>PJUC01000502.1_pt1 | contig 15326 bp, 12 predicted proteins | sample 1512161 | NCBI WGS metagenome assembly PJUC01 (sample SAMN08177676, study PRJNA422409) | Soil metagenome, whole genome shotgun sequencing project. | isolation source: Soil enriched on filter paper | place: USA: Madison | collected 2015-01-15
ACCCGGGGCGGGGGGGGGGCGAGGCCCGGCCCCGCCAGCCCCCCCCCCGGGCGGGGGGGGCGGAGGGGGGGGGGGGGGGGGCTCGGGGCCGCCTGGTCCACGTCAGCGCCTGAGCGCCGCAGGAGCCAGCACCGGCCGCCGGTCATCGCGCACCCAGCGGGCCCGGGTCTGTCGGAACTCCGCGCGCGTCGTGAACCGGTAGCGGTACGACACGGCGCGCACCCACCGCGGGCGCTCGCCGGCGAACGGGTCGTGCGCGAGCAGGCGCAGGGTGGCGGCATCCGCCTCCAGCAGCTTCACGAGGAACGCCGTGAACCAGTCGTCGAGCGACCGCCCGAGCGGCAGGAACCACATCAGCCAGTCCAGGCGCAGATGGTACGGCGCGAACTGCCGGGGGATGCGATGGACCTCGCCCGGCTTGCCCTTGAACTCGTACTCGTGCCACGCGGCCGTCTGCGGGTCGTCGTCGAGCGTGCCCTCCACCACGATCTCGATGCGCTCCTTCGTGACCGTTCCGAACGCCCCGTACGCGTTCGCCAGCTGCCAGCGATTGAAGCTCGCGTTCATGAGCTGGCGGCGGGCGAACAGGTTCCGCAGCGGCGCCCAGCTGAGCCACACGTACAGCAGCCCGACCGCGGACGTCACGACGACCCAGTACAGCGGGAGAGCGGATGCCGTACCGCCGGCATCCGCTCCGCCGATGCCGGGCAGCCCGATGGCCGAGAACGCCAGCACGATCGTCATCCAGTTGAGCCACGCGAAGTTGCCCGTCACGACCAGCCACAGCTGGGTCGCGATCACGATCGCCGCGGCGACCGCGCCGACGATCGCGGGAACCGGACCGGGTACCCACAGCCCGAGCAGCGGCGTGAACAGCAACCAGGGCACGACGAGCTGTGCGAAATGGTTGCCGAGCACCTCGCCCTGGTGGAACCAGCGGGGGAGGAGGTGCGCCTGCCGGCTCAGGGGTCCCGGCATGGGCTGCGTCTCGTGGTGGTAGGTCAGCGCCGTGAGGTCGCGCCACTCGCGCCCGCCGCGGATCTTGATCATGCCGGCGCCGAACTCCAGCCGGAACACCAGCCACCAGAACAGCACGATGACCACCGTCGGCGGCGGCTGGGAGTCCGAGCCGAGGAACGCCGCGAGGAACCCGGCCTCCAGCAGCAGCATCTCCCACCCGAAGCCGTAGAACGTCTGGCCGATCGACGTGATCGACATGTATCCGAGCCACAGCGCGAGGAAGCACAGCATCGGCACCCACGGCGGACCCAGCTGCGGGATGCCGGCGGCCAGTGCGCCGGCCACCGCCACCCCGCCGACGCACAGGGCGACCAGGCGACGGTCGGTGTACCGGAGGTAGCGGAACACGGTGGGGTGCAGCTGGGCCCACGCGCCGCGAGGCTCCGCGCGACGCGTCAGCGGCGCGTGGAGGAGGCGTGGGGACCACTTCCGTCGCCCAGGCGCGTGCGCCCAGGCGAGGAGGTCGGGAGCGGGGAGCAGGCCGCGCTCGCCGAGGAGCGGGCGGAACTGGTTCAGCGTCGAGACGAAGGCCACGACGTACAGCGCGGCGACGCCCCGCTGCAGCACCTGCCGTGCGAACTCGAAATCGACCGCTGCGAGTGCGTCCATCGGGTCACGTCCCGAAGAGGTCCTCGAGCTCGTGGCGCTCGCCGAGTCCGCGTCGTGCGGCGTCGTGCATCGCCTGCCGGGCCGCGTACCAGCCGGGCATGCCGGTGACCCCGGGGCCGGGCGGCGTGGACGCGGATGCGAGGTAGACGCCCCGCAGCGGGGTGCGCCACGGCGTCGTCGACACCACCGGGCGGCGGAACGCCTGCGCGAACGTGAAGGCGCCGCCGAGGATGTCGCCGCCGATGTCGGACGGGTTGAACGCCGAGCGCTCGGCCGCCGTCATCGCGCGACTCGCCAGGATGTGTCGGCGGAATCCGGGTGCGAATCGCTCGACCTGTCGCACCACGAGCTCGGTGGGGTCGAGCGTCGAGCCGGAGGGCACGTGGATGTACGCCCACAGCACGTGCTTGCCGGCAGGTGCCCGGGACGCGTCGAGCACGCTGGGCTGGACGGCCAGCACGTACGGCCGTTCGGTCATGGAGCCGCGGGCGACGGCGTTCTCGCTCGCCTCGATCTCTTCGCGGGTGCCGCCCACGTGCACGGTGGGCGAGAGCGCCACGTCCGGGTGCGCCCACGGCACCGGGGCATCGAGGGCGAAGTCGACCTTGGCGGCCGCCGCGCCGTACCGATAGCGGCGGATCGCCTCGCGATACTGCGGCGGCAGGCCCGGATGCGTCAGCAGCAGTCGCGGCGTCGTGTCGAGCAGCAGCAGGTCGCCGGCATCGGGATCGCCCCAGTCGAGGTCGGTGAGGTCGGCGACGTGATGACGCGTCTCGACGGTGCCGCCGTGCGCGTACAGATCGGCCACCAGCGCGTCGGCGATCATCTGCGCGCCGCCGCGGGGGAACGCCCAGCCGTCGGCCGTGTGCGCGTGCGCGGCCAGGAACAGTCCCGACGCCGCCGCGCCCAACGACGGCAGGTGCGTGTTCGCGTGTGCCAGCACGCCCGCCAGCAGCGCGTTCGCCTCTTCGGTCGCGAACGTGCCACGGCCGAGCGGCGACCCGAGCTGCAGTGCGCGCAGACCGAACCGCACAGCGGTGACGGGATGCCGCGGCACCCGCAGCAGCTGCGACCCGGTGAAATCCACCAGCGCCCCGAGGTGACGGCTCAGCGGTCGCACCACGGCGCGCCAGGCGCGCGCGTCGCGTCCGAGGGCGTCAGCGGTGCGCTCCAGGTCGCGCCAGGCGATCGCGGCGCGCCCGCCGTCGAGCGGCTGCGCGTACGACGCGCGCGGGTGCACCCACTCGATGCGCTCACCGAGACCGAAGGCCCGGAAGAACGGCGACGACAGCGCCGCCGGGTGTACGGCCGAGCCGACATCGTGATGGAAGCCCGGAAGCGTCAGAGGCGCGGTCCGGGTGCCGCCCCCGACGGTCGAGGATGCCTCCAGCACCCGTACGTCGTACCCCGCCCGGGCGAGCGCGACCGCCGCCGCGAGACCGTTCGGCCCGCTTCCGACCACCGTCGCCTGCCTGGTCATGTCCCCATCCTCGCACCCGTTCCGGAGCATCGCGGATCCCCCTTGCGCTCACCGTGATCGTCTGGGCGTGGCGAGCTTCCCCCCGCCGCGTGCCCGGGACAGGATGGAGGCGCGGACGGCCCGCGGAGAGCAGGTGGATCATGCAATCGGTGCTTCTGGACACTCCGGACGGAATCACTGCGCGACTGGGCTGGGATCCCAAGCTTCCCGAGCACGACCGCAAGCGACAGCTCGCCAAGGAACTCGTGGCGGCGCGTCTCGGCGTCGAGCCGAAGGACGTCCGCGTCGAGCGCGAGGCTCCCGGCACGTTCGGCTTCCACACGCAGCTGATCGCCGAGGTGGCGGGAGAAGAGGTGCCGCTCAAGATCCGCAACGCCAGCTTCCGCGCCGCGACCGTCGTCGCCATCGTCGATCCGGCCGTGCAGCTCGGGATCGACCTGCGCGACGGCCACCCCGACGAGAACGAGCTGCATATGATGCAGCGGCACTCGCACCTGTTCACCGCCGACGAGGGCGATCTGCCCAAGCTGCTCGCGCACTGGACCCGCGTGCAGGCGGTGCGCGACGCCGACGGCCGCGGCGCCCGCGTCGCCGCCGATCATGTCCGGCTCGACAGCCCGCTCGCGAAGGGCTGGATCCCCGACCGCAAGGTGCAGTACCGCCTCGCCGACGTGTCCCGCGACAGCTGGATCATCACGCTCGCGTACGCGCAGGCCCCCGTCTGATCAGACCCGGCTCGTCAGTTCTCGACGAGGTCGGGGAGCGCCGCCGCGAGCTCGGCGAGCCACACGCGGGCGTTCCCGTCGGAGGGGGCGCGCCAGTCGCCGCGCGGTGACAGAGACCCGGCGGGCGACACCTTGGGGCCGTTGGGGATCGCCGAGCGCTTGAACTGCGCGAACGCGAAGTAGCGTTTCAGGAACACCTGCAGCCACTTCGCGACGGTCGGCAGGTCGTACGCGTAGCGGTCCTCGTCGGGGAATCCCGGAGGCCACGCGCCGGCCTGCGCATCACGCCAGGCGTGCTCGGCGAGGTAGGCGATCTTCGACGGCCGGAAGCCGTAGCGCAGGATGTGGAACAGTGCGAAGTCGTGCAGCGCGTACGGTCCGATGCGGTCCTCGGTGGACTGCATCTTGCCGTCCTGCCCCGCGGGCACGAGCTCGGGCGAGATCTCGGTGTCGAGCACCGACTGCAGCACCGCGGCCTCGGTCTCGTCGACGCCCTCGCCATGCGCGATGACCCAGCGGATGACGTGCTGGATCAGGGTCTTCGGAACCCCGGCGTTCACGGCGTAGTGGCTCATCTGGTCGCCGACGCCGTAGGTCGCCCAGCCCAGCGCGAGCTCGGACAGGTCGGACGTGCCGATCACCATGCCGCCGTGGTGGTTGGCGAGCCGGAAGAGGTAGTCGGTGCGCAGGCCCGCCTGGACGTTCTCGAACGTCACGTCGTGCACCGGCTCGCCGTCGGCGAACGGGTGGCCGAGGCGCTGCAGCATCTCGCTGGCGGCCGGGCGGATGTCGATGGTCTCGATCGACGCGCCGACGGATTCGGCGAGCGCGATCGCGTTCGACTTGGTGTGGTCGCTCGTCGCGAACCCGGGCATCGTGTAGGCCAGGATGTCGCTGCGCGGGCGATCCATCCGGTCCATCGCCCGAGCCACGACGAGCAGCGCGTGCGTGGAGTCGAGCCCGCCGCTGACGCCGATGACAGGCTTCGGGTCGCCGATCGCCCGCAGGCGCTGCACGAGCCCCGAGACCTGGATGTTGAAGGCCTCGTAGCAGTCCTGCGCCAGGCGCGCGGGGTCGTCGGGCACGAACGGGAACCGGTCGAGCGTGCGCATCAGGCTGACATCGGCGCGCGGCGGGTCGACTCGGAAGTGGACGGTGCGGAACTCGGCGTCGACGCCGCTCGTTCGGCGGTTGTCGTCGAAGGTGCCCTGGCGCAGCCGGTCCTGGCGCAGCCTGTCGAGGTCGACGTCGGCGATCGAACGGCGCGGCCCGTCGGGGAACCGCTCGGTCTCGGCCAGGAGGTTGCCGCCCTCGTAGATCATCGTCTGGCCGTCCCACGACACGTCGTTCGTGGACTCGCCGGTGCCCGCGGCCGCGTAGGCGTAGGCCGCCAGGCAGCGCAGCGACTGCGACTGCACGAGGTCCTTGCGGTCCTCGGCGCGGGCGATCGTGATCGGGCTGCCGCTGAGGTTGAGCAGCACCGAGGCGCCCGCGAGCGCGGCACGCGACGACGGCGGGATCGGCACCCAGACGTCTTCGCACACCTCGGCGTGCACCACCAGGCCCGGCACGTCGAGCGACTCGAACAGCAGGTCGGGACCGAAGGGTGCTTCGAGCTCGCCGACCCGGATGTCCTGCCCCGACTGGTCGTCGCCCGGAGCGTACCAGCGCCGTTCGTAGAACTCGCGGTAGGTGGGCAGATACGACTTGGGGGCGACGCCGAGCAGCTCGCCGCGGTGGATCACGACCGCACAGTTGTAGAGGCGGTTGCGGTGGCGCAGCGGCGCGCCGACGACGAGCACCGGGAGAAGATCCGCGGATGCCTCGACCAGCCGCTCGATCGCCGCCACGACGGCATCCAGCACGGGGTCCTGCATCACGAGGTCGTCGATCGCGTATCCCGTGAGGCACAGCTCGGGGAACACCGCGACCGCGACGGCGTCCGCGTCGCACGCGCGTGCGCTGTCGAGCACGGCCTCGGCGTTCGTGGCCGGGTCGGCGATCGCGACCGGGATCGTGCATGCCGCGATGCGGGCGAACCCGTGCCGGTACGCGCTCTCGAAGGGCAGGCTCATGCGTCCAGTCTGGCAGGTGGGGACGACGCCGCGCCCGGCCGTCCGGTGTTGTCGTAGGGCGCGGCTACTGTCGAAGGAGAAGGGGAGGGCATGCGATACATCGAGGGCGAAGGCCGGATCGTCTGGAGCGCGAGCGACCTCAAGGCGGCGGCCGAGTGCGAGTTCGCGTGGCTGCGCGCGATCGACGCGCGGCTGGGCAGGGTCGCGGCGGTCGAAGAGCCCGAGGACCTGACCCTCGAGCGGGCCGGGCGCCTCGGCACCGTGCACGAGCGGCGCGTGCTGGCCGACTACGTGGCGCGGTTCGGGGATCGCGTGGTCGAGATCCCCGAGACGCGATCGACGGATGCCGCCGCCCTCGCCGACGCGGTGGCCCGCACGAACGCCGCCCTCGCCTCGGACGCCGAGGTCGTCTACCAGGCCGCCTTCTCGACCCACTCGTTCGTCGGGTTCGCCGACTTCCTGGTCCGTGACGCCGAGGGTCGCTGGCTGGTGCAGGACACCAAGCTCGCGCGCCACGCCCGTGTCACGGCCCTCATGCAGCTCGCCGCCTATGTCGACCAGCTCGACCGGCTGGGCGTGCCGCGGTCCGATCGCGTGCAGCTGCTGCTCGGCGACGGGAGCGTCAGCGAACACGAGGTCGACGACCTGCTGCCGGTGTTCGAGCTGCGCCGGGAGCGCCTGGCGGCGCTCGTTGCCGATCGCCGTCTGGACCTGGGGGCCGCCGGCGAGCCGATCGCGTGGGGCGACCCGCGAGGCGACCTCGGGGTGATGGCGTGCGGCCGCTGTGCGACGTGCGACGCCGAGGTCGTGGCATCCCGAGATCTGCTGCTCGTAGCCGGGATGCGTCCTGTGCAGCGCGAGCGGCTGCACGCGGGCGGTGTCGAGACCATCGAGCAGCTCGCAGAGGCGCCGGCGGCACCCGCCGGCATGAACCCCGATGTCTTCGCGTCGCTGCGCACGCAGGCGCGACTGCAGTTGCTCAGCCCCGCCGGCACGCCGCCGCTGGTCGCACCGAAGCAGACGACCGAGATCGTGGAGGCCGCGGTCTTCGGCGGCGACGGCGGTGTCGTCGTCGCCGTCGCGGAAGAAGCGCCGGTCGCCCCGCCGATGCCCGTGTACGAGGTCGTCGCGCCGAAGGCACTGGGCGCGCTGCCCCGACCCGACCACGGCGATCTGTTCTTCGACTTCGAGGGCGACCCGCTGTACACGGAGCCGCCTGTGCCGGGCGAACCCACCCAGTGGGGCATCGACTACCTGTTCGGCTGGGTCGACACCCGCGAGCAGTACACGCCCCTGTGGGCGCACAGCTTCGCGGAGGAGCGGCGGGCGCTCGAGGTCTTCCTCGACCTCGTCAACCTGCGCCGGCAGCAGTTCCCGGGCATGCACATCTACCACTACGCGCCGTACGAGCCGACGCACCTGCTGGCGATGGCGGCACGTCATGGTGTGCGCGAGGCCGACGTCGACCGGCTGCTGCGTGACGGGGTGTTCGTCGACCTCTACCCGATCGTCCGCCGTGCGCTGCGGGTCGGCTCGCGGTCGTACTCCATCAAGAAGCTCGAGCCGCTGTACATGGGCGACGAGGTGCGCACCAGCGACGTGCAGAAGGGCGACGATTCGATCGTCCGCTACGTCGAGGCGCGGGCGCTGCAGGCGGACGGCGACGAGGCGGCCGCGGGGCTCGTGCTCGACGATCTCGCCGACTACAACCGGTACGACTGCGTCTCGACGCGACGGCTGCGGGACTGGCTGGTCGACCGTGCGCGCGAGGCGGACCTGCGCCCTTCCACAGACCCCGAGCCCGACGAGCGCGCATACGAGCCGTCGCCGCGTGCCACGATGCTCGACACGCTCGCGCAGGAGCACCCCGTCGACTCCGACGCCGGCCGGTCGCTGCGGCTCGGCGCGGCGGCGATCGACTACTACCCGCGTGAGGCGAAATCGTTCTGGGCCACGCACTTCCTGCGCCTGCGCGAACCCGTGTCGCTGTGGGACGAGAACCGCGACGTCGTCGTCGTCGACCACGCCCGCAGCACGGTGCGCGAGGACTGGCACTTCGCCGAGAGCGGGCGCGGCGGCGAGCGGCGCACGGTCGAGATCCACGGCGACCTCGCACCGGGAACGCGACTCAGCGAGGGGACGAACCCGTTCGCCCTGTACGAGCTGCCGTCGCCGTACCCCTTCGAGGCACGCGCACGGTGGATGCACTCGTACCGCTCGGTGACCGTCCTCGAAGTGCTCGACGACGGCGCGGTGATCGAAGAGACCGCGGTCGACGGCGTGACCTGGAGCGAACTGCCGCTGGCGCTCACGCCACAGGCTCCGCCCAGCGCCGGCAACCAGCAGTCCGCGATCGATGCGTGGGCGGATGCCGTCATCGCCGCCGCACCCGAGCTGCCGGCCGATCCCGCGACCGACATCCTGGCCCGCCGCGCTCCGCGCACGCTCACCGGCGCACTGCCCGACGCGGGCGACGACATGGTCGACGCGATCGCGCGCGCCGTACGCGACCTCGACCGCAGCTACCTCGCCGTCCAGGGTCCGCCGGGCACCGGCAAGACCTACGTCGGCTCGCACGTCATCGCCCGCCTCGTGCGGGATCACGGGTACAAGGTCGGCGTGGTCGCGCAGGGTCATGCCACCATCGAGCAGCTGCTGGACCGCGTCATCGCGGCCGGCGTTCCGGCCTCGCAGGTCGGCAAGGCGCCGAAGGACCCCACGGTGGAGCACCTGTTCACGGTGCTGCCCAAGAACGGCGTCGCGGCCTTCACCGCGGAGCACGAGCGCGAGGGCTACGTCATCGGCGGCACCGCGTGGGACTTCAGCCATGAGGGTCGCGTGCCGCGCGGCAGCCTCGACCTGCTCGTCGTCGACGAGGCCGGGCAGTTCTCGCTCGCCTCGACCATCGCCGTGTCACTGGCCGCGCCGAGGCTGCTGCTGCTGGGCGACCCGCAGCAGCTGCCGCAGGTCAGCCAGGGCACGCACCCCGCCCCCGTCGACACATCGGCACTCGGCTGGGTCATGGACGGCGCCGACGTGATCCCGCACGAGTTCGGGTACTTCCTCGCGCAGACCCGCCGCATGCGGCCCGAGGTCGCCGCGACCGTCTCGACGCTCTCGTACCGCGGCGAGCTCGAAGCGCATCCGTCGACGGCGCTGCGCCGGATCGACGGCATCCGGCCCGGTCTCGTGCCTGTCCCGATGCGCCACCACGGCAACGCGACGCAGTCTCCCGAAGAGGCGGCCGAGGTCGCGCGGATCGTCGGCGACCTCGTCGGCCGCGCCTGGACCGACGTGCGCACCGACGATGCCGACGGCGTGTCCGTCGCCCTGCCGCCGCGCCCGCTCCAGCAGAGCGACCTCATCGTCGTGACGCCGTACAACGCGCAGCAGGTCGCGGTCGAAGAGGCGCTCGCCGCCGCGGGCTTCCCGGACGTGCCGGTGGGGACGGTCGACAAGTTCCAGGGCAAGGAGGCTGCCGTGGCGATCGTGTCGCTCGCGGCGTCCAGCGGGCGCGATGCGCCGCGCGGGCTGGAGTTCCTGCTGCTGCGCAACCGTCTCAATGTCGCGATCTCGCGGGCGATGCACACGGCGTACGTCGTCTATTCGCCCGGGCTGCTCGACGACCTTCCGTACACCCCCGAGGGTGTGGCACGACTGAGCGGTTTCGCGCGGCTCGTCGACAGCGACTGAGCACCGGCGCCGGTTAGAATCGCGCACACCGCCGGGACGAACTGGCAGAAGGAGCCCGCATGGCCGAGGACGCACCACGCCAGTTCGAGATCGACCTGCCGCCCGAGCTCATCGGCGGCGCCTACGCGGACTTCGCGAACGTGTGGCACACGCCGACGGTGTTCGTCATGGACTTCCTGACGCTCGCCCAGCCGCCCCGCGAAGACGTCGACGCCGAGACCGGGCAGCGCCACACGGTCGTGCCTGCCCGCGTCGTCAGCCGCATCCGGATCCCTCCCGAGCAGGTGTTCGAGCTCGCGAAGGCGCTGACCCAGCAGCTGGAATTCTGGGAGCGCGAGACCGGGCGCCGCAACCCGCAGGAGCCGCAGCTGGGCGACTGAGCGCCCCCGCGGCGCGCGCGCCGCCGAGCTCCGGTATCACCGTGAGCGGTCGTTCCTCCTCTCTCACACGAGGGGGAACGACATGACCACGATCGAGCAGCCGTTCGCCGGGGCGACCACCCCGGAGCGTACGGCCGACGCGAAGGCGGAGCCTGCCCGTCGCAGGCTGGTGTTCTGGATCGTCCGCTATCTGCCGGCGGAACTCGTCGGGACCGCCGCCATGGTGATCGCCGGCATGCTCGCCACGATGTGGACGGATGCGCCGGCGCTCGTCGCGCTCGCGGCCCTCGTCGGCGAGATCATCGGCTTCTATCTTGTGCTGGCCGTCACCATCTACCTCGAGCAGTCGCAGGTCGCCGCCACGCGCCGGGGCGCGATCGGTCGCACGGCCATGTTGCTGGTCGCCGAGTTCGGCGCCGCCGAGCTTCTCGACACGCTGCTCGTGCGCCCCGCCGCGCTCCTACTGGGCGTCTGGCTCATCCCCGATCCCGTGTGGGGCATGCTCGCCGGAAAGATCGCCGCCGACATCGTGTTCTATGCGATCGCGGCGGGCTCGTTCACCCTGACCGCCAAGACCGGCCTGCGCGACGGATCGCGCAAGCGCACCGGTGCTCCCGAGACAGCGCCGGCGGTGGCACCATGACCGCCCACGGTGTCGAGGCGGCGCTGCGTGCGCCGCACCCGGCACCCTCGCTCGACGAGCGGCGGAGGCGTGAGGCATCCGCTCTCCTCTCGACGGTGGCGGCGCGCGCGGCGCTCGCGCTGCACGGCACGCCGCTGCTGCTGCTCGAACCCGACCGGGTGCGTCGCCAGTACGCGCGACTGCGGCGGGCGCTGCCCTTCGTCGGCTTCCACTACGCTGTCAAGGCGCTCGCCCATGACGCGGTGCTCGCGGCCCTCGACGACGCCGGGTGCGGATTCGACATCGCGACGGGCGAGGAGCTCGGGATGCTGACCCGGCGCGGTGTCACGGCGGACCGGATCATCCACACGCATCCGATCAAGAAGCCCGCCGAGATCGCCGAGGCGCTGGCCGCCGGAGTGCGCACGTTCGTCGTCGACAACGACGTCGAGATCGACAAGTTCCGCGGTGCGCCGCACGACACCCGCGTGCTGGTGCGGCTGGCGTATCGCAGCCCGCATGCGAAGAGCGATCTGTCGAGCAAGTTCGGCGTCGGCCCGTTCGAGGCGGCGCGGCTCGTCGAGCACGCGGGAGCCGCCGGGGTGCGGGTCGCGGGGTTCAGCTACCACGTCGGCAGTCAGCTCGACGATCCGGCACGCTTCGCCGCCGCGGCCGCCGAGACGCTCGATCTCATGACTGTGCTCGAACGGCGGATGAAGGTGCGGTTCGACACGCTCGACATCGGCGGCGGACTGCCCGCCTCTTACGACTCCGAGACCGCTGAGATCGAGGACGTCGCCGCCGTCCTGCGGCCCGTGCTCGCACCGCATGCCCACAGGCTGCGGATCATCGCGGAGCCCGGCCGGGTGCTCGTCGCCGACGCCATGACGCTCGTGACGAGCGTCGTCGGGATCGCCGAGCGCGGCGACGGCCGCTGGTACTACGTCGACGACGGGTTGTACGGGTCGTACTCGAACGTGCTGACCGAGGACGTCCACCCCCTCGTGTTCGCCGCGGGCGACCTCCGCGCGGGCGCGCGCGACACCGCGGACCACCGCTGGGCGACCCTCGGCGGGCCCACGTGCGACTCGTCCGATGTCATCGCGCGCGATGTGCTGCTGCCCGAGCTGTCGGTCGGCGACCTGCTCGTCAGCCCGACGATGGGCGCCTACACCACGGTGACGGCGACCCGCTTCAACGGGCGGCCGCTCACGCCCGTCGCCGCGCTGGACCGTGCCGCGACGACGGCCGAGGTCGCTGTGGCGTCCGACGTGCGCCGCGTGCCGATCGTCTGACCCTCGCCCGCCCTGCACTTCGGTGGGAGCGGACCGGGGGAAGAGGGATGCCGCGGCCTGCGGCATCCCTCGCCGTCAGACGGTGCCGTACAGGCGGTCGCCGGCGTCGCCGAGGCCGGGCACGATGTAGCCCTTCTCGTTGAGCTTCTCGTCGAGCGCACCGAGGACGAGTGTGACGTCGCGGCCGGCGACCTGCTTCTCGATCGCGGCGACGCCCTCGGGGGCGCCGAGGATGCAGATCGCCGTGACGTCCTGCGCACCGCGCTGGAACAGGAAGTCGATGGCGGCGCCGAGCGATCCGCCCGTGGCGAGCATCGGGTCGAGCACGAAGCACTGCCGGTCGCTGAGGTCGTCGGGCAGGCGCTCGGCGTACGTCGACGGCTCGAGCGTCTCGTGGTCGCGCACCATGCCGAGGAAGCCGACCTCGGCGGTCGGGATGAGCTTGACCATGCCCTCGAGCATGCCGAGGCCGGCGCGCAGGATCGGCACGACGAGCGGACGCGGGTCGTCGATGCGGACGCCCGTCGTCGTCGTGACCGGAGTCTGGATCTCGATCGGCGCGACGCGCACGTTGCGGGTCGCCTCGTACGCGAGCAGTGTCACGAGCTCTTCGGTGAGCTGGCGGAACACCGGCGACGGCGTGCGCTGGTCGCGCAGCACCGTGAGCTTGTGAGTGATGAGAGGGTGATCGGCGACGTGCAGGCGCATGACCCCAGGTTACTGGGCGCGCGGTCCGTCTCCCAGATCAGGAGATCTCGCGGAGGCAGGACGCTTGTGCGCCATCGTCCTGCACAGGCGAGATCTCCTGATTCCGCGAACGGGGATCACCGGCCCGACCGCCCGCCCGGATACGCTCGGGGGGTGAACGTGGACCCCGCCGATCTCGCCGCGATGGATCGTGCGCTGCAGCTCGCCGCACAGGCGGGCGAGTCCGGAGACGTCCCGGTCGGGGCGGTGGTGACGGATGCCGGCGGCACCGTGATCGGCGAAGGTCTGAACCTGCGCGAACGCGACCATGACCCGACTGCGCACGCCGAGGTCGTGGCCCTGCGGGCGGCAGCCGCCGCCCACGGCGGATGGAACCTCGACGGCTGCACCCTCGTCGTGACCCTCGAGCCGTGCCTGATGTGCGCCGGCGCAGTGCTGCAGTCCCGCGTGTCGCGGGTCGTCTTCGGCGCATGGGACGACAAGGCCGGCGCCGCGGGCTCCGTGTACGACGTGCTGCGGGATCGTCGCCTGCCGTACCGAGCCGAGGTCGTCGCGGGCGTGCGCGAGGCCGAGGCGTCCGCGCTGCTGCGCGCGTTCTTCGACACCCGCCGCTGACGCCCCTGTCGACCCCGTGGTTCGGGGGACTGCCGCGGCGGTTCCGGGGGACAGCCCCCTGCTGTGTGCCGGGCCGCCGGGCCTAGCGTGACGGCCATGACCCGGCTCATCGAACCCGTCCGTACCGCGCCGGCCGTCGTGCGCCCCGGCGGGATCCGCTCCCGCATCGGCTGGACGTTCGTCCTGCTCACGGCGATCGCGATCGTCGCCTACTCGGCCGTTCCGTACTTCACCGCGTCGCTGCAGGACCTCGCCGGGGATGACGTGGGGCTCGCGTCCACCTATGCGTCCGCGCCCGGGTTCGTGCAGGGCGCGTTCTACGCGCACATCGTCGGGGGAGCGGTCGCGCTCGTCGCGGGGCCGTTCCAGTTCTGGCGCGGCCTGCGCGCCCGCGCGCCGCGGGTGCACCGGTGGACCGGCCGCGTATACCTCGTCGCGGTCGCGATCGGCGCGATCGCCGGTCTCGTCATCGCGCCGTGGAGCCGGGCCGGCTATGTCGGCTTCTTCGGGTTCGGGGCGCTCGCCGTCCTGTGGTTCGCCACGGCGTGGCGTGCGTACCGGGCGATCCGCCACGGCGACGTGGCGAGCCACCGGGCCTGGATGATCCGCAACTACGCGCTGACGTACGCGGGCGTCATGCTGCGCATCTGGCTGCCGCTGCTGCTGATGGCCCCGCTCCTTCTCGGACAGCCGTGGGAGTTCGATTCGGCGTTCGCGAACGCCTACGCGGCCGTGCCGTTCCTGTGCTGGCTGCCGAACCTGGTGTTCGCGGAGTGGCTCATCCGCCGCCGCGGCCTGCCGTCGTACCGCCTGCCGGTGTGAGGCCGCACGCTGAACGCGTTCACTTGCGCTGGATGTACGCAAGAAGCACCTGCGGACGTACGAACAGCGCAAGTGAACATGGTCAGGCGGGCGGCCGGGCGACGGCGCGCCGAACGGCGGGGCTCAGCGCGGCAGGTGCGGCAGCACCTCGGCACCGAGGTACTCGACGTGGGACACGTCCTGCAGGTCCATGAGCTGGAAGTACACACGCTGCGCGCCGAGCGCGACGAGGCGTTCGACCTTGGCGACGATCTCGTCCCGGCCGCCGACGATGTTCACGTCGCCGCGCAGCTCGTCCGCGGTGCGTCCGATGTTCGCCGCGCGCCGTTCGAGCTCGGAAGCGGATGCTGCGGCCAGCGTGGGCAGGGCGACCGAGAGCTTCAGTGTGCCGGGGTCGCGCCCGATGCGCTCGCACGCGGCGCGGACGCCGTCGAACTTCTCGGCGATCACCGGCTCGGGCTGGAATCCGATGTTGAACTCGGTCGCGAAGCGCGCCGCCAGCTCAGGGGTGCGCTTCGGCCCGCTGCCGCCCACGATGACCGGCACGCGCTCCTGGACGGGCTTGGGCAGGGCCGGGGCATCGGTCAGCTCGTAGTGCGCGCCGGCGAAGCTGTAGGACCGGCCGACCGGGGTCGACCACAGCCCGGTCACGATCTGGAGCTGCTCTTCGAGCAGGTCGAACCTCTTCGCCGGGAACGGGATGCCGTAAGCCCGGTGCTCGCGCTCGAACCAGCCGGTGCCGAGCCCGAGTTCGGCGCGTCCGCCCGACATGGCGTCGACCTGCGCGACCTGGATCGCGAGCAGCCCGGGGGCCCGGTACGTGACCGACGACACGAGCGTGCCCAGGCGGATGCGCGAGGTCTCGCGGGCGAGTCCGGCCAGGGTCGTCCAGGCGTCGGTCGGGCCGGGTGTGCCGGCGCCGTCGCCCATGTGCAGGTAGTGGTCCGACCGGAAGAACCCGTCGAAGCCGAGCAGCTCTGCGGCCCGCGCGAAAGCGAGCTGGTCGTCGTAGCTCGCACCCTGCTGCGGTTCGGTGAAGACGCAGTACTCCATCGCGCGCGGCCTCTCAGTTGGACGAGGTGATGACGAACTCCGACGTCGGCGGCGCGGGATCGTCCCCGGGGCGGTAGATGTCGGGCTCGAAGTAGATCACGCGTGCCGCGGGCACCGCTTCGCGCACGCGCGCCTCGACCTTGTCGATGTCGGCGGCGACGTGGGCGAGCGGGGCGTCCGACGCGAAGCCCAGCTTGGCGGCGACGAGCAGTTCGTCGGGGCCGAGGTA
>PJUC01000503.1_pt1 | contig 15321 bp, 11 predicted proteins | sample 1512161 | NCBI WGS metagenome assembly PJUC01 (sample SAMN08177676, study PRJNA422409) | Soil metagenome, whole genome shotgun sequencing project. | isolation source: Soil enriched on filter paper | place: USA: Madison | collected 2015-01-15
GGCCGGCGACATCGTGCCCGCCGACGGCAGGATCATCCGGTCGGCGACGCTCGAGACGCAGGAGGCCGCGCTCACCGGTGAGAGCGCACCGATCGCGAAGGACGCCGCCGTCATCGCCGACCCCGAGACGACCCTCGGCGACCGGGCGAACATGGTGTTCCAGAACACGCAGGTGACGCGCGGCACCGCCACGGCCGTCGTGGTGGCGACGGGCATGGGCACGCAGATGGGGCAGATCGCCTCGATGCTGTCGGCCGTCAAGCCGTCGAAGTCGCCGCTGCAGCGCGAGCTCGACTCGCTGACCGGCGTCCTCGGCTGGATCGCGTGGGGCGCGGTCGCCGTCATCATCATCACCGGGCTCCTGCGCGGGCAGGAGATCACCTCGGTCATCCTGCTCGGCATCTCGATGGCGATCTCGGCGATCCCGACCGGCATGCCCTCGTTCGTGCAGGCGATGCTCTCGTACGGGTCGCGGCAGCTGGCCGAGCACAAGGCCGTCGTGAAGAACCTCACCGACGTCGAGACGCTGGGGGCGACCAGCGCCATCAACTCCGACAAGACCGGCACGCTCACGATGAACGAGATGACGGTGGAGTCGCTGTACTACGCCGGCGAGTGGTTCACCGTCAGCGGCACCGGGTACGAGAAGACGGGCGACATCCGCCACGCCGCGGGGCTGCCCGTCCCCGACTTCACCCAGCTCGCCCTCGCGCTCACCCTGTGCAGCGACGCGACCGTGTCGGACGACGGCGACGTCATCGGCGATCCGACCGAGGCCGCTCTCGTCGTGCTGGCCGCGAAGATGGGGGCGGATGCCGCCCTCACCCGCGTCGAGTACCCCCGGGCCGCGGAGGTGCCGTTCGACTCGGCGTACAAGTTCATGGCGACCTTCCATGAGCGCCCCGCCGCCGGCGGCGGGACGGAGCTCGTCGAGCTCGTCAAGGGCGGTCCGGACGTCGTGCTCGAGCGCTGCTCGTCGGTGCTCACCGTCGACCGCGCCGCCCCCATCGAAGAGAAGCGGCAGGCGATCCTCGACGCGAACCGGGAGCTGTCGGAGCGCGGCCTGCGCGTGCTGGCGTTCGCGGTCCGGCGCTTCGCGCCCGGTACGCCGACGCCCGCCGATCCCATGGCCGAGGTGAAGGACCTCAGCCTCGCAGGGCTCGTCGGCATCATCGACCCGCTGCGCCCGTCGTCGAAGGAGGCCGTGCGGATCGCCCGTGAGGCGGGCATCGAGGTCCGCATGATCACGGGCGACCACGCCATCACCGCCGCGGCGATCGGCGCACAGCTCGGGCTCGGCGATGGGGCGGCGAGCGGCGCCGAGATCCAGGCGATGTCGGACGAGGAGCTCACGGCGAAGCTCCCGCACCTGCACGTCTTCGGCCGCGTCACCCCCGAAGACAAGCTGCGCCTCGCGCGCCTCATGCAGGAGGACGGCGCCGTCGTCGCCATGACGGGTGACGCCGTGAACGACGCTGCGGCGCTCAAGCAGGCCGACATCGGCGTCGCGATGGGCTCCGGCAGTGACGTCACCAAGCAGGCCGGCAAGATGATCCTCGTCGACGACAACTTCGGCACGCTCGTCACCGCGGTGCGGCTCGGCCGGGCGATCTACGACAAGATCGTCAGCTACGTGCGGTTCCAGATGTCGCAGCTGTTCTCGCTCGTGCTGCTGTTCCTCGTCGCGAGCCTCTTCGACATCAATGACGGCGTTCCGCTGACGCCGATCATGGTGCTGTTCCTGAACTTCTTCATCGCGATCTTCCCGGTCATCGTGATCCTGCTGGATCCTGCGCCCGAGGGCATCATGCAGAAGCCCCCACGCGACCCGAAGAAGACCATCGCGAACGGCGGGGCGGTCGTGCTGTGGTTCGTCTACGGCGGGCTCATCTTCATCACGACCCTCATCCCGCTGCTGCTCTACCCCGACCAGCTCAGCTCCACCGCTCCGAACGCGCCCGTCACGATGGCCTTCGTGGTCGCCGCGCTCGGTTCGATCTTCGGCGGCCTGGTGATGCGTCGCGACCCGGAGTCGGGCCTGACGGCGCCGATCCTGGTCGCGGTCAAGTGGCTGGCGATCCCGCTGGCGCTGACCGTCGCGGCGGTCGAGATCGGCTTCCTGCAGCGCCTCGTCGGCACGACGTCGCTGACCGGGAACGAGTGGCTCATCTGCCTGGGCCTGTCGCTGCTGGTGCCGGTGTTCATCGAGCTCGAGAAGCTGCTGCGGCGCTCGCGGCAGCGCCGGCGGGCTGGGGCCTCATGAGCGAGGAGGATCTCGGCGACGAGACGGGCACCTCCCCGTCGCTGCTGCCGATCCTGATGACGGAGGAGGCGATCTACGGCCTCATCCTGGTCTCGGGCATGATCGTCGTCGCCGGCAGAGGAGCGTCGCTCGAAGTGCTCGTCACGGTCATCGTCACCGTTCTGGTCTTCTACGCCGCGCACGTGTACGCCGGCGCCGTGGCGCGCCTCGCCGAGTCCCGCGGCAAGGCGTCGCCCGCCGGGAGTCTGGCATTCGCGGCCCGGGAGTCCTCGGGGCTGCTCGTGGCGAGCGTCGTGCCTGTCGTCATCCTGTTCCTGGGCACCTCTCACGTCATTCCCGACGTGGTCGCCAACTGGGCGGCGCTCATCGTCAACACGATCCTGCTGGCGGTGCTCGGCTGGATCGCGGTCGGGCGCTGGCGGCCGAGGTTCGCCGCGCGCCTGCTCGGCGCCCTCATCGCGGCGTCGTTCGGCGTGATCCTCATCCTGCTGAAGGCGTTCGTCACGCACTGACCACGCCGCACGGCGACGGATCGGTGAATCGTCCGTGAGTCTCTCCCGCGGTCCCGGCATCCCCAATAGGGTCCGAGGTGGGGGCTCCGGGTGCCCTCGACACGTGAACGAAGGAGAGCCCTGTGCCTCGCGATTTCCAGGGGAAGATCGAACTCGACATCCGCGACTCGACGCCTGACTGGGGCGCCTACGAGCTGACGAAGGCGCCGAAGGATGCGCCGAACGTCCTCGTCGTCCTCTACGACGACACCGGCCTTGCGGCATGGGAGCCGTACGGCGGGCGGATCAAGATGCCGACCCTTCAGCGCCTTGCCGACAACGGTCTGACGTACTCGCAGTGGCACACGACATCGCTCTGCTCGCCCACGCGGTCCACCTTCCTCACCGGTCGCACGCATCACCAGAACGGTTTCGCGACGATCTCCGAGTCGGCGGTCGGCTTCCCGGGCTACAGCGGGCACATCCCGAAGTCGAACGCGTCGATCGCACGCATCCTCCGCGACGCGGGGTGGTCGACCTACTGGGTGGGCAAGAACCACAACGTGCCGGTCAACGCCCTCTCCAGCGGCTCGGATCGGAGCGAGTGGCCGCTCGGTCAGGGGTTCGACCGGTTCTACGGGTTCATCGGCGGCGAGACGAACCAGTGGTACCCCGACCTCGCCGTCGACAACCACTACATCGATCAGCCCTACATGCCCGAGGACGGCTACCACCTGTCGAAGGACCTCGCCGACCAGGCGATCCGGATGCTGCGCGACACCAAGCAGTCAAACCCCGACAAGCCCTGGTACCTGTGGTTCTGCCCCGGCGCGAACCACGCCCCCCATCACGCGCCTCAGGAGTACATCGACAAGTACAAGGGTGTCTTCGACGACGGCTATGAGGCCTATCGCGAGTGGGTGCTGCCGCGCATGATCGAGCGCGGCATCCTGCCCGAGGGCACCGAACTCACCGAGATCAACCCGATGACGGAGGGGACGTTCTCGCCCGGCGACGCGGTGCGACCCTGGGCCGAGCTGAGCGACGAAGAGAAGAGGCTGTTCAGCCGCATGGCCGAGGTCTTCGCGGGGTACAGCGAGTACACCGACGCCCAGGTCGGCCGCGTCATCGACCATCTCGAGAAGTCGGGACAGCTCGAGAACACCCTCATCATCTACGCGGCCGACAACGGCGCCTCGGGTGAGGGAAGCCCCAGCGGCTCGGTCAATGAGAACCTCTTCTTCAACGGCTACCCCGACGACGTCGCGCACAACCTCGAGATGATCGACAAGCTCGGCGGCCCCGAGGCCTACAACCACTATCCGACCGGGTGGGCCGTGGCCTTCTCGACGCCGTTCCGCATGTTCAAGCGGTACTCGTATGCGGGTGGCTCGGCCGATCCGCTGATCATCCACTGGCCGGCCGGCATCGCCGCGAAGGGCGAGGTGCGCGATCAGTACCACCACTGCACCGACATCGTGCCGACGATCCTCGAGGCCTGCGGCGTCACGGCGCCTTCCGTCGTGGACGGCGTCGAGCAGACACCGATGCCCGGTGTCTCCATGAATTACACCTTCGACAGCGGCGATGCGCCGACGAAGAAGGAGACCCAGTACTACGAACTCGCCGGCACCCGAGGTATCTGGCACAAGGGGTGGAAGGCCGTCGCCGAACACGGGCCGATTCCCATCGGCCTCGGGAACTTCGACAAGGACCGCTGGCAGCTGTTCCACGTCGACGAGGACCGCTCAGAGGCGCACGACCTCGCCGCCGAGCATCCTGAGAAGCTCGAGGAGCTCACCGCGCGTTGGCTCGAAGAGGCGCACAAGTACGGTGTGCTCCCGCTGAACGACCTCAGCGTCCCCGAGCTCGTGAAGCTCGAGTACCACCTGCCCGTGCCCGTCGACGGCCGCTACATCTACTACCCCGGCACGACCGAGGTGCAGGAGCAGCTCGCCGCGCGTACGCAGCAGGTGTCGTTCAAGATCCTCGCCGACGTCGACTTCACCTCCGATACGGAGGGTGTCATCGTCGCGCAGGGGTCGCGTTTCGGCGGCTACAGCCTGTACGTGAAGGACGGCGAGCTGTCGTTCGTGTACAACTTCCTCGGCATCCCACCCGAGCAGCGCGTCACCACCGGCGCGCCCTCCGAGGGCCGCCACGTCGTCGGGGTCGGGTTCGAGAAGAAGGGCCATGGCGAGCATGGCGAGGCCCTCGGCACGTTGACGCTCTACGTGGACGACCAGGCCGTGGATTCCGCCGACATCCGCACGCAGCTCGGCCGATGCGCCCGGACCGGAGAAGGTCTGAGCGTCGGATACGACTCCGGCGACACCGTGACGACCGCCTATCCCAACCGGTTCGCCTTCACCGGCGGCGAGATCCACGAGGTGGTCTACGACGTCGCAGACGATCACTACATCGATATCGAGAGGGAGTTCGCCGCGAAGCTCGCGAGCGACTGACACAGGCAGACGAGGGGGTGGATGCCGCGGCATCCACCCCCTCGCGCTGTCTCCGCGGCCTCAGACCGAGGCTGCGGCGAGTCCCTCCGGGACGGTCGCGTGGACGCGGCCGTCCCGTTCGAGGCTCGCGAACCACGGGGTCTTGCGGGCGATGGCGGTGGCCTTCTCGGGAAGGCGCGCCAGATGCAGCACGATGCCGAGCTGGGCCAGCTCGCGGTCGAGGCTCTCCAGCGCGTCGAGGATCGTGACGGTGACGATGTCGAGCCGCTCGACGTCGAGCACGAGTGCGTCGACCGGCGGAGTCTGACTCGTCGCGAGGGCGATGATCGCACGGGCGTTCTCGGCGGCATTGGCCGTGTACAGTCCGCGGCCGAGGTGCACGGCGACGACATCGCCCTCACGGCCCGTGATGTCGAGCCGGGGGATGTTCACCTCGCGCAGGACGAGGACGAGGGTCATGACGACGCCGATGGCGACGGCCGGGAGGAGCCCCGCCGAGAGGCCGATGAGCGCCACGACCAGCGCGATCCAGAAGTCGATCCTGCTGATGCGCGCCCACCGCACGAGCTCGGGGATGTTGATGAGACCGACGACGGCCACGAACACCATGGCGGCGAGCGTCGCCTGCGGGAGCAGGCTCAGCACCGGCCCCAGGAACAGCGCGACGAGGATCGCGAGCACGACCGTGACCATCGTCGACACCTGCGTCTTCGCGCCCGCGTTCTGGTTGACGGCGCTCTGCGAGAAGCCACCGGCCGCGGGCATCGTCGTGAAGAAAGCGCCGACGGCATTGGCCGCACCGGTGGCGAACAGCTCCTGATTGCTGTCGACCTGCGGCTCGGTCGTCTTGCGGATGCCGCGGGCCACGGCTGCGGACTCGAGGAACGCCATGACGGCGATCGCCAGCGCGCCCGGGACCAGCTCGGGGAGGTGCGTGAAGTCGGGCAGCGACGGCGTGGGGAAGCCCGACGGCACCGGGTCGATGAGGGCCACACCGGCGGCGGTCAGGCCAGTGAAGGCGCTGAGCAGGATGCCGCCGACGACGACGATGAGCGCGCCCGGGACGCGCGGCGCGAACCGCTGCAGCAGCACCAGCACCAGGATCGAGCCCACCGACAGTGCGACGGTGGGCCAGTTGACGCTGTCGAACGCCTTGCCCACCGCCACGAGCGAGTGGATGAACCCCTCGCCCGACACGTTGCCGGTCTCGCCGAGGAGCTTGGGCAGCTGCCCGACGGCCACCGTCGCACCGACGCCGATCTTGAGTCCGAGCACGGTCGCGCCGCTGATGTTCTCGACCAGCGAGCCGAGCCGGAGCAGCCAGGCGATCAGCAGGATCCCGCCCACCAGCAGCGTCAGTGTCATGAGCGAGCCCAGCGCCGCGTCGGGGTCGTCGGCGGAGGCCGCGACGCCCGCCGACACCATCGTCGTCGCCGTGAGCGTGGCGATCGTCGACGTGGTCGACACGCTCATGGCGCGGCTGCCGCCCAGCAGGGCGTACACGAGCATCGGGAGGATGCAGGTGTACAGACCGACCTGCACCGGCAGATTCGCGATGGTCGCGTACGCCATCGCCTGCGGCACCACCACGGCGCCGGCCGAGAGGCCGCCCACGACGTCGGCCCCCAGCCACTCGCGGCGGTAGCCGGTGAGAGAGGGCAGCAGCCAGCGCGGACGTCGGGAGGCGGGCGCGGTCGAGGTCACCTCGCGAATGTACCGGGATCGGCGTGTGATGCGGCACACTGCTCACGTGGACTCCGGATTCTTCGCCAACCTCGGCTGGGCGATCAGCGCCCTCGTGGTGCTCGCGATCAACATCACCGCGCTGATCGTGATCCCCAAGGGTCGCAAGCCCACGGCGGCGATGTCGTGGCTGCTGCTGATCTTCCTGCTGCCGATCGTCGGCATCGTGCTGTTCCTGCTGATCGGCAACGTGAAGCTGCCGAAGAAGCGGCGCGCCGAGCAGGCGCGCATCGACGGCATCCTCCGAGAGCGGGTCGCGGCCGCCGCGGTCGAGAAGGCCGACACGTCGTCGTGGCCGACGTGGTTCACCAGGGTCACCGCGCAGAACGAGAAGCTCACGAGCCTGCCCCCGGTGGGAGGCAACCGGGCCGAGCTGATCAGCGACTACGAGGCATCCATCATCGCCATGGCGGCGGCGATCGACACCGCGGAGAGGTTCGTGCACGTCGAGTTCTACATCGTGTCGTGGGACAAGACGACCGAGGTCTTCTTCACCGCCATGGAGAACGCGGTCAAGCGCGGGGTCACGGTGCGCCTGCTCGCCGACTACATCGCGTCGCGCAAGGTCGCCGACCAGGAGAAGACCTTCGCCGAGCTCGACCGCATCGGCGTGATCTGGTCGTGGATGCTGCCCGTGCAGCCGTTCCAGGGCAAGTACCAGCGGCCCGACCTGCGCAACCACCGCAAGATCGTGGTGGTCGACGGCCGCACGGCGTTCGTCGGATCGCAGAACCTCATCGACCGCACCTACAACTCGCCCAAGAACATCAAGCGCGGCCTCAAGTGGCAGGAGCTCGTGTCGCGCGTCGACGGCCCCGCGGTCGCCGAGATCGACGCGGTCTTCCTTTCGGACTGGCTCATCGAGACCGGTGTGCAGCTCGACGACGAGCATGTCGCCGCGGCCGAGGTGTCGGCATCCGGCGATCTGGTCTGCCAGCTGGTGCCGAGCGGGCCCGGCTACGAGACCGAGAACAACCTGCGCCTGTTCCTGTCGCTCATCCACGGGGCGACCGAGCGTGTCATCATCACGAGCCCGTACTTCGTCCCCGACGAAGCGATGGTCTACGCGATCACCACGGCCTGCGAGCGGGGGCTCGAGGTGCAGCTGTTCGTCTCCGAGATCGGCGACCAGGGCATGGTCTACCACGCGCAGCGCTCGTACTACGACGCGTTGCTGGAGGCCGGCGTGCGCATCTTCATGTACCCGGCGCCGTTCATCCTGCACTCGAAGCACTTCTCGATCGACGACGACATCGCCGTCATCGGGTCGAGCAACATGGACATCCGCTCGTTCAGCCTCAACATGGAGGTCTCGATGCTCGTGCTCGGCGAGTCCTTCGTCGCCCAGATGCGCGAAGTCGAGCAGGCCTACCGCGACGCGGGCCGCGAGCTCACGCTCGAGGAGTGGCGCCGCGAGCCGGCGAAGGCGACGTTCCTCGACGGCGTCGCCCGCCTCACGTCCGCGCTGAACTGAGCCGGAGGGATGCCGGGCGCCCGCCATCCCTCGGCTTGTGGGTCCGCCCGGGGATGTGTGCGTTGAGCCCGGCGATAGTCGTCGACACCGGGGCCCGCTCGCCGACCCCGGGGATTCCCGCTGAGACCGGGGACCTCACCCCCGGCTTCGCCGCGAGTCCCCTGTCTCGTCGAGGGGATCTCGCGCCACGCACGCGGCGGGCGCGGCGGGCGCGGCGGGCGACACGGGGTCTCCTCCACAGCGGCCGGCCAACGGCGAGACTGCGCGGGCCGGCTCCCCGGTGCGGCGCCGGCTGCCCTGCGGCCGGCGGAACCGGTGCACGGTGGGCCCATGACTTCTCCCGCGCGCGTCACGCTGCTGCTCACCCGTGAGCGCCCGCTCGAGGTCGCCCGCCTCGACCGCGACAAGCAGCTGTATCGCGTCCGGGCCGGGGTGTACGTCCGCCGCGATGTCTGGGCGGCTCTTCCTCCCTGGGAGAGGTACCGGGTTCGCGTGCTCGCCGTCGCTCGCACGTGGCGCGCGCCCGTCTTCTGTCTCGAGTCTGCCGCGGTGCTGCAAGGCCTTCCGATCTTCGGCGAGCCGTCGCACATCCACACACTGAGCGCGGGCCGGGAGTCGTGGTGCGAGGGTGACGTGGTCGTCCATGGGCACGTCGACGACCGCGAGATCGGTGATGCCGGCGGCCACCGCATGACTGCGCTCGCAGACACGGCGGTCGACCTTGCGCGGGTGCTGCCGCCGGCGTTCGCGCTCGCCGTGGTCGATGCAGCGGCGCGGGCGCTCCAATCCTCCGGCAGGACACTCGACGTCAGCGAGCGGGGGAGGTCGCGCGCGAACCGACGCGGAGTGCGGCAGCTGGACTGGGTGCAGTCACGTGCCACACCGGTGTCGGAGTCGGTGGGCGAAACGGTGAGCCGAGCTGTCATCGAGTGGCTGGGGTACGAAGCGCCGCTGTTGCAGCGGGAGTTCCACCATGAGGGTGCCGACGATCGTTCGGACTTCTACTGGAAACGAATGCGCATCGTCGGCGAGTCCGACGGGTACGGCAAGTATGACGCGGGCGACCCTGAAGCGATGAAGGCTCACTTCGTCCGCGAGAAGAAGCGGGAGGATCGCCTGCGACGCCACGAGGGCGGCTTCGTCCGTTGGGATTGGTCCGACACCATCGGCTACGACTCCCTGGACGGGAAGCTCCGGGCCGCGGGGCTTGTACCGCCCTACGGGCGGCAGCAGGGGATGCTCGACACACTCGCGCGCAACCCGCGCTCGCTCATCCCCGCCCGCGCAGCAGGCGGCTCGGGGCGCCGCACCGCCGCCCGCTCCTGAGGGACATCTGCGTCGAAGCAGGGGATTCCTCGCGAGACAGGGGGCATGGCCCTCGGTTTCGGCGGGAATCCCCTGGTTCGGCGGAGCGACGGAATGCGGAGCGACGGAATGCGGAGCGACGGAATAGGGGACCGACGGCGGTCAGACCTTCAGGTTCTGGCGCGGGACGACCACCTCGCGCAGGATCAGCAGCAGCGACGCCATGACCGGGAGGGCGAGGAGCACGCCGACGATACCCATGAGCGCGCCGCCCACCAGGGCGCCGATGAGCACGAGGGCCGGCGGGATCGAGATCGCCTTGTTCATGACGCGCGGGCTGACCACATACGACTCGATCTGGATGTACACGAGGTAGCAGGCCGCGAAGATCAATGCCTGCAGCGGGCTCGTGAACAGCGCGACGACGCTGCCCAGCACGAGGAAGATCACCGAGCCGAACAGCGGGATGAGCGTGATGACGAACGCGATGACCGCCATGAGCGCCGGGAACGGCAGTCCGATGAGCAGGTGCAGCACGAATACGACGGCCGCGTTGATGATCGACAGCGTCACCGAGCCGAGGAGCGCCGAGCCGACGGAGCCGGTGATCCGCTCGGTGAGGTCTTCGACGCGGACGCGGCTGCGCGCGGGGGCGAGGGCGTAGAGGGCGCGCTTGCTCGCCGCCAGCGACGCCAGGAAGTACAGGGTCAGCGCGACGACGACGAGGGTCGCCGAGACCGCGCCGATGAACCCGATGCCCGCCGACAGCAGGCCACCGCCGAGGTGCGCGAGCGTGGCGGGTGCCGAGATCCAGTCGGCCGCCTGCCCGAGGCCGGCGAGCACGGCCTGCTGCGCGTCGGCGTCGAGCGCGGCGAACCACGTCGACTGCGGGATGCCTGCGACGGCCTCGGGGATCGCCGCGACGAGCTGGCCGATCTGGGCGAGCACCGGCGGGAAGACGAACACGAGGAGCCCGGCCACGATGACCGCGAACCCGCAGAACACGATCGCGATCCCCGCTCCCCGGTTGACGCCCCTGCGTTCCAGTCGACGCACGAGCGGGTCGAGGCCGACCGCGAGGAACATCGCCAGCACGATGTAGACGAGGATCGTGGTCACCGACACGAGGGCGAGCCCGAGCAGGAGTGCCAGAAGCACGCCGATCGTGACGAGGAACCCGAGTGCCACGGGGTGGTCCAGTCCGGCGACGACGGCCGTCAGTCGCCGGGGACGACCGGCGGTGCCCGAAATGGACGGCGAGTCGACGGATGCCGCGGCCTCGGTGTCGGGCTCGGAAACGTTCGGCACCTGTGGAAAATCCGCCATCTGGACATGATGCCGTGCGTGGCCCCTTGGATGTAGTGTCGCGAACAGGAACGGCGCGCCGCGCTGTTCCTGTTCGTACCGCGACGGGCCGGCGGCCCATCCGACAGATTGGCAATCACATATGGGTTTCTGGGACCTGCTCGCCTGGATCTTCTGGGTCTTCGTCTTCGTCGCCTACCTGATGGTCGTCTTCTCGATCATCGGCGACCTGTTCCGTGACGAGAAGCTCAACGGCTGGCTCAAGGCGGTCTGGATCCTGTTCCTCATCTTCGTGCCGTTCCTGACGGCGCTGGTCTACCTCATCGCCCGTGGCAAGGGCATGCAGGAGCGCTCGCTCGCGCAGGCGAAGGCGCTGCAGGCCGCGCAGCAGGACTACATCCGTCAGGCGGCGGGCAGCTCGGCCAGCCCCGCCGACGAGGTCGCCAAGGCAAAGGCCCTGCTGGACGCCGGCACCATCACCCAGGCCGAGTTCGACTCACTGAAGGCAAAGGCGCTCTCGGCCTGAGAGCGATCCGCGAAACGGAGAAGACATGACTGACTTCGACTACGGCCCCATCGAGTTCTATGCGATCGGGTTCGAGGGCGACCGCCCGGGTCCCGCTGTGCTCCAGGCCATCGACGACCTGGTCGCCGCGGGCACCGTGAACCTGCTGGACCTCGTCTTCGTGCGGCGCTCGCCCGAGGGCGAGCTGGAGATCCTCGAGCTGTCCGACACCGTCGAGAGCGACGTGCCTTCGCTGGACCTGGAAGGTCTCGCCGGCGAGGAGGACATCCTCGCCCTGGCCGCGGGCCTGGAGCCGGGCACGTCGGCGGCGATCCTCGTCATCGAGCTGCTGTGGGCGAAGGCCTTCGCCTCCGCGCTGTACGACGCCGGCGGCGCCGTCATCGCCCGCGAGGGCGTCCCCGCACCGATCGTCAACGCGTTCCTCGCTGAGAACGCCGACTGAAGGAGGAAGACATGCCACTCGGAAGAATGGGCCGTCCCGGCCTGATCGGAATGGCTGCTCGCACCGCCGTCGTCGCCGGAACCGCCACCGCGGTCTCGGGCGCCGTCGCCGGCCACCAGCAGCGCAGGGCATACGAAGCGCAGGAGCAGCAGGCGTACGCGGCTCAGCAGCAGCAGGCCGCCATGGATGCCGCCGCCGCACAGGCTGTCGCCAACGCCCAGGCCGCTGCGGCGCCGGCCGCGCCGGCCCCTGCTCCTGCCGGCGGCGGAGACGACCTGATGGCGAAGCTGAGCCAGCTGGCGCAGCTGCACGCGCAGGGCATCCTGTCGGACGACGAGTTCGCCGCCGCGAAGGCCAAGCTGCTCGCCTGAACACTGTCACGCGATCCGACGAAGGCCGCATCCCGCACGGGATGCGGCCTTCGTCGTGTCACGGCGCACATGCGCCGCAGCCGTGGCGCTCGCGGCGCACGCGGACGCATCGCACGCGCGCGGCGATCCTGCGCCATGATGTGCCCATGGCAACGCCCTCCGAGATGCTGCGGAACCTCATTCCGCCCACCCAGCGGCAGACCGCGGCGGAGGTGACCGAGGCCCTGGACCTCGGTTCCGGAGACCGTGCGGGCAAGCGCAGCGGGTTCCTCATCATGCTGGTGCTCGCCGGCATCATCGCGATCGCCGGGGTGCTCACGGACTCGACCGCGACGGTGATCGGGGCGATGATCATCGCGCCGCTCGGGACCCCGATCCTGGCCATCGCGCTCGGTATCGTCACCGGGCACCTGAGTCTCGTCGTGCGATCGATCCTGTGGGTGCTGGTGGGGCTCGCGCTGGTGATCCTGCTCGGCCTCGCGTTCTCGGTGTTCGTCGCGACCCCGGAGAGCCTGGAGACCAATTCGCAGGTCCTCGGGCGGACGTCGCCGAGCTTCATGGATCTGGTCGCGGCGCTGGCGACAGGATTCGCCGGCGGGTTCGCGATGTGCCGCCGCGACCTCAGCGCGATCCTGCCCGGTGTCGCGATCGCGATCTCGCTCGTTCCCCCGCTCGGTGTGGTGGGAGTGTGTGCCGGTCAGGGACTGTGGGGTGACGCCCTCGGGGCACTGTGGCTGTTCCTGTCGAACGTGGTCGCGCTCGTCATCGCGGGCAGCATCGTGTTCACGCTGGCGGGCTACGCGCGCGAACCCGGCTCCTCACCGGTGGCGAACCGCCGCCGCGCCTATCTCATCGTGACGGTGCTGACGGTGATCATCTCGATCCCCCTGGCATTCAACTCCGTGGTCTCGGTCGCGCTGGCCCGCTGGTCTGTCGGCATCCAGCAGGCGGCCACCGACTGGATCGCTGACGACGACGGAGCCGTCGTGTCGGGCGTCACCTGGTCGGGCGCGACGGCGACGGTCGCCGTCCGCACGACGGACGGCTCGACGCCGCCGATCGACGACCTCCGCGAGTCGCTGTCGAAGGTCATCCCCTCGTTCGTCGGGGTCGTCGTCGATGCGGAGCAGGGCGTCGAGACGCGGGTGCAGTAGCCGGCGCGATCCCGCACCCGCTGGTTCAGGCCGGGCGATCCGTCGGCGCAGCGCCGCCGGGGGACTCGACGCCGTCAGGCGGGACCGCGGGCGTGGCCGGACCGGCAGAGGTGCCGGGAGCCGGGGCGTCGCCCGTCGTGCGAGCGGTCAGCTCGTCGATGCGGGCCATGAGCTCACGCACCTGGGCGCGGGTCGCCGGCTCGTCCGCGTCGTTGTTGCGGGTCCCGCGTTCGACGACCCACGACGCGAGGGTCGCGGTGATGACGCCGGCCAGGGCCACGCCCCCGAGCATCAGCCCGACGCCCACCCAGCGACCGGCCGCGGTCACCGGCGTGTAGTCGCCGTAGCCGGTCGTCGTGACCGTGACGCACGACCACCACATCGCGATCCCGAAGGTCGTGATCGAGGCGTCCGGCGCGTGACGCTCGGCGTCGAGTACGGCCAGCGAGGCGATGAAGACCAGCATCACCGACGCCCCGGCACCGTAGACGATGATCTGCGTGCGCAGCAGTGCGCCGCGCGTGGGCTTCATGCCGGGGAGCTTCGTGAGCACCTGCAGCAGCCGCACGAGCCGCAGCACCGGGATCACGGCGAAGGCCAGGGCGAACAGGTGCGTGCGGAACCAGATCCAGCGATGCCGGGCCAGGAACAGCCGCACCAGGTAGTCCGCGATGAACATCGTCCAGGTGACGAAGATGAGGATGTCGGCGGCGAGGCGCGCCGGCCCCTGGAGGTCGGCGATCACCCGCCACGAGAACGCGACGAGGTACACGAAGCCCGCGATCATCAGCGTCACCTCGGTGCGCTGATGCCACGTCTGCTCGTCCATGCTCAGGCCTTGCGGGCGTCCAGCTCGAGGGCCGCGGTGTTGCGGATGAACAGCACGATCCACGAGAAGATCAGGATGCCGGCGACGAGCTCCACCGCGGTCAGGGTGTAGTAGCCGATGCCGAAGAGGATGCCGAGCACGACCGTGACCGCCAGGAACACCCAGCCCACGGCGTAGAAGGCGCGCGGCATCCCGGGGATCCAGCGCGGCAGCATCGCGACCAGCACCGCGTAAGCGACCACCATGCCGGTCGCGACGGTGTTGTGGATGGCGAAGAAGTCGTCGACGTGGAAGATGCCCACGCAGGCGAGGAAGATGCCGACGATCACCAGGAGGATCCGCACTTTTCGTCTGCCCGGCGCATCCGCGGCCGACTCGCTGCGCGTGGCGTAGCGGGCGAGCGTCGTCACCAGCACGCCGGCGACGATGATCGTGATGTTGAACGCCCACGAGGACGCGTTCGACGACATCCCCAGCGCGCTGAGGTTGTCCTTCCACCAGTCGGGGTCGCTCGCCGTCATCATGCTGGCCACCACGCCCAGTACGAGGAACACGGCCAGCACGACGGCCAGCAGCTGCAGGTCCATGTGGGTGGCGGAGTAGAACGCGATGTAGGCGGTCAGCGCGGCGGACGCCCCGCCGAGCACCAGCACCGGCAGTGCGAACACCTCGGCGCCGAGGAACGACTGCTCCAGGATCACGGCGAGCAGGGTCCAGCCGAGGACGCCGATCACCCCGTGGGCGAAGGCGAGTGCGGCGATGTCGACGTAGTCGAGAAAGCGCAGCCGGGTCTTGTTCGCGCCCCGCTCATGCAGCACGAACCGACCGGCGATGACCGCGAGCAGGGCGGCGACCCCCGACGCCACGGCGGCGTACTCGCCGATCGACCCGGGACCCGAGATCGGCGTCGACTGGAACCGGAACACGATGAGCGCGACGAGCGCGGCGACGAC
>PJUC01000504.1_pt1 | contig 15319 bp, 10 predicted proteins | sample 1512161 | NCBI WGS metagenome assembly PJUC01 (sample SAMN08177676, study PRJNA422409) | Soil metagenome, whole genome shotgun sequencing project. | isolation source: Soil enriched on filter paper | place: USA: Madison | collected 2015-01-15
ATTGGCCGCCGAGGTGGCCGGGCCGGCGTCCGTCGTCTCGGTGCTCGCCGTGATCGTGCTGGCGGTGCCGCTGGCGGGGACCTTCGCCGCCCTCGCCGCGCGCTACCCCGACCCGGGCGGGGTGGCCAGCTACGTCCGGCGGGCGCTCGGCCCCACTGCCGCCCGCGCGACCGGGTACTGGTTCTACTTCGGCGTGGCGGCCGGATTCCCGGTGCTGGCGATCCTCGGCAGCGAGTACCTCAGCGCGATCCTGCACATCGACCATGCCGCCGTGACGCTGCTCGTCTTCGCGATCCTCGTGCCGCCGTTCGTCGTCAACATGCTCGGCGTGCGCGTGGCGGGCTGGGTCCAGTTCGTGCTCACCGGGCTCCTGGTGGCCATCGTCGTGTTCGTCGTGGCCGCCGCGTTCCCGGCGGTCGAGGCATCCCGGTTCGAACCGTTCCTGCCGCACGGCTGGGCGGGAGTCGGGACCGCGGTCAGCCTGTTCGTGTGGGCGTTCGCCGGTTGGGAGGTGGGCACGCACATCTCGGGGGAGTTCCGCGACCCGCGCCGCGTCATCCCGCTCGCCACGGGCATCGCGCTCGTCGTGACCGGACTCGCCTACCTGCTGCTGCAGATCGTGACCGTCGGCGTGCTCGGCGAGGACGCCGGCGCGGGTGCCGTGCCCCTGCTGGCGCTGGCCGAGGCCGTCGCGCCCGGTTTCGGTCCGACCGCGGTGGGCGCGGTGGCCGCGATCGTCGTCCTCGGGGTCATGAACTCGTACCTGGCGGCGTTCGGCAAGCTCGGCGCCTCGCTCGCAGCCAACGGCGATCTGCCCCGCGTGCTCGCACCGGGCGCCGAGGCCGGCGGGGTGCCGCGGCGCGCGCTGCTCGTGACGCTGGCGATCGCTCTCACCTATTCGACGATCGCGCTGCTGACCGGCGGCGACCTGCAGACCTTCATCCTCATCCACACCAGCAACATGGTGTCGATCTACGCCGCGGGCATGATCGCGGCGACGCTCATCCTGCCCCGCTTCACCGCCGGCTGGTACATGGCCGTGGTCGCCGCCGTGCTGTCGGTGGGACTGCTGTTCGTCGCTGGAGCCAATCTGCTCCCCGCGGCGCTGCTGGCGCTCGCCGCGGTCGTCGTCACCGCGTGGCGGCGGTTCCGGCGCGGGTCGCGGCGCTCCGGCGGCGAAGGGCGGAGGGATGCCGCGCCCGCCGAGTCCGCGGTCACGGTGCCGCCCGTGGGCGAGAAGCGTCCGGCGCCGCTCACCGAGACACGGGGCCGCACGTCGGGGTGAAGACGACGGCGGTCCCGGCAGGACGAGATCCGGCCCCGGACCCTCAGCGAAGCTGAGGAACCGGGGCCGGATCAGCGTGCAGGATCAGGAGACGGCGAGTGCCGCCTGCAGGATCGCGGCCTGCTCGGCCGCGTGCACCTTGGGTGAACCCGTCGCGGTGGAGGCCGCGGCGGCGCGCGAGATGTTGCTGATCGTGCGGCCGTGGAGGTGCTTCACGATCTCGAGGGCGATGAACGGCCAGGCGCCCTGGTTCTCGGGCTCATCCTGTACCCACACCAGCTCGGCGTTCGGGTACGAGTCGATGACGGCGTTGAGCTCGTCGATCGGCGCCGGGTAGTACTGCTCCAGGCGCACCAGCGCGACGGCGGGGTTCGGGTTCTTGTCGAGCTCGGCGCGCAGGTCCCAGTGGATCTTGCCGGCGTGCAGCAGCACGCGCTTGACGGCCGACTTGTCGACACCGCGGTTGTCGTCGAGCACGGGCTCGAACTTGCCGGTGAGGAAGTCCTCGACCGGGCTGGTCGCCCCGCGCAGGCGCAGCATCGCCTTCGGCGTGAACACCACGAGCGGGCGACGCGGGCGGGCGTACGCCTGACGGCGCAGCAGGTGGAAGTACGATGCGGGGGTCGAGGGGCGCGCGACGGTCATGTTGTCTTGCGCGCACAGCTGCAGATAGCGCTCGATGCGGGCCGACGAGTGGTCGGGTCCCTGCCCCTCGTAGCCGTGGGGGAGGAGCAGCGCGACGCTCGACTGCTGTCCCCACTTCTGGTCCGCCGACGAGATGAACTCGTCGATGACCGACTGGGCGCCGTTGGCGAAGTCGCCGAACTGGGCCTCCCACAGCACGAGCGAATCGGCGCGTTCGACCGAGTAGCCGTACTCGAACGCCATCGCCGCGTACTCGCTCAGCAGGGAGTCGTAGACGTAGAAGCGCCCCTGGTCCTCGCTGAGGTTCGTGAGCGGGATCCACTCCTGACCGTTCGCGCGGTCGTGCAGCACCGCGTGACGCTGCACGAACGTGCCGCGCCGCGAGTCCTGGCCGGCCAGGCGCACGTTCGTCTTCTCCAGGAGGAGCGTTCCGAACGCCAGCAGCTCGCCGAAGCCCCAGTCGATCGAGCCGTTGCGGCTCATGTCGAGGCGCTTCTCGAGCAGCTGCTGCAGCTTGGCGTGGACGGTGAAGCCTTCGGGCTTGTTGACGAACGTGTCTCCGATGAGGTTGATGGCCTCACGCGAGACGCCCGTGGTCTCGGGCTCGCCGGCGACAGGCTGGGCCGCGGCATCCGGGACGACGACCGGCGACGAACCGGTCTCGGCGGCGTGGGTCTCGGCGAACGCGATCTCGAGGCGGTTCTGGAAGTCCTGCTTGGCCTTCTCGTACTCCTCCTCGGTGATGTCGCCGCGACCGACCAGCGCCTCGGTGTACAGGCGGCGGACCGAGCGCTTCGCCTCGATGAGGTTGGTCATGAGCGGCTGGGTCATCGACGGGTCGTCGCCCTCGTTGTGGCCGCGTCGGCGGTAGCAGACGAGGTCGACCACGACGTCGCGGTGGAACCGCTCGCGGTAGGCGAAGGCCAGCTGCGCCACACGGGTGACGGCCTCGGGGTCGTCGCCGTTCACGTGGAAGATGGGCGCCTGGATCGTCTTGGCGACGTCCGTGGCGTACACCGAGGTGCGCGCGTCGGTGGGCGTCGTGGTGAAGCCGACCTGGTTGTTGACGACGACGTGCACGGTGCCACCGGTGCGGTAGCCGCGCAGCTGCGACATCTGGAGGGTCTCGAAGACGACGCCCTGACCTGCGAAGGCGGCGTCGCCGTGGACGAGGATCGGCAGCCACGTGAAGGTGCCGATGGGCTTGCGGTCCTGCTTGGCGCGGACGATGCCCTCCAGCACCCCGTCGACCGTCTCGAGGTGCGACGGGTTCGCGGCGAGGTACACCGGCAGCTCGGACCGGTTGTCGGCGACGAACGTGCCCTCGGTGCCGAGGTGGTATTTGACGTCGCCGGAGCCGCTCTTCGAGCCGATCGCGACCGACCCCTCGAACTCGCGGAAGATCTGGCTGTAGGTCTTGCCGGCGATGTTCGTCAGCACGTTGAGTCGACCGCGGTGCGCCATGCCGATCGCGGCGCCGTCGAGGCCCGCCTCGGCCGCGCCCTGCAGGATCTCGTCGAGCAGCGGGATGAGCGACTCGCCGCCTTCGAGGCTGAAGCGCTTCTGGCCGACGTACTTCGTCTGCAGGAAGGTCTCGAACGCCTCGGCCTGGTTCAGCTTGTCGAGGATGCGCAGCTGCTCGTCGTGGCCGGGCTTCTGGTACTTGACCTCGACGTTCTCCTGGAACCAGGCCCGCTGGCCCGGGTCCTGGATGTGCATGTACTCGATGCCGATGGTGCGGCAGTACGAGTCGCGCAGCACGCCGAGGATGTCGCGCAGCTTCATCTGGCGCTTGCCGCCGAAGCCGCCCGTGACGAACTCGCGGTCGAGGTCCCAGAAGGTGAGGCCGTGGCTCTCGATCTCGAGGTCGGGGTGGGTGCGCTGCACATACTCGAGCGGGTCGACGTCGGCCATCAGGTGGCCGCGCACGCGGAACGAGTTGATGAGCTCCTGCACGCGCGCCTGCTTGTCGACGCGCTCGGCGAGGTCGACGTTGATGTCGGCGGCCCAGTGGATGGGCGCGTACGGGATGCGCAGGGCGCTGAAGATGTCTTCGTAGAAGCCGCGCTGCCCGATGAGCAGCTCGTGCACCTTCTTGAGGAACTCGCCCGAGCCGGCGCCCTGGATGACACGGTGGTCGTAGGTGCTGGTGAGGGTGATCGTCTTGCCGATCGCGAGCTCGTTGAGCGTCTTGTCGCTCGCACCCTGGAACTCGGCCGGGTACTCGAGGGCGCCGGCGCCGACGATGCAGCCCTGTCCCTTCATGAGACGCGGGACCGAGTGCACCGTGCCGATGCCGCCCGGGTTGGTGAGCGAGATCGTCGTGCCCTGGAAGTCGGCGGCGGTGAGCTTGTTGCCGCGTGCCCGGGAGACGAGGTCCTCGTAGGTCGTGAGGTACTCGTGGAACGACAGCTGCTCGGCGCGCTTGATGCTCGGCACGAGCAGGGCGCGGGTGCCGTCCGGCTTGGGCAGGTCGATGGCGATGCCGAGGTTGATGTGCGCGGGTGCGACGACCGAGGGCTTGCCGTCGATCTCGGCATAGAAGACGTTCTGGCTCGGGAACTCCTTGAGCGCCTGGATCAGCGCCCATCCGATCAGGTGCGTGAAGCTCACCTTGCCGCCACGCGTGCGCGCCATGTGGTTGTTGATGACGATGCGGTTGTCGATCATCAGCTTCGCGGGGACGGTGCGCACGCTCGTCGCAGTGGGGACCGTGAGCGACTGGTCCATGTTCGCCGCGAGGGTCTTGGGCATGCCCTTGAGCGGCGTGACCACATCCGCCTCGGCGGCGGGGGTGTCGGCCGACGAGGGCTGGGCCTTCGGCGCCTGCGCCGGGATCGGCTGCGGCGCGGCCGGCCGGGCCGTGGTGCGGGCCACCGGCTGCGCGCCGATCACCGGGATGGGGGCCGTGACCGGACGGGGCTCGGATGCCGCCGCCTGCGTCGTGGCCGGGTGCGCGGCCTCCGACACCGGCGCCGCCGGCGCCGCCGGCGGTGCCGCGGCATCACCCGCGGCCGTCGCCGTGCCGTCGGCGGGGTGGTAGGCCTCTAGGACAGGCCACCATGCCTTGTCGACGGAGTTCCGGTCGATCTTGAACTGCTCGTACAGCTCCTCGACGAGCCATTCGTTGGCTCCGAACTCTCCTTCGTTCGAAACCCCGACGCCCGTCACCTGGCTCGACACCCTGAATCGCCTGCTTCCATCAGTGAAGTTTGGGTCGCGTGCCGGCTGCTGAGACCTGGACACGCATCGGTTAAGCCTAGCCCAGTCCGGGGGCGCGGATCCGGTCCACAGCTGGCGCGAAGCTGAAAGAAACCGGATCATTCGCCGCACAGCAACTGTCACTACCCTTGGCGGACATGGAGTTCTACGGCGAAACCCCCGATGTCGACCTGACGTACTCGGATGTCTTCCTCGTCCCGCGCCGCTCTGCGATCACGAGCCGCCTCGACGTCGACCTCGCACCCGGCGACGGCACGACGGCGACCCTGCCGCTGGTGTCGGCGAACATGAACTCGGTCACGGGCGCCCGCCTGGCCGCGACGCTCGCGCGCCGCGGCGGGCTGGGCGTGCTGCCGCAGGACATGCCGCTGCAGGAGCTCGACGCGGCGATCCGATGGGTCAAGGCGCAGCCCGTGCAGTGGGACACCCCGCTCGTGCTGCCTCCCGACGCGACGGTCGCGGACGCCGCACGCCTGCTGCCGCCGACCGAGGGGCACGGCATCGTCGTCGCGGACGCGTCGTCCGGCCACGTGGATGCCGACGACATCCTCGGGATCGTCCCCGCCACGCGTCTGGGCACGGCTCTGCCCGACGCACGCCTCGGCGATCTGGCGCGCGGGCGGGCGGCATCGGTCGACGCGGACGACATCGAGAGCGCGCGCCACGCGTTCGACGTGATCGTCGCCGCCGAGGCCGAGACGGTCTGCGTGCTGCAGCACGGACATCTCGTCGGCACGCTGTCGCGCCGCAGTGCGCTGCGCTCGACGCTGTACCGCCCCGCGGTCGACGCGTCCGGGCGGCTCATCGTCGCGGCGGCCGTCGGCATCAACGGCGACGTCGCCGCGAAGGCCCAGGCGCTCGCCGCCGCAGGCGTGGACGTCCTCGTCATCGACACCGCGCACGGTCACCAGGAAGGGATGCTGCGCGCCCTGCGTGCGGTCGCGGACCTCGATCTCGGCATCCCGATCGCCGCGGGCAACATCGTCAGCGCCGAGGGCGTGCACGATCTGGTGACGGCGGGTGCGTCGATCCTCAAGGTCGGCGTCGGACCGGGCGCCATGTGCACGACCCGGATGATGACCGCCGTCGGACGCCCGCAGTTCTCGGCCGTGCTCGAGACCGCCGAGGCCGCCAGGATCATGGGCGCGCACGTGTGGGCCGACGGCGGCGTGCGCTACCCGCGCGACGTCGCGCTCGCGCTGGCGGCCGGCGCCGCGTCGGTCATGATCGGCTCGTGGTTCGCCGGCACGATCGAGGCGCCGGGCGAACTGCAGGTCGACGAGTCGGGCCGCGCCTACAAGGAGTCCTGGGGCATGGCCTCGACGAAGGCGGTGCACGAGCGGTTCGGCCGTCTCGACCCGTACGAGCTCGCCCGCAAGGAGCTCTTCGCCGAGGGCATCTCGTCGTCGAAGATCTACCTCGACCCGCTGCGCCCCGGTCTGGAGGACCTGCTCGACATGATCACGTCCGGCGTGCGGTCGTCGTTCACCTACGCGGGCGCGTCGACCGTGGCCGAGTTCCACGACCGCGCGCGGGTCGGCCTGCAGTCCGCCGCGGGCTACGACGAGGGCAAGGCGCTCCCCGTCAGCTGGTGAGGGACGCGGATGCCGGGCGCCCGGCATCCACTCTCCGCGGGTCTGTGCGAGCCGTCAGCGCAGGCGCGCCAGCGCGCGCTCGTGCACGGCCGGATCGGAGTCCATGCCGGCAGGGGAGTCCGGTCCGTACACGACCAGCTCGTCGAACCCGAGGGCCTCGGCGCGCTCGGCCGCTGCCAGGAACTCGTCGACGCTCGTCGTCGGGCGCACCTGGCCGAAGCCGAGCAGCAGAGATCGGCGGACGTCGCCCGGCGCGCGCCCGGCGGCGACGCACGCCTTCGCGAACCCGTCCGCCTGGTGGCCGAGCAGGTCCCAGTACTCGCCGGGTGAGAGCGACGTCGATCCCGGGCCGCCGTAGGTGTTCCAGGTGTCGGCGTGGGACGCGGCCAGCGCGAGGGCGCGCGGGCCGTGCGCGGCCAGCAGCAGCTCTGGCCGCGGCGTTGCCGCAGGTGCGGGCGTGGTCTCGAGGCCGTGGAACGACAGCGTGCCGCCCTCCCAGTCCGTCGCGCCGTCGAGCACGGCGATGTAGCCGCGCACGACGTCGGCGAACCGTGCCGACATCTCGCGCGGCGTCGGGCGCCGCCCGTGGTCCGCCAGCGCGCACGTGGGGGCACCCGCTCCGAGCCCGAGCACGAGGCGTCCGCCGGAGATGTCCTGCACGGTCATCGCCACCCGGGCGAGGGCGACCGGTGTGCGGAGCACGGCCGACGCGACGAGCGTTCCGAGACGGATGCGCTCGGTCGTCCCGGCCGCCGCCGTGAGCGTCGTGAACGCCTCGCTCAGCCACATCCCCGGCGCCGTCGCGTGCGTCAGATGGTCGTACGTGTACACGACGTCGTAGCCGATCTGATCCGCCCAGCGGTACCAGCGCTCCTGCTCGCGCCACGGCCCGACCGGGGGAATGACGACGCTGATCCTGTCGAGTGCCATGACGACATCGTGTCACCGCTTCGGCTCGGAGGAGCGGATGCCGGCGGTCGCGGCATCCCTTCACATCCGGCTGCGCGGTGGCACCTGCCGTAGACTGTTCGGCACGATGGACGACCCTCCTAGTTGTAGACCCTCGCCCCACCGACCCGACTCCCGCGTGAACGGGGGTGATGTGTGATGGACTACGTCATGCTGGGCGTGGGGCTCCTGCTCACTATCGGCACCGGTCTGTTCGTCGCGAGCGAGTTCGCGCTCGTGAACCTCGACCGTGCCGACCTCGAGGCCCGCCAAGCCGCCGGAGAATCCCGTCTGTCGCTGACGATCAGCGCACTGCGGATCACCTCGACCCATCTGTCGAGCGCGCAGCTGGGAATCACGCTGACGACGCTGCTCACCGGTTACACGATGGAACCGGCGATCTCGAACCTCCTGGCGCCCGTGTTCGACGCCTGGGGGGTGCCCGCGAGCATCTCCCGCCCGCTGGCGGCCATCATCGGCGTCGCGATCGCCACGGTGTTCTCGATGATCCTCGGCGAGCTCGTGCCGAAGAACTTCGCGCTGGCCGTCCCGCGGCAGACCGCGAAGCTCGTGATGCCCTTCCAGGTCGCGTTCACGACCGTGTTCCGCCCGGCGATCGTCGTGCTCAACGGCAGTGCGAACGGCGTGCTGCGGGCCATGGGCGTCGAGCCCAAGGAGGAGCTGTCGGGCGCCCGCACGGCCGAGGAGCTGTCGAGCCTGGTGCGGCGCTCCGCGAGCGCGGGCGTGCTCGAAGAGGACACCGCGTCGCTGCTCGATCGCAGCCTCACCTTCGCGCGGCTCACCGCGGCCGACGTCATGACGCCGCGGCCCAGCATCCACGCGCTCGCCGCCGAGGACTCCGCCGAGGACGTCATCCAGCTCGCCCGCCGCACCGGGCACAGCCGGTTCCCCGTCTATGACGAATCGATGGACGACATCACCGGCATCGTGCACCTGAAGGCGGCCGTGAGCGTGCCGCGCGAGCGCCGCGCGGATGTTCCGGCCGCCGCACTGGCGACCGAGCCGCTGCGCTTCCCCGAGGCGGTGCACCTCGACGCCCTCGTGGCCGAGCTGCGCGCCCGCGGGTACCAGATGGCCATCGTCGTCGACGAGTACGGCGGCACGGCGGGAGTCGTGACGCTCGAAGACCTCGTCGAAGAGATCGTCGGTGAGGTGCTGGACGAGCACGACCGCCGCCGCGCCGGCATCGTCCGGGTCGAGGACACCGTCCTGTTCCCCGGCGAGCTGCGGCCCGACGAGGTGCGCGACCGTGCCGGCATCCGGATCCCCGAAGGCGACGTGTACGACACTGTCGGCGGCTACATCATGAGTGTGCTCGAGCGCATCCCGGTCGTCGGCGACGACGTCGAGATCGAGGACGGCACGCTCGAGGTGCAGCGCATGGACGGCCGCCGCGTCGACCGCGTCCGCTTCACGCCGCGGCCGATGCCCCACGACGTCGATGCCGCCGAGGGAGGTGAGCGCCGATGAACGACTGGGCCGGAATCGTATGGCTGGTCGTGCTGCTGGTCGCCAACGCCTTCTTCGTCGGCGCGGAGTTCGCCGTCATCTCCGCGCGCCGCTCGCAGATCGAGCCGCTCGCCGAGAAGGGCTCGCGGTCGGCCAAGACCGCGCTCTACGCCATGGAGCACGCGACGCTCATGCTCGCGACCAGCCAGCTCGGCATCACGATCTGCTCGCTGCTGATCCTGAACGTGTCGGAGCCGGCGATCCACCACCTGCTGGCCGCCCCGCTCGGGCTCACCGGCTGGTCGGAGGCGCTGGTCGACGGCGTCGCCTTCGCCGTGACCCTCGTGCTGGTGTCGTACCTGCACGTCGTGTTCGGCGAGATGGTGCCGAAGAACCTCGCGTTCTCGGTGCCCGACCGCGCGGTGCTGATGCTCGCGACGCCGCTGGTGTGGATCTCGAAGGTGTTCCACCCGGTGATCGTCACGCTCAACTGGATCGCGAACCATGCCGTGCGGCTGTTCCGCATCGAGCCGAAGAACGAGGCCGCCTCGACCTTCACGCTCGAAGAGGTGGCGACGATCGTCAACCAGTCCCGCATCGAGGGCGTCCTGCAGGACACCGCGGGCACGGTCGCGGCGGCCGTCGAGTTCACCGACAAGAAGGCCGCCGACGTCGCCGTGCCGCTGTCGGACCTCGTGACGCTCCCCGAGACCACGACTCCCGACGAGATCGAGCGCGCCGTGTCGAAGCACGGGTTCTCGCGCTACGTGATCGTCGACGAGGCGGGCGAGCCGGTGGGGTACGTGCACCTGAAGGACATCCTTCGCGCCGCGGAGGGACCGGATGCCGCGACCGACGTCGCACGCCGCATCCCGACCAAGCGCATCCACCACATGGTGCCGGTGCTCGAATCGACCGACCTCGAGGACGCGCTCGCCGTGATGCGCCGCGCCGGTCGCCACCTGGCTCAGGTGCGCGACGACGCAGGCCGGACGACGGCCGTGCTCTTCCTGGAGGACATCATCGAGGAGCTCATCGGCGAGGTGCAGGACGCCACTCGGCGCCGCGGCTACTGAGCGATGAAGGGATGCCGGCGGCCGCGGCTGCCGGCATCCCTCCATCACATGCGCCGAACGGCGCGGGACGTCAGCTGGCGACCGGCCGCGCACGCAGGTACTGCGCCGGCCAGTAGTCGATGTCGGCGCCGAGCTCGACCGACGCGCGCAGCCCGTAGTGCGGGTCGCGGAGCCACTCGCGGCCGGCCATGACGGCGTCGGCTGACCCCTCGGCGAGGATGCGCTCGGCGTGGGCGGCGTCGTCGATCATGCCGACCGCGTTCACCGGCACACCGGCCTCACGACGCACGCGCTCGGCGAGGTGGACCTGATAGCCCGGGCCGGTCGTGATGCGCTGGTGCGCGACGAGCCCGCCGCTGGAGACGTCGAAGAAGTCCGCGCCGCGCTCGGCAGCCCACCGCGCGACGGTGACGGTGTCGTCGGCGTCCCAGCCGCCGTCGGCCCAGTCGGTGGCCGAGAACCGCACGATGACCGGGACGCCGGGTGCGGCATCCCTCACCGCATCCAGCACCCGCAGCAGGAGCCGTGCCCGGTTCTCGAGCGACCCGCCGTACTCGTCGTCTCGACGGTTCGACAGCGGCGAGAGGAACTGGTGCAGCAGATACCCGTGGGCGGCGTGCAGCTCGAGCACCTGGAACCCGGCGTCGACCGCGCGGCGGGCGGCGGCGGCGAATCCCTCGACCACCCGGTCGATCCCGGCGAGGTCGAGCGCGACAGGCTCGGCGAAGCCCTCGAAGGCGATCGCCGAGGGGGCGACGGTCGTCCAGCCGCCCTGGTCGGCGGGGACCGTGCCGCGATGCCCCGAGAAGGGCGACCACGTGGACGCCTTGCGGCCCGCGTGGGCGAGCTGCACGCCGGCGACGGCGCCCCGCGCCCGGATCGCGGCGACGATCGGCGCCCACGCGTCGCGCTGCGCGTCGGTCCACAGTCCGGTGTCTTCGGGTGAGATGCGGCCCTCGGGCACGACAGCGGTGGCCTCGGCCACGATGAGCCCGGCACCACCCGAGGCGAACTGCGCGAGGTGCGTGTGGTGCCACTCCTGCGGTACCCCGTCGACGGCGCTGTACTGGCACATCGGCGACACCCACAGCCGGTTGCGCACCGTGAGGTCGCGCAGGGTCAGGGGCGTGAAGAGGCGGGTCATCGGGATCCTTCGCGTCGCGGCGGTACTGTGACCGCATGGTTCGGGAATGGACGCGAGAGGATGCCGCGCACGCCCTTCGGAGGCCAACGGCCGCCGACGACAAGTATTCCCGGGGTGTGCTGGGCATGCGGACCGGCTCGGACGCGTACCCCGGAGCCGCCGTGCTGGGAGTCGAGGCCGCATGGCGCACGGGCCTCGGGATGGTGCGGTACCTGGGCGGCCCGCGCGCCGCGGGCCTCGTGCTGGCCCGGCGGCCCGAGACGGTGACGGCCGACGGCCGCGTGCAGACCTGGGTGATCGGTTCCGGGACGGATGCCGCCGCCCGGACGCCCGCCGAGACCGCCGCGCTCCGCGCCCTGCTGAGCGACACCGACCCCGTCGTGGCCGACGCCGGGGCGCTCGACCTCGCCGCCGAGGAGGAGGCCACGGCACCCCGAATCCTGACCCCGCACGACCGCGAGCACGCCCGCCTGCGCGCGGCGCTGGGGCTCGCGCCCGCCGGGACGGACCGGGTGGCCGCCGCGGCCGACACCGCCGAGGCGACCGGCGCCGTCGTGCTGCTCAAGGGGGCCGTGACGATCGTCGCCGCGCCGGGCGGGTGGGCCGCGACGGTCGAGGCTGGCACACCGTGGCTCGCGACCGCCGGCACCGGAGACGTGCTGGCAGGCGTGATCGGCGCGCTCGTCGCCGGCGCCGCCGCCGGCTCGCCGCCCGACGGGAGCGCGCTGGCCGCGCTCGCCGCCTCGGGCGCCTGGCTGCACGGCCGCGCCGGCGCCCTCGCCTCGGCGGGTGATCGGCCGATCACGGCGCTCGACGTCGCAGACGCGCTGCCGGGCGCGGTCGCCGAGGCCCTCGCGGGCTGAGGTCGGACGGGCGCCGCGGCGAGGCATCCCTAGGATGGTGGGGTGTCTCGGCGGGCGGTGGTGTGGGTCGCGTTCGCCCTCGTCCATGCGGCGGTGATCTGGCTCGGATTCACGGGAGACCACGCGGCGTCGTGGGATGTGGACCAGCTGTACCGCTGGTGGGCCGGCCGCACGCTGTCGGGGCAGGCGATCCCCGGCATCACCGAGGGGTGGGTGTACCCGATCCTCGCGCACGCGCCCATCCTCCTCGTAGGAGCGGTGAGCCCGCTGATCGACTACACGCTCGGGTGGGGTCTTCTGGTGACCGCGATGGATGCCGCCGCCTTCGCCGTGCTCGTCGGCCGCGGCCGCTCGCGCGGACGGCTGACCGCCGCCTGGTTCTGGCTCGCCGCCATCCTCGCGCTCGGCGGGGTCGGGATGTTCCGCCTCGACGGCGTGACCGTGCCGCTCGCGATCCTCGGATCCCTGTGGCTCGTCGGCAGGCCGTGGCTCGCGTCGACCCTGCTCGCCGTCGCCACGTGGATCAAGGTGTGGCCCGCGGCGCTCCTGGCGGCCGCCGTCATCGCCGTGCGACGGCGCCTTGCGATCATCGGCGGTGCCGCGATCGTCTCGGCGATCGCCGTCGGCATCGTGCTGGCGCTCGGCGGCGGTGCACACCTGTTCGGATTCGTCGGCGACCAGACCACGCGCGGCCTGCAGATCGAGGCGCCCGTCAGTGCGGTGTACATGGTCATGGCCGCCGCCGGGGTGCCCGGCGCCGCCGTCCGCTATGACGAGGACCTCATCACGTTCCAGGTGACCGGTCCGGGTGTCGACGCGGTGATCGCGGCGATGACGCCGGTGCTCATGATCGGGATGCTGGCGATCGCGGTCGTCGGGACGCTCAAGGCGTGGCGCGGGGCGGGGTTCGCGGCGCTCTTCCCGCCGCTTGCGGGCACGCTCGTGCTCGGGTTCATCGTGCTCAACAAGGTCGGGTCGCCGCAGTACCTGACATGGATCATCGCTCCGCTCGTCGCGGGGCTCGTGCTGCGTCGCCGCGACTGGGTGCGGCCGGCGGGGCTCGCGCTGCTGATCCTCGTGCTCACGCAGCTGATCTTCCCGTTCTTCTACGACGCGATCCTCTGGCTCGTCCCGACCGCAGTGGGTCTGCTGGTGCTGCGCAACGTGCTCCTGGTGGCGCTGTTCGTCTGGACGCTCGTGCGGCTGGTGCGGGTGCCCGTGCCCGCGCACCGCCCGGTGCCGCGAGCGACGCCGGCTCCGCCGCACGGCATGACAGAGTAGGGACCGGGCCACGAGGCATCCGTCGCCCGATGACTACGGAGGTTCTCATGCTCGTCGCATTCTCGGTCGCTCCCAGCGGAACGGGCCGCGCCGACGGCTCGGTGCACGACGCGGTCGCCGCGGCCGTGAAGGTCGTGCGCGACAGCGGGCTGCCGCACCGCACGACGTCCATGTTCACCGAGATCGAGGGGGAGTGGGACGAGGTCTTCGACGTCGTCAAGCGCGCCACCGACACCGTCGCGCCCTACGGCTCCCGCGTGTCGCTCGTGCTGAAGGCTGACATCCGCCCCGGTTACACGGGTGAGCTCGACGCGAAGATCGACCGTCTGGAGGCGGCGATCGAGCGGCAGGCCGACCCCTCCTGATGCTCGACCCGACGCCCGCAGAGCGCGCGCTGCGCGCCGTCGCCGACTCGGTGGCGCAATCGCGGGCACGGCGTCCCGAGGATGCGACCGATCGGGCGATCCCGGTGGCGGCGACCGTCGTGCTGCTGCGCGACGGCGATGCGGGTCTCGAAGTGCTCATGATCGAGCGCCCCGACCGCGGCTCGTTCGCGGGAGCGTGGGTCTTTCCGGGCGGCAAGCTCGAGGACGACGACCGTGTGGGCTCCGACGACGTCGAGGAGGACGCCGCCCGTCGCGCCGGCGTCCGCGAGACGCGCGAAGAGACAGGTCTCGTGATCGACCCGGGCGCGTTCGAGACGCTCTCGGTCTGGGATCCGCCGCCGGGCATCGCGCTGCGGATCCGCACCTGGTTCTTCCTCGCCCCCGCACCGGCCGGGGAGCTCGTGCTGTCGCCCGGCGAAGCGGTCGCCGCACTGTGGGCGCGGCCTGCCGACCTGCTCGAACGCCACGGGCGGGGGGAGCTCACGCTCTACCCGCCCACCTGGGTGACGCTGCATGGCCTGGGCGTCCACCCCGACGCCGCATCGGCCCGAGGCGCCGCCCGGCTGGCGGGCGTCCAGCACTTCGAGACGGTGGCCCGCCACGGCGCCGAGGGGCCGGTGCTGCTGTGGCACGGCGACGACGACTGGGATCCGGATGCCGCAGCATCCGGATCCCGTCATCGCCTCGAGATCGGCGCCCTGCCGTGGCGGTACTCGCGCACGAGCGGCGCCGGTCTCACGGCTGGGTGACGCCCGCGACGCCGACCAGGTCGGCGAACGTGAAGGTCGCCGGGTTGCTGCGCGGCAGGCTCGGCGCGAACGCGACGTTGAGGATGGAGAGCACGTCGCGTCGCAGCATCCGCACGAACGTGTCGGCGACGATCTTCGCCCCCAGCGGCCCGAGCCTCTCGCCCCCGGTCTTCACGGCCGCCTCGCGCAGCACGTAGTACCACAGCGGCGTCTTCGACAGCAGCAGGCCGCCGTCCTTGTTCAGCACCGCCGTCTCGGCGGCGCCGAGTCCCGTGGTCAGCTCTGCGGCGGTCAGCACCGGCACGCCGAGCTCGGCGGCCGTAGCCTGCCCGCTGGGCAGCCCGAGCACGAGCCCGCGCACCAGGTTGCGGGCTGCGAGCACGCCCATCATCTGGGCGGTGGTGCCGTCGCCGTCGAGGTCCGACAGCGCCGGTGCGAGCGCGCTGTCGATCTTGCGCGCGTGGTTGAACACCGGCACCGGGATGCCGGTCTCGAAGAACGCGTTGAAGTCGACGACCCAGTTCGAGAACACCGGCGTGCGGTCCACCGAGATGAACGAGAAGACGTCGCCCATGGGCTTCGTCTTCAGCGTGAAGTTCAGCCAGTAGTCGTTGCGGACCATGCTGTGGCCGAACCGGTACGCGGCGACCGCGAA
>PJUC01000509.1_pt1 | contig 15147 bp, 14 predicted proteins | sample 1512161 | NCBI WGS metagenome assembly PJUC01 (sample SAMN08177676, study PRJNA422409) | Soil metagenome, whole genome shotgun sequencing project. | isolation source: Soil enriched on filter paper | place: USA: Madison | collected 2015-01-15
AGCGGGCGCCCTGGCGGGCGGCTTCGCGGATCGAGGCGAGGGTGTTTTCCGGGGCGCTTTCCTTGGCGCCGCGGTGGCCGATCAGGCGGGGAAGAGTCGACAGCATGGGTCTCGCAGGAGTAAGAGCGGTCGCTTTCCTACATGACCCATTCCGTCGAAGCGGGAAAGAGCGATGAAGGCCCTGCACAGCGTTTCCGATCTGGTGGCCGCCGGGCTGATGACTCCCGAAGCCGGCGAGGCCGTACGTACGGTCGCCGACCGCTATGCCGTGGCGCTGACCCCGTACCTGCGCGAGACGCTGGCCGGACGTACGGACCCGGAGGATCCGCTCTATGCCCAGTACGTCCCCTCCCCCGCCGAGGCGTACAGCACGCCGGAGGAGCTGGAAGACCCGATCGGCGACGGCGCGCGCAGCCCGGTGAAGGGCATCGTTCACCGCTATCCCGACCGGGTTCTGCTGAAGCCGCTGCATGCCTGCGCCGTCTATTGCCGCTTCTGCTTCCGCCGCGAGATGGTCGGTCCGGGCGGCGAGGCGCTGACCGCCGACGAGCTGGACGCGGCACTCGCCTACATCCGCGATCACCAGGAGGTGTGGGAGGTCGTCATCACCGGCGGCGATCCGCTGCTGCTGTCGCCGCGGCGGCTGCGCGGAATCGTCCAGGCGCTGTCGGCCATGCCGCATGTCGGCATCGTCCGCCTGCACAGCCGCATCCCCGCCGCCGACCCGGAGCGCGTCACCCCGGAACTGCTGGAGGCGCTGACCGCCCCCGACCTCGCCACCTGGGTCGCCGTCCACATCAACCACGCCGACGAGCTGACACCGCCGGTGGGCGCCGCCCTCGCCCGGCTGGTGGAGGCCGGCATCCCGCTGGTCGGCCAGACCGTGCTGCTGAAGGGCATCAACGACAGCCATGCGGCGCTGGAGGCGCTGTTCCGCGGCCTGGTGCGCAACCGGGTGAAGCCCTACTATCTGCACCACCCCGACCTTGCCGCCGGCACCAGCCATTTCCGCCCCACCCTGGCGGAGGGGCAGGCGCTGGTGACCGGCTTGCGCGGCCGGCTGTCCGGCCTGTGCCAGCCGACTTACGTCCTCGACATTCCCGGCGGCCATGGCAAGGCCCCCGCCGCCGCGGCCTGGATCGAGGAGCAGGGCGAGGGCCGCTATCACGTGACCGACTTCACCGGCCGGGTCCACGACTACCGGGGCTGAGCCCTTCCGCTCAGATCGCCTCCGCCCCCATCGCCGCGATCCAATGGGCGACCCGCGCCTTCAGCGCGGCGGTGCGGGCGAAGGCAAGGTCCTCGTCCTCAAGACGCTCGACGATTTCGAAGGCCAGCGACTCAGGCCCATGGGCGTTCCATGCCGCCTGCAGGCTGCGGTGCGGACAACCGCCCATCTTCAACTGGAACCACAGGCGGTTCTGGATCTTGTCGAGATCGGGCGCGCCGCCCACCCACACCGCACCGGCGGCCCCACAGCGGACGGCGAACACGCCGGCCACGCTCTTGCGCTCCTTGTAGGCCGCCACCGCCGCCTTGCGATCCTCTTTGCCAACCACGTCCAGCCTCGCCGCATGCATCATCGTTCCCGACTGGTTATACCCGGGTGATATTCGATGCAAGGGTTTTATCCGGGTATTATCCCCAGAGGGCCGGAGTGCGGAACAGCGGATCGGGGTTGATCAGCGCGTTGTGGACGCCGACCACCGAGGCGAAGCCGGTCCACAGGATCAGCGGCGTCCAGATCAGCGCGATGCTGCGGTCGTCCCGCGCCACCAGCGCGATGCAGGCGGAGGTGATGACGAAGAAGGACACCGTCCAGGCCGCGGCGAGGATCGAACTGCCCAGCGTGAAATAGACGAGGCTGAAGGTGGCGTAGATCACCCAGGTCACCGCCTGCAGGCCGATCAGCAGGCCACGGCTGCGGATTCGCCGCGCCGGGTCGAGCAGGCGGATGTCGCCCCAGATCTGGAAGACGTTCAGCGTGAACCACATCACCGGGAACACCCATCCCGGCGGCTGCAAGGGCGACGGCTGATGCCCGGCGAAGGGCTGGCCGCCGCGTTCGACGAAGCCCCAGGCGTTGACGATGACCCAGAACAGCAGGGGTTGCCACCAGCGCACCCGGAAGGGGGCGGGCGGTGGCGCGGTGTCTATGGCGTGGCTCATGCCCCGCCAGATAGCGCGCGGCCCCCAATGGTCAAGTCAGCGCCCGTTAACGCCGCGCGCCCAGCGAAGCCAGCTGGAACAGCACGCGGGCGCACAGCGTCTCGTCCGGCATGTTGGTGCGCTTGCAGTCGGCCTCGGCGTCGACCAGCCGTTCCAGCGCCTGCCGGACATGGTTGGGCGACCAGTGGCGCGCCTGTTTGACCAGCCGGGTCTTCAGCTTGAAGAAGACCGGCGGGCGCAGCGACTCGACGGCGGCCTCCGGCGACTTGCCGGCGGCGACCTGGGCGGTGAGCAGTTGCAGGCGCTGGAAATGGCGCTGGGCGCCGCGCAGGATCGGCACCGGCGAGGTGCCCTCGGCGAACAGCCGCGCCAGCGAGCGGTCGAGCGTGGCGAAATCGCCCTCCGCCGCCGCCCACACCGGCTCGTCCATCGACAGGGCGGCGCTGTCGCCGATGCAGGCCTGGGCATCCTCCAGCCGCACCCGCTTCTCGCCGCCCATATAGAGCGCCAGCTTCTCCGCCTCGCCGCGGGCCACCATGCGGTCGCCGACGAGGTTGGCGGCCAGGAAGCTCAGCACGTCGGGATCGGCGGTCAGCCCATGGCCATGCAGGATGTCGGCGATGACGCGGCCGAGCGACGCCTCCTCCTCGACATAGCAGGGGATCGCGGCGGCGGCATCATCCCCCTCGAACAGAAGCCGCAGCTTGGAGCGGGCCGAGAGGTCGCCCGACTCGACCACCACAAGACTGTCGCCCGGCGGCAAATTCTCGAAGAAGGCGGTGAAGGCGGCGGTGGCGTTGTCCTCCGCGTCGCGGACACGGATCAGGCGCCGGCCGCCGGTGAAGGAGATCGCCGCGGCCTCGTCCGCCAGCCGCGCCGGATCGTCGGCGATCGCGCGCCCCAGGAACTCGGCGACGCGGAACGGATCGGACAGGTCCTGCACCACCGTCTTGCCCATCGTCTGGGCGCGGTCGCGCACGAGGCCCGAGTCGGGGCCATAAAGCAGCACCGCCCGAACCTTGCGGTCCGGGCTGCGCAGAAATCCGTCGATCGCCTTGGGCTGGAGCTTCACCCGTGCATCCCCGCCCGGTCAGGACCCGCGGCCGAGATACATGGCGACGCGGGTGGTGATGTCGTTGGAAATGTCCTCGAGCGCCCGGTCATAGGCGCTCCGCACCGTCTCGATGGCAGCATAATGCTGTTCCAGCGTGTTGTAGCTGATCATCGAGCGCGAGCTGGACTGGAACACCACCTGACCGGTCTGAGTGTCGGTCAGCCGGTAGGGGGCGTTGACCAGCAGCTGGGCGCGCACGGCGGTGGCGTCCTTCTGCAGGGCCAGCTTCTGCTCCGACGCCGACAGCGCCACATCCAGCCGGTAGCGCGGATTGCTCGGCCGCTCCGACGGATAGAAGTTGTCGATCAGCAGGTTGCGGAGCTTCTGCCCTTCCCGGTTGGGGATCGACGCGATGTCGACCTCCATCAGCCGGTCGGCCGCGGCGGCTCCAACCCCCTGGCCACCGTAGAGCGGCTGGAAGCCGCAGCCGGACAGCGACAGGGCGGACAGACCGAGCGCGAGGGCGAACAGCCCCCGCGCCACGGTCTGCCGGATCGGGCTCCGGCGGAACAGTCTGGTATCAGACGACGACATTGATCACCCGGTTCGGGACGACGATGACCTTGCGCGCCGGCTTGCCGTCCATGGCGCGCTGGACGTTGGCGTCGGCAAGCGCCGCCTGCTCCGCCGCGTCCTTGTCCATGTCGCGCGGCAGCTCCAGCGTGGCGCGCAGCTTGCCGTTGACCTGGACGGCGACCTTGACGCTGTCCTCCACCACCAGGGCGGGGTCGGCTTCCGGCCAGGGCTGGTCGGCCAGCAGGGTGGTGTGCCCCAGCTGCGCCCACAGCTCCTCGCCCAGATGCGGCATCATCGGGCCGACCAAGCGGACCAGCGACTCGAAGCCTTCGCGCAGGACCCAGGCCTCGCCCTCGCCCTTGCCGTCCAGCTCGCCCAGCGCGTTGGACAGCTCGCGGACACGGGCGACCGCCTTGTTGAAGCGGAACTTGTCGAGATCCTCCGACACGCCGGCGATGGTCTTGTGGACCAGACGGCGGGCGGCTTCGGCCTTCGGGCCGAACGACTCAGGTCCAGGCGTGCCGGCGGCGGGCAGCTCCACCGGCGCCTCGGTCACCATCCGCCACAGGCGGTTGATGTAGCGCCACGCGCCGTCGATGCCCGCCTCGGTCCATTCCAGGTCGCGTTCCGGCGGGCTGTCCGACAGCATGAACAGGCGGGCGGCGTCGGCGCCATAGGTGCCGATGATGTGCGCCGGGTCCACCACGTTCTTCTTGGACTTCGACATCTTCTCGACGCGGCCGACATTGACCGGCGCGCCGCTGTCGGCCCGGACCCACTCGCCCTTGTCGTTCCTGGTCAGGTCGGTCGGGGCCAGCCAGGCGCCGGTGCCGGCGTCCTTGTAGGTCTCGTGGTTGACCATGCCCTGGGTGAACAGGCCGGTGAACGGCTCCTCCAGATCCAGATAGCCGCAGGTCTTCAGCGCGCGCGTCCAGAAGCGGCTGTAGAGCAGATGCAGGACCGCATGCTCGATGCCGCCGATATACTGGTCGACGCCCAGCCAGTAGTCGACCGAGTCGCGGGTGAAGGCGGCATCCTCGATCTTCGGCGAGCAGAACCGGGCGAAATACCAGGACGACTCGATAAAGGTGTCGAAGGTGTCGGTCTCGCGCAGCGCCGGCTTGCCGCAGGTCGGGCAGCTGGTGTGCTTCCAGGTCGGGTGGTGGGCCAGCGGGTTGCCGGGCTTGTCGAAGGTCACGTCCTCCGGCAGCACGACCGGCAGCTGGTCGTCCGGAACCGGGACGATGCCACACGACTCGCAGTGGATGACCGGGATCGGGCAGCCCCAATAGCGCTGGCGCGACACGCCCCAGTCGCGCAGGCGGTACTGGGTGGTGCGCTCGCCCTGGCCCGCCGCCTCCAGCCGCTTGCCGGCCTCGTCCTTGGCCGACTCGGTGTCGAGTCCGTCGAGGAAGGCGGAGTTCCGCAGCACGCCGGGGCCGGTGTAGGCGTCGGACCCGACATCGAAGGCCGCCGGATCGGCGTCGGCGGGGATCACCACCGGACGGACCGGCAGACCATACTTGCGGGCGAAATCCAGGTCGCGCTGGTCATGCGCCGGGCAGGCGAAGATCGCGCCCGTGCCGTATTCCATCAGCACGAAGTTGGCGACATAGACCGGCAGCTCCCACGACGGATCGAAGGGATGCACGACCTTCAGGCCGGTGTCGAAGCCGCGCTTCTCCGCCGTCTCGATCGCTTCCTCGCTGGTGCCCAGCCGGTTGCACTCGGCGATGAACTCGGCCAGTTCCGGGCTGGACGCGGCCAGTTCGGCGGCCAGCGGGTGATTCGGGGAGATCGCGGCGAAGGAGGCGCCGAACAGCGTGTCCGGACGGGTGGTGAAGACCTCCAGCTCGTCCTCGCGCCCCTTGATTTTGAAGCGGAAGCGGACGCCGGTGGACTTGCCGATCCAGTTCTCCTGCATGATGCGGACGCGCTCGGGCCAGCGGTCCAGCGTCTCCAGGCCCTTCAGCAGGTCTTCGGCATAGGCGGTGATCTTCAGGAACCACTGCGACAGCTTGCGCTTTTCCACCAGCGCGCCGGTGCGCCAGCCGCGGCCGTCGATCACCTGCTCGTTGGCGAGAACGGTGTTGTCCACCGGGTCCCAGTTCACCCAGGATTCCTTGCGGTAGGCGAGGCCCGCCTTCAGGAAATCCAGGAACATCTTCTGCTCGTGGCGATAATACTCCACGTCGCAGGTGGCGATCTCGCGGTCCCAGTCGATGGACAGGCCCATCGTCTTCAGCTGCCCGCGCATGGTCGCGATGTTCTCGCGCGTCCAGGCGGCCGGGTGGACCTTCTTCTCCAGCGCGGCGTTCTCGGCCGGCAGGCCGAAGGCGTCCCAGCCCATCGGGTGCAGGACGTTGAAGCCCTTGGCGCGCTTGAAGCGCGCGATCACGTCGCCGATGGTGTAGTTGCGGACATGGCCCATGTGGATGCGCCCCGACGGATAGGGGAACATCTCCAGCACATAGTATTTGGGCCGGGAGGCGTCCTCGCGCGCGGTGAAACAGCCCTTGCCGTCCCACACGCCCTGCCACTTCGCCTCGGTTTCCTTGACATTGTAACGCGACATGAGCGCGACGCCGTTTTCCGTTGTACCAGATGCTCGAAAGCCCGGGGGACCGCCCAGGGGCAGCCTGGGGGTCGCCCGGGGAGGCCGGTCGCCGCGTCAGCGGACCGCGGCGTTCTGCGAGACGCGAAGCTGGCGGGCGCGGGTCAGCACCGCATCCTCCAACTGGCCGGCGGTTTCCGGCCCGACCGCGACCTCGCGCCAGTCGTTGCCGGTCCGTTGCTGCTTGAACACAGAAACCCGGACGCCGTCGGCGCGCAGCTGGCGGTCCATGATGTAGAGGTTGACCTTGAAGCGCTCGTTCGGCGAATCGGGCGGGGTGTACCAGTCGGTCAGGATCACGCCGCCGAACGGATCGGCCGAGGCGATCGGCATGAAGGACAGCGTGTCGAGCGAGGCGCGCCACAGGAAGCTGTTGACGCCGATGCCGCCGGCGCTGTCCTGGTCGCCGCCGCGCTTGTTCTTGCCGAACAGGTTCAGGCCGCCGTCGGTGCCGAGCAGGCTGCCGAACTTGTAGTCCTTGTTCTTCATCTGCTCTTCGACGGTTTCGGTCTTGCCGCCCCAGCTTGCGCAGCCGGCGATCGAGACGGAAGCCGCGAGCAGTACAGGGACAAGGCGAAGGGCGGTCGAACGGCGCATGGTCGGGAACCCGGTTCAGAAATGGGGATGCCGCGCGCGAGTCACGCGCGGAATGCCGGTGAACAGACCATAAGTGGACGGCCCCACGCAACAGCGGAAGCGTCTTTGCCCCGCCTCGCGACAACAGGACGACAACAGGCGGGGCCTGCCGGCTTCGACTGTGGCGGGGCGGACAGGGGGGGTCTTCTTAGTGTGCTCCGTGCGACACACTGTCCCCCCAATGCAGCAATCGGGGAGATTTGCCGCTTGCTGGCAAGGGCGGGGGTGCGTACGAAAGTCTCAGCCAGGACGTCAACCAGGCTGAAACATCTGCTGCCAGGATGGAGGCAACAATCATGAACCGTTATCTGCTGGCCGGCGCCGCTGCCGCCGCTCTCGCCCTCGGCGCTGGCGCCGCCAACGCCCAGGCCAAGTTCGAAGTCAAGGTCGGTGGCGACGCCTACTTTGAGGCCGGCTACGTCGATCAGGACCTGGACTCCGGCCTGCGCTCGACCGAATTCCGCAACCGCATGCGCATCAACATCATCCCGTCCGCCAAGGCCGATAACGGCCTGGAGTACGGTGCCCGCATGCGTATCCGCGCCAACTCCGGCGCCAACAACGCCCGTACCACCGACGCTGACCGCGCTTACATCTTCGCGCAGGGCACCTTCGGTCAGGTCCGCATGGGCGTGACCAACTCGTTCAACGACGAGACCTACGTCTCGGCGCCGACCGACTACCTGCCGCTGGCCCTGGTCGATCAGGTCCAGAACTACTTCGGCCCGAACACCAACATCGGTGGCAACGGCCCGGCCGCGACCGTTACCGGCAACAGCATCATTTGGCCGTCGCTGAACCCGGACGGCAACTCCACCAAGATCGTCTACTTCTCGCCGCGTTTCGCCGGTCTGCAGCTGGGCGCCAGCTACACCCCGCGTAACGACAGCTCGGGCACGGACGTGAACCGCGTCAAGCCGGTCGGCACCTTCGCCGGCGGCGGCAACGGCACCTACACCGACATGGTCGAAGTCGGCGCGAACTACAACAACACCTTCGGCGGCGTGACCGTCAAGGGCAGCGCCGGCTACTACTGGGGCCAGGCCGTCGACAACGTCGCCGGTTCGAACTACAAGGACCTGAACGCCTGGCAGGTCGGCGCCACCGTCGGCTACGCCGGCTTCAGCATCGGCGGCAGCTACACCGACTTCGGCAAGTCGGGCCTGAACGACCGTACCGGCCTGTTCACCGAGTCGACCCGCAACTGGGTTATCGGTGCTCAGTACACCACCGGCCCGATCGTCGTCGGCGCCAACTACAAGAACGGCAAGGACGCCGGCTCGGTTGCCATCTCCGGCGATCGTGAGCTGCAGGTCTACGAAATCGGCGTCGGCTACACCGTCGCTCCGGGCCTGACCCTGCAGGCTCAGTACGACTACTTCGACCTGGATGCCGAGACCTCGGCTCTCAGCGACAAGGGCAACGTCGTGCTCGTCCGCACCATCCTGGCGTTCTAATCGGTCTTCCGATCAGACGTCCGGAAACGGAAAGAGAGGGCGGTGGCTTCGGCCACCGCTCTTTTTTTATGCCCAATTTTATGCCCGCGGCGTGGGCAGGACGCCCAAATCCTGGGCCGCTCATGCGTCAAAAAAACGGCATAGTCGATTTTCCTTTTCTTTTCAGAGAGTTACCGGTGTGGTTTTCCCGCAACTGTGTTGCGGATGCGTGAAAGCACGTCGGTTTCCCCCTTGTGGCGCCGAGCAACTCGCGATTAAGTCATTCCCATAAGGGCCCCGGCCGGAAGGTCACGGCCGACAAGACAACCGCCGCTCCCGGTCAAACGGGGCGTACGCACAAGGATGGCAATCCATGAAGCGCTCTCTCGTTATCGGCTGCGCAGCCGTCGCCCTCGCCGCCGGCTGCGGCACCGCCTCGGCCCAGTCCAAGTTCGACGTCCTGATGGGCGGCGACGCCTTCTTCCAGGGCGCCTATGTCGACCAGGACAATGACAACGGCCTGCGCAAGACCGAGTTCGCCAACCGCTTCCGCCTGACCGTCACCCCGACGGCCAAGGCCGACAACGGCCTGGAATACGGCGCCCGCCTGCGTCTGCGTGCCAGCAACGGCACCAACAACGCGCGCAGCACCGACTACGACCGCGCCTATATCTTCGTGAACGGCACCTTCGGTTCGGTGCAGGCCGGCGTGACCAACGGCCCGTCGGACGACTCGGGCGTCATCGGCCCGAACGTCGACGGCATCTCGGGCAGCCCGGACGGCTTCTACGGCCTCTACTACGGCGTCACCTCGCTGCCGTACGTGACGGGTTCGCTGCGCACGCTCGAGTCGGGCGACGCCAGCACCAAGATCGTCTACTCGACCCCGAGCTTCGCCGGCTTCAAGCTGTCGGCCGCCTACACGCCGACCTACGGCAGCAGCGGCACGGACGTGAACCGCCGCAAGAACGTCACCTACAACGACATGGGTGAAATCCAGGCCTACTATAAGGGCGCCTTCAGCGGCGTCGGCCTGGAAGCCAGCGTCGCCTATCAGTTCGCCCAGGCCCCGACCGGCTTCGAAGATCTGTCGTCGATCCACACCGGCGCCACCATCTCCTACGGCGCCTTCGCCCTCGGCGGCAGCTATGCCTTCAGCGGCGACAGCGGCTATCGCAAGGGCCATACCGGTGTCGACGACAACCAGGTCTGGCTGGTCGGCGCCCAGTACACCCTGGGTCCGGTGATCCTGGCCGCCACCTACACCGACGCCAAGGGCGCCAATGTCGGCACCGGTGCCGCCACCGCCGCCGATTATGCCCGCGCCCACATCTACCAGGCCGGCGTGACCTACACCGTCGCCCCCGGCCTGACCACGGGCCTGGAGTACAGCTTCGTCGACAACAAGTCGGGCGGCGTCAACAACGATGCCAACATCGTTCTGTGGGACACCCGCTTCGCTTTCTAAGAAGCAGGCTCCTGGCAGCAGACGCGAAGGCGGCGGAGAAATCCGCCGCCTCTTTTTTTGTTCCCCCGGATGCCGTGCCCCGTTTTGCCCGCCGGCGCACAGGACCATCACGACGCGCCCAGCGAAGGGGTTACCCCTTTCCGGTGACAAAGCGGCGATCTCCTTGCAAGCAATCGCCAGAAAATCGCCAAATACTTATTATATGAATTCACATGATCCGGGAGTGCGTGTTTTTCCCATCACTGTCCTCGGGATGCGGAGACTTCCACCATATCGGTCACTTGCCGGTCGACCGGTGACGGGATTAAGTTTTGGAGCATAAGACACCGCTCGCGCCTCTCTCCGATGGGGCGCATGCATCCGGGATGACATGCCATGAAGCGCTCTCTCGTCATCGGCTGTGCAGCCGTCGCCCTCGCCGCCGGCTGCGGCACCGCCTCGGCCCAGGCCAAGTTCGATATCCTGTTGGGTGGCGACGCCTATTTCCAGGGCGCCTATGTCGACCAGGACAATGACAACGGGCTGCGCCAGACCGAGTTCGCCAACCGCTTCCGCCTCAACATCACGCCGACGGCCAAGGCCGACAACGGTCTGGAATACGGTGCCCGTCTGCGCCTGCGCGCCTCCGGCGGCACCGCCAACAACCGCAGCACCGACAGCGACCGCGCCTTCATCTTCGTGAACGGCGGCTTCGGCACGGTGCAGGCCGGCGTGATCAACGGCCTGTCGGACGAATACGGCATCATCGGCCCGAACGTCGAAGGCATCGAAGGCTCGCCCGACGCCCAGTTCCTGAATTATTACGTGAACGCCAACGGCGCCCCCTATGTGCTGGGCAGCCTGCGCACGCTGGAGTCGGGCGACGCCAGCACCAAGATAATCTACCTGACGCCGAGCTTCGCCGGGTTCCAGGTCGGCGCCGCCTACACCCCGGTGTACGGCAGCAGCAACACCGACGTGAACCGCCGCAAGAACACCACCGCCTATCACGACATGGCCGAGGTCCAGGCCACCTACAAGGGCGCGTTCGGCGGCTTCGGCGTGGAGGCGAGCGCCGCCTACCAGTTCGCCAAGGCGGCCAGCGGGCTCGAGGACCTGTCCTCGGTCCATGTCGGCGCCAATGTGTCCTACGCCAACTTCAAGGTCGGCGGCAGCTACGCCTTCAGCGGCGACAGCGGCTATGCCACCGGCACCCGCGGCGTGGACGATCAGCAGCTGTGGATCGTCGGCGCCAACTACACGATGGGTCCGGTCATCCTGGCCGCCACCTACACCGACGCCAAGGGCATCGACAGCAACTTCGCCGGGCTGAACTCCCGTGCCCATGTCTGGCAGGCCGGCGTGACCTACACTGTGGCGCCGGGCCTGACCACGGGTCTGGAATACAGCTATCTCGACAACAAGGTCGGCGGTGTGAACAACGACGCCAACATCGTCCTGTGGGACACCCGCTTCGCTTTCTGAGCGCACGCGGGCCCGGACGGCACGAACGCGAAAGGCGGCGGAGACATCCGCCGCCTTTTCCGTCATTCCGGACCGCCCTATTTCTTCGGAGCGGATTTCGGCTGGTCGGCCTTGGCATCCTTGGCCGCGGTATCGCACATCATGAACAGCACCGACGACTCCAGCGGCGTCCAGACCAGCAGGTAGCGCTCCTTGTTGCGGTCGGCGAGGAAGGCGAGGGTTTCCGGATCGGTCACGGACTTGGGATGGATTTCCCCCAGCAGAAAGCCGAGACGGCCGTAATTCGCCATCGTCCCCTGGAAGATGAAGTCCAGCCGCTCCTGATCGTCCTTCGCGATTTCCCAGCCGAACTGCTCCTGCCGCACGCAACGGCGGCCGTATTCGTCCAGAATCCTGTCCATGAAGCTGCGATAGGTGCCGTCGTCCGTCAGCGGAAAGGCGGGCTCGCTGAAGCGCACCTTGGTCATCGGCGAGCCGAGCATCAGCTTGGCCTTGCCGTCCTTGGCGCCGGGCTTCGCCTTGCCCTCGGCTTTCGGCGTTGCGGTTTTGGGGGCCGGCTTCGCATGGTCTTCGGCGTGGGCGGGAGTGGCGACGGACCAGATGGCGACCGCGACAGCAAGGAGGCCGGCGGGGGCCACCGACGTCAGGACGGAGAGCAGGGAACGATACGGACTCCGCATGCGGAGGTCTCCTCGATGTGCAAAAACGATGACGATCCCCCGCACCGGCGATCCGGACGCAAAGGGCATGGTCGCTTGGGGCGCTTGCGTTTCCGCGGACCGTCCGCTAACACGCCGCGGAAGCGCTGTACACCCGCAGCGACCGGATTGGGGGCGGCCATGACGACGACGCAGGGCACTGGCAGAGATACGCAAACCGGCGCCGAAGCAGGCGGTTCCGCCCACGCGGACAGCGTGGCGGGACGGCTCGACTCGGTGCGCCGCGCCATTGCGGAAACCGCATCGGCCTGCGGGCGCGGCGACGGCGCGGTGACGCTGGTCGCCGTGTCGAAGACCCATCCGGCCGAAGCGGTGGAGGAGGCGCTCGCCGCCGGCCAGCGCGTGTTCGGCGAGAACCGGGTGCAGGAGGCCAAGGCCAAGTTCCCGGCGCTGAAGGAGCGCTTCCCCGAGCTGGAACTGCACCTGATCGGTCCGCTGCAGACCAACAAGGTCCGGGATGCCGTCGCCCTGTTCGACGTGATCCAGACGCTGGACCGCCCGAAGCTGGCGGAGGCGCTGGCGGAGGAGATGGCGAAATCCGGCCGCCGCCCGCGCTGCCTGATCGAGGTCAACACGGGCGAGGAGCCGCAGAAGGCCGGCCTCGCCCCGGTGGAGGTGGAGGCCTTCCTGGCCGACTGCCGCGACCGGCTGGGGCTGCCCGTCACCGGGCTGATGTGCATCCCGCCGGTGGACGAGGAGCCGGCGATGCATTTCGCCCTGCTGGCGGAGATGGCGCGCCGGCTGGGTCTGTCGGAAATCAGCATGGGCATGAGCGGCGATTTCGAGACCGCGGTCCGCTTCGGCGCCACCCATGTGCGGGTCGGCACGGCGATTTTCGGCGCGCGCCCCTATCCGGCCCAATAAACGGCCCGGTAAACGCCCTGGCCCGACAACAGGCCGCAGCATCAGGCGGCCGGGCCGGCGACGCTCAGCGCGCTTCCCGGCCCGCAGTCCTTCAACAGGCGCAGCATGTCGTCGGGCGCCAGCGCGACGCAGCCGGCGGTCGGCGCGCGGTCCGGGCGGACGAGGTGCAGGAACACGGCACTGCCCATCCCCGGCACCACCGGGTCGTCATTGTGCCCCATCACCACCACGACGTCGTAGACGTGATCGTCCCGCCACATCTCCTCGTGGCTGGCGGGATAGGGCCGGATGACCGGACGGTTGTAGGCGGGATCCTCCGGCGCGTCGCACCAGCCGTCCCGCTCGGCGATGGGATGGAGCGGCAGCCCGGTCTCCGGCGGAGCCAGCCGGTCGGCACGCCACAGCACGCGCCGCAGCGGGAAGCGGCCGACGGGAGTGGCGCCGTCGCCCTCCCGCTTGTCGGCACGGACGCCGCCGCGGCCCAGCACACAGGGCACCTCGCCGCCCGGCCAGCGCAGCCGGCCGGTGGTGACTGGTGCGCCGTCATTGCCGCCTTCATCCGGCGTCACGGTGATCTCGATGCTCATCCCGTCACCCGTGTGGTGCTGCCCGCGGCACCCTGCGCCGCCTTGCGCGACTGCTCATACTTGGCGAGGTTGCGCATCATCGTCTCCGACAACATGTCCGGCGCGACCGGAGTCGGGCCGGCGGCGGGGGCCGCCTCGGTTGGCTGGCCCGCTGGCTGGCCGCCCGGCTGCCCGGCGGCGGGCTGGGGCTGGCCGCCGCCATTGCCATTGGCCGCCGCCGCACCGGCGGCGCGTGCATTCGCCGTCACCGCTCCGGGGATCGTCGCGGCATAGTGGGGCACGCTGTGCTTCGCCAGCGCGGAGCTGGCCAGCGGCGTGTCGCGCGTCGGCATCTTGCTGGGATGAGGAACCGCCCCGGCCGCGAGCTGCGCCGTCAGGACCGGCGAGGCATCGGCGGATTTGGCGGCGGAGGTGGCGGCCGCAAGCCGGACCGGCTGCCCGGCCGCGGGCTGCGGCGGCGCCGACCCGAGATCGGCGGGCTTGGCGGCGGCCAGCGCGGCGGCAAGTCCTCCGGCTGCAGCCTGCTGCGCCTGTTGCGGCTCCGCGGGGGAGCCGGACGCCGCCGGCCCCCCCGAGGCGTCCGCGACGGCGGTGGAGGCGGCGGGATGGTCACCGTCCCCAAAGCCGAGCGAGGCCATGACCGTTTCGCCGACATCCTGACCCGTCGCCTGTTCGACCACCGCGTTGGCGATGGAGGCCATGCCACCGATCACGCCGCCATACAGCATGTCGCCCATGATCCGCATGGACGGCTGGATGGTGTCGCCGGTGATCTCGCGATAGATGGTGCTGACGATCGGGATGTGCTGCAGCGGGTTGATGATGTCCAGGAAGTCCCAGAAGGACATGTCGCCCTGGATTTCCACCGGGCCGCCGTTGTGGCCGTCGCTGATGACCGGCGACGCCTTTTCGCGCGGCGCCGGACGCTGGACGGCGCTGCTGTCGATCGTGGTGGCGTCGATGGCCATGGGCGGTCTCCCGGCTCGGTGGTCACGACAGGGTACAGCAAGCGGCGTGCCAAGCCGGGACGCCCGATCCGAAGCGGAATCGACCGATTCGGGAGGATCCGGACGGTCAGCACCCGGAATCCGATTCCCAGCGCGGCCCGGTCGGCAAAAGGCCGGCAAGATCTGCCGGGCCGGCATGGCGATTCCTGCCCCGCCGGCCCCGGCCTTCCGCCCCGGCCGTTCGGTCAGAACATATGGCCGCTGCGTTCCGCCTTGGTGCGGAGATAGGCCTCGTTGTGGCCGTTGGCCGGGAAGATGTGGGCCACCCGCTCCACCACCGCGATGCCGCAGCGGGCGAGCTGGCGCAGCTTTTCCGGGTTGTTGGTCATCAGCCGCACGGACTCGAAGCCAAGCTGCCGCAGCATCTCCGCCGCCGGCAGATAGACGCGCTCGTCCGCTTCGAAGCCGAGGATCTCGTTGGCGTCCACCGTGTCGAAACCGCGGTCCTGGATGCGGTAGGCGCGCAGCTTGTTGACCAGCCCGATGCCGCGCCCCTCCTGCGCCAGATACAGCAGCACGCCGCTGCCCTGGCGGGCGATCTCGGCGATGGCGC
>PJUC01000510.1_pt1 | contig 15071 bp, 13 predicted proteins | sample 1512161 | NCBI WGS metagenome assembly PJUC01 (sample SAMN08177676, study PRJNA422409) | Soil metagenome, whole genome shotgun sequencing project. | isolation source: Soil enriched on filter paper | place: USA: Madison | collected 2015-01-15
CCCACGATCGGCGCGGCGACGGGCACCCACGAGTACCGCCAGTCCGACCCGCCCTTGTGCTTGAGCGGCAGCAGGGCGTGCACGATGCGCGGGCCGAGGTCACGCGCGGGGTTGAGGGCGGGGCCGGTGGGCCCGCCGAGCCCGGCGACGAGCCCCCACACGAGGAACCCGATCGTCACGTGCGCGACGCCGGGCTCGCTCGCGGTGAGCGGCGAGTTCACGAGCCCGAGCGCGCAGGAGAACAGCACGACCGACCCGAGCAGCTCGTTCGCGAAGCCGTTGACGCGGGACCGTGCGGCGTTGACGGTCGAGAACGTCGCGAGGATGTCGTCGGCGTCGGTCGTCAGGTCGTAGTAGGGCTTGTGGGTGACGACGATCGCGAGCTGCCCCGCCATCGCGCCGAGCATCTGCGCCGTGATGTAGACCGGCACCTCGGCCCACGGGAACATCCCCCACGCGGCGAGGCCGAGCGTGAAGGCCGGGTTGATCTGGCTGCCGCTGATCCCACCGAACATGACCGCGGGGATCATGACGCCGAACCCGTACCCCATCGCGATGAGGGACCAGCCGCCCCGGTACCCCTTGGACCCCTTGAGGTGCACGTTCGCGACGGTGCCGTTGCCGAGGATGATGAGGATCGCGGTCCCGATGAACTCGCAGCACGCTCGCACCCACAGGTCGTAGGACGGGTCCAATCGACTCCCTCTCTGGTGGCCGCCGGCCGCGCGGGCCGGTCAGGCGTTGTCGTTCGCGACGGCCGGTGCGGTCGGTTCCGCCCGCCCGGCGAGCGAGTGGCGGTACGAGTACACCGCATAGATGACGACGCCGAGGGCCAACCACACCGCGAACCGCAGCCAGGTGAGGGTCGTGAGGTTGAGCATGAGCCAGAGGCAGGAGACACCGGCGATGATCGGCAGCGCGGGCGACCACGGGACGGTGAAGCCGCGGGTCAGGTCGGGTCGGCGGCGGCGGAGCACGGGGACGCCGAAGCTCACGAGCACGAACGCCGACAGCGTGCCGATGTTGATCATCTCCTCGAGCAGCTCGACCTCCGAGAGCCCGGCGATGAGCGCCACGACGATGCCGGCGCCGACCTGCAGCCGCACGGGCGTCCGGTACTTCGGCGACGTCTTCGACATGCCGCGCGGCAGCAGGCCGTCGCGGCTCATCGCGAACACGACGCGGGTCAGGCCGAGCAGCAGCACCATGAGGACGGACGTCAGGCCGACCAGGATGCCAACGCTGATGATCCGTCCGGCCCAGTCGGCGCCGACCAGCACGAACGCGGTCGTCAGCGACGGTGACCCGGATGCCGCGAGGTCGGTGTAGGACACCATGCCGGTGACGACGATCGTCACGAGGATGTAGAGCACGGTCACGACGGCCAGGCCGCCGAGGATGCCGCGCGGCACGGTGCGCTGCGGCTCGTGCGCCTCCTCCGCCGTCGTCGCGACGACGTCGAAGCCGATGAACGCGAAGAACACGAGCGCGGCGCCGGACAGGATGCCGATGACGCCGTACGTCGTGGGCTCGAACCCGAGCAGGAAGGCCGACAGCGGCTGGTCGAGCGACGTCGCGCCCTCGGCGGGCTGCGACGGCGGGATGAACGGCGTGTAGTTCTTGGCGTCGACGTAGAAGAACCCGGCGATGATCACGAACAGCGTGATGCCGACCTTGATGATCGTGAACACGCTGTTCACGCGCGTGCTGAGCTTCGTGCCGATCGCGAGCAGCGTCGTGAACACCGCGACGATGACGACCGGGCCCCACTCGACGTCGACCGGCCCGAGCTCGAGCGTCGTCGGGATGTCGACGCCGAACAGGCCGAACGCGTCCGACAGGTAGACGCCCCAGAACTTCGCGATGACCGCGGCGGCGAGGAGCATCTCGAGGATGAGGTCCCAGCCGATGATCCAGGCGACGAACTCGCCCATCGACGCGTAGGAGAACGTGTACGCCGACCCCGCGACGGGCAGCGTCGAGGCGAACTCGGCGTAGCACATGATCGCGAGGCCGCAGACGATCGAGGCGATGACGAACGAGAGGATGACGGACGGTCCCGCGTAGTTCGCCGCCGCCGTCGCGCCGACGGAGAAGATGCCGGCACCCACCGCGACGGCGACGCCGAGGACCGCGAGGTCCCACGCCGACAGGCTGCGGCGCAGGTGGCGGTCGGGATCGTCCGTGGAGGCGAGCGAGTCCTCGACGGACTTGCGCCGGAAGATGCTCGTCGGTGCCGCCATCGTTCGTGCCCCTTCGTCGGCGTGCCCTGACCTCGGACCGAGCATGCCGGTCCTGGGCGGCGTCGGCACCCCGACCTTGGTCCTCGCGGGGCACGGTGCGAGGCGCTAAGGGCTGTGGACAGCTCGATGCCGGCAGCGGCGCAGGTCACACGGCGCAGGTCGAACAGCGCGGGTCAGTCCGGCTCGACGGCCCGCCGTGCCTCGCGCGCCGCACCCCGCCGGATCCCGACGTCCGCGAGCGCCGCCAGGGCCGCCCCGGTCGCGTACGCGACGAGGTCGACCGGCACGAACGTCGTCCCCACGACGAACCGTGCGGCGGGCAGGTGCTGCACGAGCGCGGCCGGGACGCCCGTCAGCTGCGCGAGCTCGACGACCGCGCACAGCCCCGCGGCGACGACCGCGGCCCGCACCGCGCCCGTCCGGGGCGCGACCAGGACGACCAGCGCGTAGACCAGCGCCGCGTACAGGGCGTCGCCCAATGGGTCCGCGAGAAGGCCGTCCGCGCGCGTCGCGACGAGCAGGCCCGACGCCACCACCACGAGCGCCGCGAGGGCGACGAGGGGGCGCGAGCGGTCCGGCACGCGTCGACCCTAGAGCGCGGCGCCGCGCGGCATCCCGGGTCCGTGTGGAGAGCCCGTGCGGGCTCCTCGACGGACCGGTGACGGCCCGCGGGCGCCCGGTGTCAGGCCGACGTGCAGGTGTCCGACGTGCCCTCGTACACGGCGATCTTGTTCTCGATCGCCTCCAGGTGGGTCGCGACCTCCGCGAGCTGGAGGCGCACGCGGTCCCGGTGGGCGCGCAGCAGCGCGAGGCGGGCGCCCTCGTTGCCGTCGCCGTCCCGGACGAGCTCCGCGTACTGCCGGATCTCGCGGATCGGCATCCCCGTCGCGCGGAGCTTGGTGACGAGCCGGATCCACCCCAGGTCCGCCTCGGTGTAGCGGCGGTGGCCCGACGTCGCGCGCTCGACCGCGTCGAGCAGCAGCCCGTCGCGCTCGTAGTAGCGCAGGGTGTGGGTGGTGAGGCCGGTGGCCTCCGCGGCCTCGGCGATGCTGAGGGCGGGTGCGGCGAGGACGCTCATGGGCCGATGATCGCTCTTCGAGTGCACTCGAAGTCAATGCCTGCTCGGCGCCCGGCAAGGACTCGGGCCTCGTGCCTCGTGAGACGTCCACAGCCCTTGCCGCACGGTGCTCGTCCACAGGACGCCGCCCGACGCCCCTCGACGTCCCTTCCCGTGCGCGACCGTGGCCCGATGGACGACCGACCCGGGCTCCGCTGGTGGCGCAGACCCGTCCCGCTCACGCCGGCCACCGTCGCCGCCCACCTCGCCGAGCGCAGGGCCGCGCTCGTCGTCCTCCTCCTCTGCGTCCTGGCAGGAGCCGGTCTACCCCTCTGGTCGCAGGCACGCGCTTCCGCCCGCTACCCCGTCGCTCCCGACGACCTGGACCGCGCGCACGCCGCGCTCGACACCCTCGCCACGACCCGCACCGCACCAGCGGTCCCCTACGCCCGCGAGGAGTTCGGCCAGGCGTGGGCCGACACCGACCGCAACGGCTGCGACACCCGCAACGACGTCCTGCGCCGCGACCTCCGCGACACCGCGCTCGACCCGCGCACCCGCGGGTGCGTCGTCCTCACCGGCACCCTCGACGACCCGTACACCGGCCGGCCCGTCCCGTTCGCGCGCGGGCCGACGTCGGGCGACGTCCAGGTCGACCACGTCGTCGCGCTGGGGGACGCGTGGCGGTCGGGCGCCTGGGCGTGGACGGCCCGCGAGCGCGAGCGGTTCGCCAACGACCCCGCGAACCTGCTCGCGGTCGACGGGCCCGCGAACCAGGACAAGGGCGCCGCCGACGCGTCCGGCTGGCTGCCGCCGGAGACGGGCTACCGGTGCGCCTACGCCGTCCGCCAGGTGCGTGTGAAGTTCGCGTACGGGCTCTCGGTCACGCGTGACGAGCGGCGCGCGCTCGACCGCGCGCTCGACGGCTGCGTCGTCGCGCGCTGACCCCGACCTCCGCCGGGGCGTGGTGACCTCGACGGCTGCGCCGCGGCGTGGGCGTCGGCGACACACGCGTGGTCAGGGTGCCGCCGGCAACGACGGGGGGAGCGGGTGCGGGCCGCGTCAGCCGAGCTGCAGGCCGACCAGCCAGGCACCGCCGACCGCGAGGCACGCCAGGCACGCGAGCAGCAGGATGCCGACCCACAGGAGGCCGGGCAGGTGCGTGAGGCGGCCCAGCATTCCCGCGTCGGAGACGTCCTGGGTGCCGCGCTGCCGCATCCGGCGGCGTCCGGCCTGCATCTCGAGGACCGCTCGCGGCGCACCGAGGAGGAAGAACCACGTGACCAGGTAGGCGAACGTCGACTGCACGACGGCCGAGCCCCAGATCGTCACGCCGACGAGGATGGCCGCACTCACGAGCACCGCCCACAGCCCGTACCAGTTGCGGATCTGCACGAGGACCAGCGCGACCACGACGACGAGGAGCCACAGCAGCGCCACCGCGTACCCGCGGGACAGCAGCCACGCCGCGCCGAGGCCGAGCAGCGCCGGCGCCGGGTAGCCCGCGGCGGCCGTCGCGACCATCCCGGGACCGCGGGGCTTGCCCACGGACACGGTCAGCCCCGACGTGTCGGAGTGAACCCGGATGCCGGACAGGCGACGGCCGACCAGGACGGCGACGGCTGCGTGGCCGGCCTCGTGGATGATCGTCAGCCCGTGCCGGGCGACGTGCCACAGCACCGGCACGACCAGGCACAGCAGGACCGCAGCGGCGGTGAGGACCACGACCGTCGTCCCGGGGACGGGCAGCGGTGTCGTGACCGACTGCCACGTCTCGTTCCACCAGTCCACGATGCTCCTCGTCGTCCGACGCCCGGCCCGGAAGTCGCCGACGCGCAGGTGGACCCTACCGGCGCCACCGCGACCGCACGGCGCGATCCGGCGTCGGCACGACCGGCCAGGTCAGAGGTAGAGCCGCGAGCAGGGCTGGGGTCTCGGCTCAGGGCGCGACGGCGAGCGTGACGTCCTGCCCGGTCGCCGTGATCCGAGCACCGTCAGGGACGACCGCGACGGACGTGAGGGTGAGGCCCTCGGGGAGGCCGCTGACGGGGACCTCCAGATCGGTGAGCCGGCTCGCGATCCGGTCGGGCAGGTCGTCGACGGTGATCGTCAGGCCGCCGAGGCTCATCTGCCCGACGTCCACCAGCAGCCGCCCGTCCTCGACGCGGGGCGTCAGCGCGGCCGAGAGGTCGACGCCGAGGACCGCGCCGGACGCGACGAGCCGCTCGCCCTCGACGCTCACGTCGACGTCGAGGTCCGTCTGCTCCGCGATGACCTGCTCGAGCGTCGCGGTCGGCAGGGTCGCGCTGACCGTTCCTGTCGAGACCGTGTACGGCTCGCTCGTCTGGACGCCCTGCGCGTCGAACGTCACGTCGGTCGCGGTGATGCCGCCGTCGAGCGTGACACCGTCGACGCTGCCCGACACCTCGTCGAGCGACCCGGCCAGCACCTGTGTGAGGAACGGGAACCCCTCGATGCTCAGCGACGGCGTCCCGGTGACGTCCAGGTTCTCCTGGACGGCCTCGACCGCACGACGCTCCGCCATCGACGCCGCGACGCGGTCGGCCACCACGACGCCTGCGCCCAAGACCAGCACCACCGAGACGGTGACGGCGACCGCGCGCCCGCTCACGCGTCGCCTGCCGCTGTCGGTCGTCCGGTGCGCGTGGAGGTCACGCGCCCACCGTAGGTGCCGGACCGCGTCCGCACATCCGATGAGCCGCATCCGGTCGACGGCCGCTGCCGACCGGCCAGGGACGGGCGTGAGACGGAGCGGATCGAGTCGGCGGAACCTGTGGCGCGCGTCACACCCGCGACTTAGCCTGGGAGCAACGCGCTCCGACGAAGGACCTCACGATGTCGTGGGTATTGCTGGCGGGAGTCTTCCTCGTCCCGGCGCTCGTCTTCAGCGCCTTCTGGTCGTTGTTCCCGGGGGTCGACGAGCCGCCGAGGTGGCGAGTCGTGCTGGCCGACCGGCTGGAGGCGTGGGCGCACCACCTCCGCCCCGAGCGTCGGCGCCCGCCTGACCCCTTCGACGCGCTGCGCGTCCAGGAGCGCCTGGGCGCGGTCGCCGACCACGTGCGGTCGTTGGAGCTCGACCCCCGCACGTTCGCGCGCGCCGAGCGCATCATCGCGTCGCAGCTCGCCTACGACCAGCTGCTCGCCGAGGCGTGCCAGCTTGCCGGTATCGAGGTCCAGCCCCGCCCGAAGGGCGACCCTGCGGAGCGCTTCCGCGAAGAGGTCGAGCTCGCCTCCCGCGGCTGGACGTGGTGACACCCCGACCAGCGACCCGGGCCTGACGCACCGAGCGCGCCTGGACCGGGCGACCCCTGTCCCGACGTCCCGACGGGACAGGGGTCGTGACGTGTCGCCCGGCGCGTGCCTCGTCAGCCTGCGCGGACCGTGAGGGTGCTCGGTCCGTCGGCCGTCGGTCGCACCTCGATGCGGTCGGCGATCGACTGCTTGAGCGTCTCGACGTGGGACACGACCCCGACGACCCGCCCGCCGGCGCGCAGCCGGCCGAGCTCGGCGAGGACCTGCTCGAGCGTGTGCGGGTCGAGCGAGCCGAACCCCTCGTCGACGAACAGCGTGCCGAGGTCGATGCCGCCCGCCTCGGCGGTGACGACGTCCGCCATGCCGAGCGCGAGGCACAGCGACACGTAGAACGTCTCCCCGCCGGACAGGGTGCGCGGGTCTCGCTCGTGCCCCGTGCGGTGGTCGACGACCCGCATCGAGAGGCCCGTGCGGCGGCTGCTGACGTCCTCCTTGCGGTCGCTGCGGACGAGCTCGTACCGGCCGTCCGACATGCCGAGCAGGCGGTCGTTGGCGGCGGCGACGACGTCCTCGAACCGGCGGGTCAGGACGAACGTGGCGAGCGAGAGCGCCTGGGCGTTGTCGCCGCCTGTGCCGCCGGCGATCCCCGCGAGGCGGGCCACGGGGGCGTGCTCCGCCACGCGCTCCGCGAGCACCTGGGCGGCGGTGAGGACGCCCGTCGCGGCGGCGTCGACCGCCGTGGCCCGCTCGAGCGCCACGCGCGCGGCCCCCGCGGCCTCGTCGGCTGCCGCGCGGGCCCGCCGCTCGGCGTCCTGCGTCGCGTGCAGGTCGACGTGGAGGTCGTCGGGCAGTGCCACGACGGCGGCGTCGGCGAGCCCGGCGCGCACACCGGCGACGGCGGCGGTGTACGCCTCGACGGTCGCGGTGAGCTCGGCGAGGACGGCCGGCTCGACGAGGGCGGCGCGCGCGTCGGCGGCGGACCCGAAGCCGTGGGTGGCCAAGCCGTCGGTGAGCTCGGTCGTGCGGGTCGTGGCCGCGAGGCGTGCCTGCTCGACGGTGAGGAGCGCGTCGACGAGGGCCCCGGCCGCGAGCACCCGGGCCCGCAGAGCGGCGTGCCGGGCGGCGACCGTGGGGAACCCGTCGCGAGCGCCCTCGACCTCGGCCTCGGCGGCGGCGAGCTGCTGGACGAGCGCCTCCGCCCGGACCTCGGCGGCGGCGAGGGCGGTGCGCGCAGCCTCGCGCTGGTCGGTGCGCTGCCGGGTCGCGGCGTCGTGGGCGTCGATCGCCCGGACGAGCCGGTCGACGTCTGCGGCGGCGGCGAGGGCGGCGTCCCGGGCGGACCGGGCGGCGGCGAGCCGCGTCGCGACGTCCTGCGCGGTCGCGTCGCCGACCTGCCGGCTCAGCGCCTCGACCCGCTCGGTGCAGCGCGCGACGGTGGTGTCCGCGTCGCGCAGCGCCCGCTCGGCCGCGACCCGCGCGTCCTCCGCGTCCTGCACGGCGTCCGCGGCGACGTGGTCGACACCGATCCCGGCCTTCGCGGGGTGCTCGACGGCACCGCAGACCGGGCAGGCGTCGCCGTCGCCGAGCGCGGCGGCGAGCTCGCCCGCGAGCCCGGCGATCCGGGCCGTGCGCAGGGCCGCCTCGTGCGCGACCGCGGTGGCGGCGCTGCGGCCGGCTGCGGTGCGGCGTGTCTCCGCCTCGGTGTGCTCGGTGCGGGCGGCGTCGAGCGCGACGAGGGCCGTGGCGGTCACCTCGAGCGCGTCGACCGCGGCGCGACGCTCGCCGGCCGTCCCGGCGAGCGCCCGGGCCGTCTCCAGCCCGGTGACGAGGACGGTCCGCTCCGCCGGGCGCTCGGCGAGCCACGTCTCGTGGGTCGCGATCTCGGCCAGGACGTCGTCGACGACTGCTCGCGCGGTCCGGACCTCCTGCCGACGGGCCTCGAGCCCGGCCTCGACCGTGACCAGCCGCTCGACGGCGGCGGTCAGCCCGACGGCCTCCTCACGGGCCGCGTCCAGCGCGGCGCGCCCGACGGGCCCGACGGCATCAGGGTCGGGTCCAGCGCTTCCCGCGGGGCGGGCCAGGTCGGCGAGGTCCGCGGGCGCGGCGTCCACGGCGGCGTCGAGCGACTTGGTCGCCGACTCCAGTGTCACGACCGCCTCGTCGGCCCGGCGCAGGAGGGGCCGGACGACCTGGGCGGCCACGGCGGCCGTGACGCGCGCCTGCGCCTCCCGGTGCACCGGCTCGGCCTCGTCCAGGGCGGCACGTTCGGCGCGGAGGGCGTCGCGACGACGCAGGAGCTCGGACGTACGCGTCACGTCGTCGAGCTCCAGCCGGGCGGCCGACCTCACCGCCTCGGCCGCGTCGGCCGCTTCCCGCGCCGCGTCGGCCGTGGCGCGGACCGACCCCGTGAGCGCCCCCACGACGTCGCGCACGGCGTCGACCGTCACGGCGTCGACCGTCACCGCGTCGAGGTCGGCGCGGAGCGACTCGGCGTCGTCGGCCCCGAGGCGGGCAGCGCCGACGAGGTGCGCGGCGGACGCACCGAGCGCGGTGCGGGCCGTCTCGACGGCTGCGGCCGAGTCGCGGCGCATCTCGGCGAGCCGGCGGCCGATCCGGTCGTACACCTCGGTGCCGAAGATCTTCTGCAGCAGCACGCGTCGGTCCTCGGGGTTGGCGCGCAGGAACCGTGCGAACTCGCCCTGCGGCAGGACGATCGTCTGGACGAACTGCGTCCGGTCGAGCCCGACGACGCGCTGGATCTCCGCGCCGGCCTCGTCGAGCCGGGTCGACAGGACCTCGCCGACCGGCAGACGGTCCGGGTCGTCGGGCGTGGTGTCGCCGGTCGCGTCCTCGCCGGACAGCCGCCACAGCGTGATCGACGGCTGCTGCTTGACGGTGCCGGTGCCGCGCTTCTTGGGCCGGTCGTACCCGGGGGTGCGCCGGACCCGGTAGACGCCCGACGCGACCTCGAAGGTCAGGTCGACGACCGTGGCGACGTCGTCGGCGGCGTACGCGGACCGCAGGCGGTCCTCCGACGCGTCGGCGGAGGCGACCTTGCCGTAGAGCGCGAAGACGACGGCGTCGATGATCGTGGACTTGCCGGAGCCCGTCGGGCCCTCGAGGAGGAACAGCCCGGACGCGGCCAGGGCGGCGAAGTCGACGGTGTGCCGGCCGGCGAACGGACCGACGGCCTGGAGGGTGAGGGTGCGCAGCTGCATCAGGCGCTCCGCTCCGCGGCGAGGACGTCCTCGTAGGCGCGACGCAGGACGTCGATCTCGACGGCGGTCGCCGCGGTGCCGGTGACGTGCCGCACGAAGTCGGCGCCGACCTCCACAGGGTCGAGCGCGGCGGTGACGACGGCGGGCCGGGCCGTGCGGGTCTGCTCGGGCGCGCGGTGCTGCACGACGAGCGCGTGCGGGAACCGCTGCGTGACCCGGCGGTACAGGTCGGCGGGACGATGCACGTCGGTCACGGTGACCCGCACCCAGTCCGCGACGTGCGGCTCGCCGGCCGCGCCGAGCAGGTCGTCGAGCGTGCCGGTGACCTCGGCGAGGCGGCGGGGGACGGGGGCGGGCAGCAGCTCGACGGCCGGCTCGTCGCCGGACAGGTCGACGAGCGCGGTGGACTTGGCGTGCCGCACCTCGGAGAAGGAGTAGGCGAGCGGCGAGCCCGAGTACCGCAGGGTCGTCCCGTCGGGGCCGCTGATCCGCTGCGGGCCGTGCAGGTGCCCGAGCGCGACATAGTCGACCCCCGAGAAGACCCCGGCGGGCACGTGCTCGACGCCGCCGACGCGCAGGTCCCGCTCGGACTCGCTCGCGAGCCCGCCGACGACGAACGCGTGCGCGGCGACGACGCTGCGCGGCCTCCGCTCGGACCCGCTGGACCGCGACGACCGCGCGGCGAGGTCAGCCCGGACCCGGCGCAGGGCGGCGCCGACGACGGCCTCGTGCGACCGGGCCGGCACGACCGGCTCCTCGTCGGGGTCCTGCCCGGGCTCCGCGAGCGCCGCACGCACGGTGTCGGGGTCGAGGTACGGCAGCCCGTAGACGAGGACGTCGCCCGCGTCGTCGGGCAGCACGACGGGCTCGTCGAGCTCGGCGACCCGGGTGCGCAGCCGCACCCGCTCGCGCATGAGGGCCGACCCGAACCCGAGTCGGGTCGCGGAGTCGTGGTTGCCGGACGTCACGACGACGGTCGTGTGCTCGGTGAGCCGGGCGAGCGTCTCGGAGAGCAGGGTCACGGCCTCGACGGGCGGGATCGCCCGGTCGTACACGTCCCCCGCGACGACGACCGCGGCGACGCGCTCGGCCCGCACGACCTCGACCAGGTGGTCGAGGTACGCCGCCTGGTGGTCGAGGAGGTCGACCCCGTGCAGCGTCCGACCGAGGTGCCAGTCGGAGGTGTGCAGGATGCGCATGGCGAGGACGCTAACCGCCGCCGCCGACACCGTGGCCGAGGTGCCCCGGAGGGTCGGGATCCGGTCGCGTCGACCGGGGCTGTGGACGGTTCGCGTCGCCAGCTGGGTCGCGGCGCGCACACGCGACGGAGCGCTCGACGACGCGGACGTACCGGTCCCCGCCGACGCCGGACCTGGGAACGACGGCCGGATCTCGGGCGTTGGGACTTCTCGGGTGGCGGCGTCGGCGCCGACGGGTACCGTCTTCACGCCGGCCGGGCCCACGTGACCGGATCACGACCGACCGTGCAGAGCTGAGGAGTCATGGAGCTGATCGAGCAGACGGCCGCCGCCGGGACGATCCGGGTGGAGCCGCAGGACGGGCGTTCGGTCGTCGTCCTGGTGGGGGAGATCGACGCCGCCTTGCGCGACCAGGCCAGCGCGACGATGGGCCAGGCGCTCATCAGCGGCGACCCGGTCGTCGTCGACACCACCGCGGCGACGTTCATCGACTCGTCGGGCATCGCGTTCGTGCTGCAGCTGCACCTCGCCGCCCGCGAGGCGGGCATCCCCGTGTCGCTGCGCGACCCGCACCGCGTGCTGCGCGACGTGCTGGAGATGATCGGCATGGGCGACGAGTTCCCGTCCGAGCCGGGCCGGGGTGCCGAGCCCGTGGTCGCCGCCGGGGTGCCGACGCCCGTCTGATCCGACGACGCCCGGGACGTCTCCACCCCGCGGCCGCCGTGTCCTGGAGTCGGCGCCGACGCGTCGTCCTCCTCGATACCGCCGCGCCGCGCTCGATACCGCCGCGCCGCGCCGCGTCAGGGCGTCGGCTCGGGCTCCGTGACGTCCGCGGTCGTCGCGCCGAGCGCCCGCACGAGCGCCGACCCCTCGACGGTCGCCGCGACCCCGTGCGCACCGGCGCCGATCGACACCGACCGCCCCACGACGCGCGAGTCGGCGACCACGGGCCACGGCTGGGTCGACCCGAACGGCGTGATCGTGCCGCGCTCGTACCCGGTGACGTCGCGGGCGGTCGCGGCGTCAGGCATCGACAGGCGGCTCACGCCGAGCAGGGCGCGCAGCTTGGGCCAGGAGATGGTCCGGTCGCCGGGCACGAGGACGAACAGGAAGTCGTCGTCGCCGCGCCGCACCACGATCGTCTTGACGATGTCGGCGGGCGAGACGCCCCGCGCGGCGGCGGCCTCGGCGAGCGAGCCGACCCGCCCGTGCCGGGTCACCCGGTGGTCGATCCCGGACGCCTCGAGCGCGGCCACGGCCCGCCGCTCGCCGTCGTGCCCGCCGGCCGTCGTCGCCTCGCTCATCCGGTCACTGTAGGACGCACCGCCCGCGGCAGAGGGACCGGGGGGCCGCCCGGGCCCTGCGCGTCGACGTGCACGCGCCCGTCCTCGACCACCAGGTGGTCGCCGGTCCACCGCCGTCGCAACCAGCGGTCGTGCGTCGCGACGACGACCGCGCCGGGTGCGACCTCCAGGGCGTCGACGAGCTCGTCGGCGAGCCGGACGGACACGTGGTTCGTCGGCTCGTCGAGCAGCAGGACGGCGGGCGTGCGCGCCACGAGGAGCGCGAGGACGACGCGTCGCCGCTGCCCGACGGACAGCTCCCGCAGGGGCCGCTCGACGTCGCGGGGTGCGACGAGGCCGAGGTCGACGAGCCGCGGCGCGCGCGGCAGGTCGGCGGTGACGGCCTCGTAGAGGTCGCGCGGCGTGCGGTCGTCGTCGGCGAGGCCGACGTCCTGCTCCAGGAGCGCGACCTCGACACCGCGCGCCCGCTGCACCGACCCGGTCGCGGGCACCAGGTCCCCGGCGAGCAGGTGCAGCAGCGTCGACTTCCCGGCGCCGTTAGGTCCACTGACCAGCACCTTCGCGCCGGCGGCGAGGTCGAGGGACGGGACGTCGAGCCGCCCCGGCACCGACGCGTCCCGCACCTGCAGCACGAGCCCCGCCGCACCGGCCTCCCACGACGGGGGTGCGGCGAACCGCAGGGGTGCGGGCGGCTTGCGGACCTGGTCGCGCGTGAGGTCGTCGAGCCGGCGCTGCGCGTCACGGACCCGCCGTGACACCTGCTGCTCGACCCGCGCGCCCTGGGCGTCGTAGTCCATCTTGAAGTTGTTGCCGAGCTCGCGCCCGTACCCGACCTCCCGGGCGGTGACCCGGACGGCGTGCCGCAGGCGCGCCAGCTCGTCACGCTCCGCCTTCCACCGCTCCTCCCAGCGCTCTCGCTCGACGCGCTTGGCCGCGAGGTAGTCGGTGAACGTCCCGCCGTACCGGGTGGGGCCGTCGAGGGACGGGTCGAGGTCGAGGATCTCCGTGCAGGTCTCGTCGAGGAACACGCGGTCGTGGCTCGTCAGGACGACGGCACCCGGGAGCGCCCGCAGCGCACCGGCCAGGTACTCCGCGGCGGCGTCGTCGAGGTGGTTCGTCGGCTCGTCGAGCAGGACCGCCGCGGGGCTGCGGACCAGGAGGGCCGCGAGCGCGAGCCGCGACCGCTGCCCGCCCGACAGGCGCGCCGTCGGGCGCGTCGGCTCGACGTCCGCGAGGCCCAGGCCGACGAGTGCGAGCTCGGCGCGGCGGTCCGCGTCCCAGACGCCCGCGAGCTCGGCGTGCAGGAGGGCGGCCGCGTACGCGTCGTCGGTGCCGGGACCGCCGTCGGCGAGCGCGGCCGACGCGTCCTGCAGCGCGGCCTCGACGGCCCGGACGTCCGCGAGTGCGGCGGCCATGACGTCGGCGACGGTGTCGGTCGCCCGGAACCGGGGCTCCTGCGTGAGGAGCTCGAGCGCGGACGGGCGGACGACGTCGCCGGCGTCGGGGTCCTCGACACCCGCGAGCAGGCGCAGGAGCGTCGACTTGCCGATGCCGTTCTCCCCGACGACGCCGAGGCGGTGGCCGGGGTCGACGTCGAGGTCGACGCCGGTCAGGACAGGGCGCCCGTCGTAGGAGCGGGACAGGGCACGGGCACGAAGGACTGGGGTCATGCGATCACCACCGGGTGCACCACGGTCGCTGCCGCTCGGGGGGCGCGACGGGCGCGGGGAGTCGGGAGGGGGACTCGGCGCGGGTGGTCAGATCAGCACCCGGACACCGTAGGCACGGTCCGGTGGCCGCGCCACGGGATTTCCGCGCGACGCGACCCGACGAGCCGATGCGGGCCTCACGACCGCCCGCCCGGTCGCGCGCCCCGCCGCCGCTCGCCACCATGACGCCATGGACCGCACCGCGACGAGACCCGCCCGCCCGTGATCGCGAGCCTGCTGCTCGGGGTCCTCGGCATGAACGTGCTCGCGCTCGGGCTCGTCGTCGCGCGCGGGCCGGTGTACGGCACGCGGGTGTACCGGCCGATGCTGCTCAACCTCGCGCTGTCGGCGGCGCCGCTGCTGGTCCTGCTGCTGGCGTTCGGCGCCGTGTCCCTGCTGGCCGTCGGGGTGCCACGGGCCGTCGTCTTCACGGTCATCGCCGTGCTGCTCGTCGTCTGGCTCCTGCTCCTGCCGAACGCCGGGTACCTCGTGACGGAGCTCAACCTCAGCCACCGGCGCGACGGCGACGGGGTGCCGATGTGGTTCGACGTGGTGCTCGTCGTGTCGCTCGCGATGGCGGGCGTGCTCAACACGGTGCTCAACGTGCTGGTCGTGCAGCTCGAGTACGTCGTGGTCGTGCACGGCGACGTCGCCGCGCCGCTGCTCGCGGGCGACACGCTCGCGCTGGTCGTCGTCGTGCTGCTGCTGGTCGCGTGGGGCATGTACCTGGGCCGGCACCTGCGCCTCAACAGCTGGGACGTGCTGCGGCCGTGGCGGATCGTGCACAAGACGGTCGTGCACCTGCGGGAGCCGTCGGCGGCGGGCCAGGCGGTGGCGTTCACGCTGCTCTACGCCCTGTTCTTCGGGGTGATGTACGTCGCGGTGGCCGGTCCGGTGATCCAGGCGCTGGTGCTGCTGGAGGAATGAGCGCGCGGGCCCGGCGGGGCACCTGGGAGAATCGTGCGTCGTGACCACCAGCGAGCCGTCGACCGGCGCCGACCGTCCGGCGGGTCCCCGCCGGCGCGGGGGCCGCGGCAGCCGTGGTCGTCGTCCTGCGGAGGCACGACG
>PJUC01000513.1_pt1 | contig 15056 bp, 18 predicted proteins | sample 1512161 | NCBI WGS metagenome assembly PJUC01 (sample SAMN08177676, study PRJNA422409) | Soil metagenome, whole genome shotgun sequencing project. | isolation source: Soil enriched on filter paper | place: USA: Madison | collected 2015-01-15
ACGATGCGTGCGGTGATGCCGTCGAAGAGGGTCATATCGGGATTCTCCACGTCTCGCGAAGGCCCCTGCGCCCCCGCCCTCTCCGAGGATAGCCCCGGCCGCACTCGTTGTGAATCAGCTTTCAGGTTGCCGGGGCCGGGAAAGGGGATGCCGCGCCGCGAGCGGTGGGGCATCCCTCCGATCACTCTCCGGCGGGCGCCTGTCCGGTGTAGAACGCGAAGGTGCTGTCGGCGGCCCGTCGGGCCGAGGCGGCGTCGGCGCCGGCGGCCTCGTGCGCGGCGCCCCACGCATCGGCGGAGCCCCGGTAGAACGCGCGGCCCTCGTCGGTGAACGCCCATGCCGCGGCCTGCTCGGGGGTCGGCCCGTCGCCGCCGGTGAGGTGCAGCGCCAGTCCGAGCAGCCCGCCGTCCCAGCCGACGCCGGTCGCGCCGGGGCCGTAGGTGTCCCAGAAGCCCGGGGGCATGTCGTCGGTGTGGGCGACATGCTCGAGCTCGAGGCGCGTGCTCTGGTCGCCCTCGGCCGTGAGCCGCACCGTCAGCCACGTCACGCCGCCGCCGAACTCCCACGTCGCCTTGTAATGGGCCGCACCGCCGGCAGGCGCCGCGCACTCCTGCACCTCGCCGCCGGCGTTGCCTTCGAGCTGGTAGCGACCGCCGACGCGCAGGTCGCCCGAGATCGGGAGGAACCACCGGGTGATCCGCGGCGCGGTCGTGACGGCATCCCATACGTCGTCGATGGGGGCGGGATACGTCTGCGCGAGCGTCTGCACGCGCGACGCGAACCCGTCGATGTCTTCGTCGGCGATCTCGCGCGTCACCGCTGCGAGCTGCCCCTGTACGTCGACCATGTCAGTCCTCCTGAGGTTCGGTCGTGTCCGGTCGGTCGGTCTCATCGGTCTCGGCATCACGCTCGGCCGCCACCCGGCGTTCGCGGCGGCCTCGGGCGAGCTCGGTCGCGAGGGCGTCGAGGTGCGGCTGCCAGAAGCGCCGGAAGGGATCGAACCACGCGGCCGCGTGGGCGAGCGGCTCGGGTGCGATCGCGTACAGGCGTCGTGTGCCTTCGGGGCGCACGGTGGCGAATCCCGACTCGCGCAGCACCCGCAGGTGCTGCGACACGGCAGGCTGCGAGATGCCGAACTCGCGCTGCACCTCGTCGCCGATGTCGCCGGCGCTGAGCTCGCCCTCCGAGAGGAGTTCGAGGATGCGCCGGCGCACCGGGTCGCCGAGGATGTCGAGCGCGTGCATGGACCAATGATTGCGCGCAGACTTATATAAGTCAAGAGTGATCGAATCGATGCCGTCACGCCCCGCTCGTAGGATGACGGCATGCCTGACAATGCTCCCGCCCTCCCGCCCATCGCGATCCTCGGAGCAGGCTCCATGGGGGGAGCGATCGCCCGCGGCCTGTCGCGCTCGGGCCTGGCGAGCGGGGGAGTGACCGCGACGAACCGGTCGCTCGCGAGCGCCCGCGAGCTGGAGGGGCTCGCCGACGTCACGAGCGTCGCCCTCGAGGCGCAGCCCACGGGCAACACCGACGCCGCGGCTGCCGCGGGCGTCGTGCTGGTCGGCGTCAAGCCGGCGATGGTGCCCGACCTGCTGCGCGAGATCGCGCCCGTGCTGCGCCCGGGGACGCTGGTGGTCAGCCTCGCGGCGGGCGTCACCATCGAGACCTTCGAGCAGATCGTCGGCGACGGTGTCGTCGTGCTGCGCTCGATGCCGAACACGCCCGCCCTCGTCGGACGCGGCGTCACCGGACTCGCCGCCGGGTCGCGCGCCGACGCCGCTGCGGTGGCGACCGCCCGCCGGCTCTTCGAGACGGTCGGCACCGTCATCGAGGTGCCCGAGTCGCAGATCGACGCGCTGTCGACCATCTCGGGATCGGGCCCGGCCTACTTCTTCCTGCTCGTCGAGGAGTTCACCAAGGCGGCCGTCGGAAAGGGCTTCGCCGAGGCCGAGGCCCGTCTCATGGCCGAGCAGACCTTCATCGGCGCGGCGGCTCTGCTGGAGGCATCCGATCACGATCCCGCCGAGCTGCGCCGGCAGGTGACGAGCCCCAAGGGCACGACCGAGCGCGCCGTGGCCGTGCTGCAGGACGCGGGCCTCGACGAGGTGTTCGCGCGTGCGACGGATGCCGCGCTCGCTCGCGCGAAGGAGCTCGCCGCCGGCGCGTGATCGTCAGCTCTTGTGCGCCTGGTCCATCCACCACTCGGTGAAGGCGTCGGCGCGGCCGTCGTCGGCGAGGTCGACCACCCACAGATTGCTGTAGGTCGTGCCGGCGACGTAGCTCGTCACGCCCTCGATGATCGCCCGCCGGCCGTCGACCGCCGTCACCCCGCCCTCGAAGTGGAAGCTTCCGGGCTCGTCGCGCCGCTCCGTCCATGCCGCGACGATCGCGTCCTGCCCCTGCAGCGGTGTCGTCCAGGGCTCGAACCGGTACACCGCGTCGGGCGCGAAGATCGCGCGGATGTCGTCGGGCGCGTTCGTGTCCCACGCGCGCAGGTAGCCGTCCAGCCACGCGCGCGCGGCCTGCACCGTCTCGTCTCGTTCGCTCATGCCGGCAGTCTGCGCCGGGCCGCCGACATCCGTCGGGCTCAGCGCTCGAGCGAGGCGAAGCGCTCGATGTCGGAGTTCGTGCCCGACACGATGATCAGATCGTGGTTGGTGACCACGGTGTTCGCCTCGGCGTAGCGGAACGGCTTGCCCGGGCTCTTCACGCCGACGACGGTGACGTTGTACTTGCTGCGCACGCCCGACTCGTTGAGGCCCTTGCCGCGGATGAACTTCGGCGGGTAGAGCTTGGCGAGTGCGAAGTCGTCGTCGAAGCGGATGAAGTCGAGCATGCGGCCGCTCACGAGGTGCGCGACGCGCTCGCCGGCCTCGCGCTCGGGGTAGATGACGTGGTTGGCGCCGACACGGGCGAGGATCTTGCCGTGCGACTGCGACACCGCCTTCGCCCAGATCTGCGGCACCTTGAGGTCGACGAGGTTCGCCGTGATGAGAACGGATGCCTCGATCGACGAGCCGACCGCGACGACGGCGACCTGGAAGTCCTGTGCGCCGATCTGCTTCAGCGCGTCGATGTTCTTCGCGTCGGCCTGCACCGTGTGCGTGACGCGCTCGGACCACTTCTGCACCAGGTCGAGGTTCTCGTCGATCGCGAGCACCTCGCGGTCCAGACGGTCGAGCTCGCCCGCGCATGCGGCGCCGAATCGGCCCAGTCCGATGACCAGGACGGGCGCGTCACCCCTCATCCGCTCAACCAACGATCGGCCTTTCGACGGGCAGCGAGTACAGCTGCGAACGGTTGGACGCAGCCACGGCCGCGGCGAGAGTCACTGTACCAACGCGACCCATGACGATCGTGATGGCCAGGACGTAGACCGCCGGATCCGGCAGCGTCTCGGTCAATCCCGTCGACAGCCCGACGGTGGCGAAGCCCGAGATGACGTCGAACAGCACGTCGCCGAGATCTGCCTTGGTGATCTGCGTGATGATGATCGTCGAGATCGCGACGATCGTCGCACCCCAGGCCACGACCGACAGTGCGACGCGCAGGACGTCGCTCGGGATGCGGCGGCCGAACACCTGGTTGGACGCGCGGCCCTTCGCCTCGGAGATCACGGCGAGCGCGATGACGGCGAGAGTCGTCACCTTGATGCCGCCGGCGGTCGACGCCGAGCCGCCGCCGACGAACATGAGCATGCACGCCACGAGCAGGCTGGACTGGTTGAGCTCGCCGATGTCGAGGATCGCGAAGCCGCCGGATCTCGTCATCGCCGACAGGAAGAACGCCTGGAACGTGGTGTCCCACGCGTCGTTCGTGCCGAGGGTGAGCAGGTTGTCGTACTCCAGCACGAGGAACACGACGCCGCCGAGGAAGAACAGCCCGACGGTCGTGATGATGGTGAGCTTCGCGTGCAGCGACCAGCGCCGCACGTGCCACAGCTGGCGGCGGAGCGTGTAGATCACGGGGAACCCGATCGACCCCATGAAGACGCCGGCCATCAGCACCGTGAGGAAGAAGTAGTCGTGCCGGAAGGGCTCCAGGCCCTGCGGGTTCGGCGTGAAACCCGTGTTGGTGAACGACATCGCCGCGTAGAACGGCGCCTCCCAGAGGGCCACGTGCCACGGCACGCCCGCGAAGAGCAGGCCCGGGTACAGCAGGATCGCGATGCCCGCCTCGATGACGAGCGTCGACAGCGCGACGGTGGCGAGCAGGCTGCCGATCTGGCCGAGCTGGACGGTCTGGCTCTCGTTGACGGGGCCGCCGTGGGTGCGCAGCGGGTTGGTGTCGCTCGCGGCGATGAGCTTGGCCCGCAGGCCCAGTCGTCGCGAGATGACGAGGCCCAGGATCGAGGCGAGGGTCAGCACGCCGAGGGCGCCGATCTGCACGCCGACGAAAACCAGCACGTGGCCGAAGGGCGACCAGTGCGTCGCCATGTCGACGGTCGCGAGCCCTGTCACGCAGATCGTGGACACCGCGGTGAAGAACGCGTCGGCGAAGTGCGTGGCGCGTCCGTCGGCGGCGGCGATCGGCAGCGAGAACAGCACCGTGAAGACGAGGATCAGCGACAGGAAGATGATGATCGCGAAGCGGGCAGGCGAGCGCTGGGTGAGGTCGCGGAAGAACTCCATGAACCCGTGGCCGATCGCCCGGACGCGTCCCGCCATGCCGACGGGGGCGCGCCTGCCATCCGTCATACGGAGTCCTCTCTGGGCGAATCGGCACGCGTGCACCCGACACCCCGTGGGGCCGGGCGGTCGTGCTCATGGTACTCGGCAGGGGTCCCGACTACTCTGAGCCTATGGCGGACATCTTCGACGTGATCGCGGACGGAACGCGTCGCGACATCCTGCGACTGCTGCTCGATCGGTCATCCGCCGGGGAACGCGGCACCAGCGTGTCGCACATCGTCACCGAGCTCGGCGCGAGCCAGCCGACCGTCTCGAAGCACTTGAAGGTCCTCCGCGACGCCCACCTCGTGTCGGTCCGCGAGGAGGGCCAGCACCGCTACTACAGCCTGTCGGCCGCGCCGCTGGACGAGGTCGACGACTGGCTCGTCCCGTTCCTGGACGACGGCGCGAATCTCGCCGACGCCCCCGCCGGCACCCTCACCGAGTCCGCCGCACATGCCGCCGACGTGGTCGGCCGGGCCGCGGCATCCGCCAAGCACGCGTTCGAGACCGCGCTCAAGAAGCTTCCGGGGCGCTGAGCCTCGGATGAGGGATGCCGCGAGCGCGGCATCCCTCATCCACATCGTCAGCGCCGGCCGGCCTTTCGGCCGAACAGCCATGCGCCCCACACCGCCGAGACGGCGAGGATCAGCGCGCACCACCCGACGGCCCACAGCGGCTCTGTGCCGAGGTCGGTGCCCATCAGCAGCCCGCGGATCGTCTCGATGATCGGCGTGATCGGCTGGTTGTCGGCGAACCACTGCAGCCACGTCGGCATCGTGTCCACGGGCACGAAGGCGCTCGACAGGTAGGGCAGGAACAGCAGGATGAAGCCGTAGCCAGAGGCCGCCTCGGGACTGCCCGCGGCGAGGCCGATCGCGGCGAACAGGTACGTGATCGCCAGGATGTACAGCGCGATGAGGGCGGTCGCCGCGACCCACGCGACGACGCCGGCGCTGGGGCGGAACCCGACCAGCAGGGCGACGCCGATCACGACCGCGGTGGCCACGAGGTTGCGCGCGAGGCTCGAGATCGCGTGTCCGGTGAGCACGGCGCCGGCGCGCAACGGCATCGTGCGGAACCGGTCGATGATGCCGCTCGACATGTCGCGCGCGACGTACGTCGCGGTGGTCGCCGCGCCGAAGCCGGCGCACAGCAGGATGATGCCCGGCACGACGTAGTCCACGTACGAGCCGGCGGGGTCGAGTGCACCGCCGAACACGAACGTGAACAGCAGCATGAGCATCACCGGCAGCAGGATCGACATGCTGAGAGATTCGCCGTCGCGCAGCGACTGCGTCATGCTGCGCCGGACGAACACCGCCTCGGCGGTGAAGCCGCGCAGGCGCGGGCGGGGGACCGTCGTGACGGCGGTCGGGGTGAGCGTGGTCATGCGTACTCCTCGGCGGTGTCGAGGCTCGTGTGGCGGGAGGGAGCGGATGCCGCACCCGGCGTTCCGGTCAGCGACAGGAAGACGTCGTCGAGCGTGGGGCGGCGCAGCGTGACCTCTGCGCCGGGCACGTCATCGGCGCCGAGCAGGGCGATGGCGTCGCGCAGGCCGGCGACGCTGCCGTCGGCGGGCACCTCGCGCACGACGGCCCCGCCGGCGTCGGTCAGCACGACGGTGTCGGTGCCGACGAGCGCCTTGAGCTCGGCCGGCGTGCCGGTCGCGACGATCGCACCCGCGTCGAGCACCGCGACGCGATCGGCGAGCTGGTCGGCCTCTTCGAGGTACTGCGTCGTCAGGAAGACGGTGGTGCCGGCGTCCGACAGCGAGCGGATCACCTCCCACAGGTCACGGCGGCTGCGCGGGTCGACCCCGGTCGTCGGCTCGTCGAGAAAGAGCACGTCGGGCACCACGACGAAGCTCAGGGCCAGGTCGAGCCGCCGGCGCATGCCGCCGGAGTAGGTCCGGACGCCCTTCGTCGCCGCATCCGTCAGTGCGAAGCGCTCGAGCAGCTCCGCCGCGCGGGTGCGGGCCCGCCGGGGCGACAGGCCCGACAGGCGGCCGAGCATCACGAGGTTCTCGGTGCCGGTGAGCATGTCGTCGACCGCGGCGGACTGGCCCGTCAGCGCGATGCGCTGGCGCACCGCGTCGGGCTGTGCGGCGACGTCGAAGCCGGCGACGGCGGCGGTGCCGCGGTCGGGGCGCAAGAGCGTCGTGAGGATCGAGATGGTGGTCGTCTTGCCGGCGCCGTTCGCGCCCAGCAGCGCGAAGATCTCGCCGCGGGCGACGCTCAGATCGAGTCCGTCGAGGACGACGGAACGACCGAAGCTCTTGCCGAGCCCGCGGATGTCGATGGCGGGAGCTGGGCCTACGCGCCGAGAGGCTCCGCGCGCCGCGCCGGCGGCGTGTGGAGGAGGTGTGGGGATCATGCGGAGCATCCTTCCGTGTATCGGTGAAACTGTTTACAGCCGCAACTGTTTATGACCGTAACACACTGTTTACGCGATAAACAGTCCTAGGATGACGACATGACCGAAGACCTCGAGCCCGAGCTCCCGCGCGGCATCGCCCTGGCCTGGGGCGTCGCGGCCAACCCGCAGCGCGGCCCCAAGCGCGAGATGAGCGTCGAGCGCATCGTCGAGGCGGCGGTCGAGATCGCCGACGCCGACGGACTCGGGGCGGTGTCGATGGCTGCGGTCGCCGCACGCCTGGGCTTCACGCCGATGTCGCTCTACCGCTACGTCAGCGCGAAGGAGGATCTCATCCTGCTGATGCAGGAGGAGGCGACCGGCACGCCGACCGACGCGGTCGGCGAGGCGGGCGGCTGGCGCGAGCAGCTCGAGGCGCTGTACCGCGAGCAGGTGCAGAATCACCTCGCCCACCCCTGGGTCCTCGACATCCCGATCTCAGGGGTCCCGGTCACCCCCAACATGGCCGCCTGGATGGATGCCGGGCTCCGCGCGCTCGCCGGCACGCAGCTCACGCACGAGGAGCGACTGGCGGTGATGCTGTTCGTCAGCGGCTCTGCGCGCTGGGCCGGCAGCATCCTGGCAGGCTACGCCCGGCTCGCGCGCGAGCGAGGGCTGGACGGCCCCACGATCACACGCACCGAGGATGCGATGTTCCGCGCTCTCATCACGGGCGACGCCTACCCGCACCTGCGCGCGGCGATCGACGCGGGAGCGTTCCTCGACGATTCCGACCCGTTCGCCTTCGCGCTGCAGCGGGGCCTCGACGGGATCGCCGGCTACATCGCCGAGACCGCCGAAGGACGCCACGCCGCCGGCATCCCGTGGACGCAGCCGGACGACGCCGACATCGCCGATGACAAGAAGTTCCGCGAGGCGCGCAGAGCCGTCCGCGAGGCCGAGAAGCTCCTGCGGGCGGCGCGCAAGGTCGAGCGTCAGGCGGCGCGGGAGGCGCGCGACCGCCGCGCCAAGCAGGCGTCCGCGGGGTGAACGCCGCTTCCCCGCGCGTCCCATGAGCCACACGGGTTTACACGCGTCCCGGCGGCGTTCTAGAGTGTTGCAAGCTGCGGCGGGGTTCTGATGTTCCGCAGTGCTTCTGGGGAAGGTGTTGTGACATGGCAGAACTGTCGGAGGTGCGCTTCCTCACGGTCGCCGAGGTGGCCGAGCTGATGCGTGTGTCGAAGATGACGGTGTACCGTCTCGTGCACTCGGGCGAGCTGCCCGCGGTGCGCTTCGGGCGCAGCTACCGCGTGCCCGAGTCGGCGGTCAGCGAGGCCCTGCAACGGCCCATCGCCGACGTCGGCTAGACTTATCCGAGGCATTTTTTCCTTTGCCCCGTTCCCGGGCGCGGTGAGACCGCGTCCAGACCCCGATCTAGTGAGGTTTTCCGTGGGTTCTGTCATCAAGAAGCGCCGCAAGCGCATGGCGAAGAAGAAGCACCGCAAGCTGCTTCGCAAGACCCGCCACCAGCGCCGCAACAAGAAGTAAGCGGCATCCGCACCTAGCGCCTGTCTCCGGACGGGCGCTTCGTGTATGCCCCGCAGGATCGAAAGGCCGTCATGAAGTCCATCACCGTCCAGCAGCTGCGCGAGCGCACCGACACCCCGCTGATCGACGTGCGCGAGATCGACGAGTTCGCCGCGGGCCACGTGCCCGGCGCCGTGAACATCCCGATGTCTGTCATCGGCGGACGCCTCGATGAGCTCCCCGACGGCGCGTTCGATGTCATCTGCGCGGTCGGCGGGCGCTCGGGCCGCGTCGTCGAGGCCCTCGAGGCGCGCGGCTACGACGTGACGAACGTCGACGGCGGCACGAACGAGTGGATCGCGGCCGGCTTCCCGGTCGAGGCCTGAGCGCGGACGCCGGGCACGGCATGACCACGCTGACGCTCATCGGCAAGCCCGACTGCCACCTGTGCGACGTGGCCCGTGAGGTCGTCGAGACCGTCGTCGCCGACCTGCCCGAGGACGCGGTGGACGTCGAGGAGCTGTCGATCGCCGACGACCCCGCCCTCTACGCCGTGTGGTGGGAGAAGATCCCCGTGGTGCTCATCGACGGCGAGCTGCACGGCCACTGGCGCGTGTCGCCCGACCGCCTGCGCGCCGCCCTGGACGCCGCGCGCTGACGGTCGCCGGCGGGCGGGCCGCCGCGCCTCACGTGCCGACGTCGTTGCGCATCGCGGTGCGTCGCAGCGAGGCGAGGACGAGCAGCATGCCCACGAGGCCGAGGATCGACCCCAGGAACGGGAACAGCGCGATCTCCGAGGTGAGCTGCGGGCCGCCCTCCGACACGAGCAGGATGACGGCGGCGATCACGAGCGCCACGCCGATCAGCGCGGTCGTGAGCTGGCTCACGAGCGATCGCACCCAGCCGCGCTCCTTCGGGTCGCGGAACATGCGCAGGTTCAGACCGAACGTCCCGTTCTCCAGCGACGCCCCGATCGTCTCCAGGCGGCGGGGGAGCCGGCGAAGCTGCTCCCCGGCGACCTGCAGCTGCACCTGCGCATCCGCGAGCACCCCGCGGGGGTCCGCCGCGATGCGCAGGAAGTGCGGCGTGCGCGCGAGCGCGCGTTCGACCATCTCGTAGTCGGGATCGAGATGGCGCAGCGTCCCCTCGAGCGACCCGAGCGTACGGAACACGAGCGCGAGCTCGGCCGGGAGCGCCAGTCGGTGACGGCGGAGCACGTCGATCACCTCGCGGAAGATGGTGGCGTCGCCGCGGCCGTTGTGCACGCGCGTGAGGATGACGCCGATCTCGTGCTGCAGGCCGCTGCGGTCGAGACGGGAGCCGTCGGCGGGTTCCTCGACGATCATGAGCAGCAGGTCGGTGAGGGCGATGTCGTCCTCGGCGCCCATCGCCGACATCATGGCGATCAGCACGCGGCGCATGCTGCGCTCGAGCACGCCGATCGACCCGAAGTCGATGAGGGTGATCTCGCGGTCGGGTCCGAGGATGAGGTTGCCCGGGTGCAGATCCGCGTGGAACACGCCGCGCAGCGCCACCTGTTCGAAGATCGCGTCGACGAGCGTGTCGGCGATGTCACGTGCGGACGGCGGAGGCGTCACCGTGGTGACGGCGACGCTGCCGGCCACAGGGCCGGCGTCGAAGTGGCGCTCCGTCGTCTCTTCACGCGGAGGCGCGTCCTGCATCTCGGCGGGCAGGGCGCCGTGGAGGTCTGAGAACGGCACGCCCACCACGCGCTCCTGCACCATCATCTGCTTGGTGCACAGAGCGGGGTACACCTTCGGGACATGCAGGTTGCGGACCGTCGAACGCTCCATGGTGTCGCGCAGCAGCTCGGTGTTGTCGAGCTCGATGCGGTAGTCGAGCTCTTCGGTGAGCGCCCGGACGAACTCGTCCACGAGTGCGCGCACCCCGTATGCGCGCGCCCAGTCGCTGCGACGCTCGGCGTCGGCGGCGAGGCGCTGCAGGATGTCGGTGTCGACCTGCACCGATGCGCGCGCGTCGGGGCGCTGGACCTTGATCACGACGTCCGGCTCGACGCCGCCGGGCTCGGTGGCGTGCAGGCGCGCGGCGTGGACCTGAGCGAGGGATGCCGCAGCCAGCGGCGTCTCGTCGATCCACGCGAAGCTCGCCTCGATCGGGCCGGGCAGCTCGGCCTCGATCGCCGCCTTGATCGCGTCCCAGGGGAGCGGGGTGGTGTTCATCTGCAGCGAGGCGAACGCGTCCGTGAACTCCCGCGGGAGCAGGTCGTCGCGCGTCGAGAGCACCTGGCCGATCTTCACGAAGGTCGGGCCCGCCTCGTTGAGCACGGCCACCAGCGCTGCCGGGACGTCCTCGCCGTTGCCGCTGCGGTGGCTGCCGTACAGGCTCAGCCCGTGCGTCGACGCGATGCGCAGGACCTCCGCGTAGCGACGCATCCGGGCGCGGCGCCGCAGCATCTCCTGGATCGCGCGGATGGGATGCCAGCCGCGGCCGGACGGCCAGAACAGCTCGGTGACCATGATGACGGCGACGGCGATCGCGAACTGCCAGCCCAGGGCGACCGCGACGATCGCGATGCCCAGTCCGCTCGAGACCCGGAAGCCGTCGTCCGAGATGACCCCGCCGGACTCCAGCGCGACGCGCACCAGGGGGACGGTGAGCGCGTACACGATCGCCACGAGCACGAGCGCGCGGATCCAGCTGATGGTGGCGCCCAGCACATGCTGCGCGACCCACGCCGCCCCGAAGGCGAACACGACCCCGATCAGCACCGTCACGAACGCTTCCAGCATCGACACACCCCCGTCTGTCAGTGGAGACCGAATATACCGAGGGCCGCGATTCAGGCCGTCAGCCGTGCGCGCAGGGCATCGAGCTCGGAAGCCGTGAGGCCGCCCGACCGCAGGTACGCGGCCGACCCGCCCTGTGCGTCGACCCAGGCGAGCGCCTGCTCGATGGCGGCGGGCGGCGTCGCGGTCACGAGAGCGTCGAGCTCGGGCGTGAGCGGCAGTCCCATCGCCGTGACCATGCCGCGCATGCGGTCCGCCCACGGGCCATCGAGGTTCGCGGCCGAGACGGCGTAGTCGGCGACCACGGCCGACCGGTCGGCGCCGACCGCGTCGAGGACGAGGGCGACCGAGACGCCGGTGCGGTCCTTGCCCGCCGTGCAGTGCACGAGCACCGCGGTGGGGGACTCGTCCGTGGACCGCGCCACGAGGCGTGCGAGCTCGGCGAAGGATGCCGCGCCGTGCTCGAGCATCGAGACGTACAGGTCGCCGAGGCCCGGCAGCTCGGCCAGTGCGGCCGCGATCGCCTGCTGGGCGGCATCCGGATCCGACGCCTGCAGGGCCGCCTGCGCGAAGCCGGTCATCGCGCCCTCGAGGAGCGGAAGCGCGACGAGCTCGAACGTCCGTCCCTCGGGCAGCACGTCAGGCGCCATGCCCCGTTCGAGGTCGGTGCGGAAGTCGGCGATCACGCCGATGTCGGTCGCCGCGAGCTGCTCGAGGCCCACGGGCGTGAGCGTGGTCAGCGCCTCGGAGCGGTAGAGCACGCCGGGGCGCGTCGCCCCGCCCGTCGTGAGCGGTGTGCCGCCCGTGTCGCGGAAGTTCTGCAGGCCGTCGATCGTGGTCACCGGTCCACCCTATGGGCGGCGCGTGGACGAACCCGGCGCCCGTCCGTGTCAGCCGGCGCGGCGCAGCAGCAGCACCCCGTCGTCGAGATGCGCTGGGGTCCCGTCGGGCGCGGTGGCCTCGCGCCGGCGGACCTCCGCGAGCTCGACCACCCACTCGTCGGGGGCGAGATCGAGCAGCACGAGCTCCTCGTCGGGGCGGCGCATCACGGGGGCGTGCGCGGGAACCTCCCGGGTCCACGGCGGCGGTGCCGCATGCGACACGACCAGCAGCCGGCCGCCCGCGGCCACCCGCGAGGCCGCGTCACGCAGCATGCCGATGCGGGGGAAGTCCGGCTCCCACGAGTGCAGGAAGCTCGCCAGGACGAGATCGAATTCGCCGGGGACGGATGCCGCACCGTCGCCCGTCCGGAAGTCCACGTCGACCCCGCGCGACGCTGCCAGCGCTGTCGCACGGCGCACCGCCGTCTCGGAGACGTCCACGCCGGTCGCCCGCCAGCCGTGCCCCGCGAGCCAGACGGCGTCGCCGCCTTCGCCCGAGCCGATGTCGAGCGCGGTGCCGGGCTCGAGTCCTGCGACCACGGCCGCCATCGTGGCGTTGACGCGACCCGACCAGAAGCGCTCCTCCGCCGCGTAGCGCTCCTCCCAGGCGGCGTTGCGCGCCGCCGCGCGCTCGGTGACGGCACGGTCGAAGTCCTCGGACGCGAGCATCGCGTTGACGCCCGCCCCTGCCATCGAGCCCGCGCCCATCGACAGCGGTACGTTGCCGAACGGTGCGATGACGTTGCCGGCCGCGAAGACCCGGGGGTGGCTCGTCGCCCCCCGCGGATCGGCCACGAGGGGCGCACCCGGGGCATCCGCGCGGGCGAGCGCCAGGCCCGCCGCGAACCCGATGTCGAGCACGGGCTCGCCCGCGGTGAAGAGCGCGTCGACGACGTGCTCCGCGCCGTCCGCCGTCGTGACCGCCAGGGCGCCGTCGCGACCCGCCGCCGCGCGCACCGGTGCGGACACGATGCGGATGCCGCGCGCCGCGAGGCGCACGGTCGACGCTTCGTCGAGCGGCACGGTGGTGAACACGGTCACGTCGTCCGAGAGCTGGCGAACGAGTTCGATCTGATGCAGGCTCGCCGCCGAGGTGGCGAGCACCGCGAGGCGCCGGCCGGCCGCCTCCCAGCCGTGGCAGTACGGGCAGTGGTGGACGGTGCGGCCCCATTCCTCGCGCAGGCCCGGCACCTCGGGAAGCTCGTCGCGGATCCCGGTGGCGATGACGACGGCGCGGGCGGTGTCGGTCGCGCCGTCGTCCCGGGTCACGGTGAGGCGGTCGCCGTGGTCGACGATGTCGGCGACGCTGCCCGTCACGAACTCCACCCCGTACGCGCCCGCCTCCGCCCGGCCCGTCGCGAGCAGATCCGCCGGCGGCGTCCCGTCCTGGCCGAGCACGCCGTGCATGTGCCCGGCGAACCGGTTGCGCGGCATCCCGTCGTCGATCACGAGCGTGCGTCGCCGTGATCGTCCCAGCATCTGGGCGGCGCTGAGCCCCGCCACTCCGCCGCCGATGATGACGGCATCCCACTCGTTATGCATGACTCGAGCCTCGCGGCCCCGCACCAGCTTGGCAAACGAGTTTGCAGAAATGGCAAGATGGAGACATGGATGCACTGCTGGATCAGGTGGGACCGCGGCTGCGGGCCGCGCGCAAGGACCGCGGCTGGACGCTCGACGACCTCGCGCAGCGCGCAGGGATGTCGCCCAGCACCCTCTCGCGCCTGGAAGCGGGCAAGAGGCAGGCGTCGCTCGAACTGCTGCTGCCGCTCACACGCCAGCTCGGCATCCGCATCGACGACCTCCTCCCGGAGGCGCCCGCCGATCCTCGAGTCCGCCGCCCCGTCCAGCGCCGGGAGGGCATGGTGATCGCTCCGCTGACCCTCGACCATTCGCCCGTGCAGACGTACAAGGTGACCTTCCCCGCCGCGGCGCAGGCGCCCGAGCCCCGCGTGCACGACGGCTACGAATGGCTCTATGTGCTCAGCGGCCGGCTGCGTCTCGCGCTCGACGACCACGAGCACGTCATCGAGCGGGGCGAGGCCGCCGAGTTCGACACCCGCCTGCCGCACAGCCTCAGTGCGACGGCCGAGGGGCCGGCCGAGGTGGTGAGCATCTTCAGCGCCTCGGGGGAGCGGATGCACACGCACAGAGCCCCGTGAGCGCGATGCGCTCACGGGGCTCTGTGGCGGCGGCGCTTACGGCGCGAGACGCGTCGGGCCCCGGAACAGGTAGGTGACCTCGCGGATCGAGTCCTGGCCGAGAAGCAGCATCAGCACGCGCGCGAGGCCCATGCCGAATCCGCCGTGCGGCGGGGCGCCGTAGCGGAAGAAGTCGAAGTAGAAGTCGAGGTGCTCGGTCCCCAGGCCCTTCTCCTTGGCCTGCTCGATGAGAACGTCGACGCGGTGCTCGCGCTGCGCGCCCGTCGTGATCTCTACGCCCTTGAAGAGCAGGTCGTACGACTTGGTGAGCCCGGTCTCTTCGTCGCGCATGTGGTAGAAGGCGCGGATCTCGGGGTGGTAGTCCGTGATGAACACGAACTGGTGCCCGTAGGTCTCTTCGACGTACGCCGAGATCTGGCGCTCGCCCTCGGGGTCGAGGTCGCCGTCGGTGCGCGGGATCTCGTAGCCGCGGCTCTTCACGATCTCGCGCGCCTCGGCGAGCGGGATGCGCGGGAACGGGATGCTGGGCACCTGCACCTCGAGGCCGAACAGCTCCTCGATCTCGGCGCCGTGCTTGTCCTTGACCGCCTGGAAACCGGCCTGCAGCAGCTCCTCCTGCATCGCGGCGACGTCCTCGTGCGAGTCGATCCAGCTGATCTCGGCGTCCACCGACGTGAACTCCGTGGCGTG
>PJUC01000516.1_pt1 | contig 15004 bp, 12 predicted proteins | sample 1512161 | NCBI WGS metagenome assembly PJUC01 (sample SAMN08177676, study PRJNA422409) | Soil metagenome, whole genome shotgun sequencing project. | isolation source: Soil enriched on filter paper | place: USA: Madison | collected 2015-01-15
GCGATGCGCAGGAACATTTCCTGGTCGAGCGCGTTGTGGTGCGTCTTGAAGGGCTTGGCGTTGGCGCCGCCCGGAATGGGGTGGAGCATGGGCGTCTCGACTTCGAGGAAGTCGTTGGCCACCATGAACTCGCGCAGCGCGCTCACGGCCTTGCTGCGCGCGGTGAAGCGCACGCGCGCCGATTCGTCGGTGATCAGGTCGACGTAGCGCTGACGGTACTTCTGTTCCTGGTCGGCCATGCCGTGGAACTTGTCGGGCAGCGGACGCAGGCTCTTGGTGAGCAGGCGCAGCCGGGTGACCTTGACCGACAGCTCGCCGGTCTTGGTCTTCATCAGCGTGCCTTCGGCGCCGACGATGTCGCCCAGGTCCCAGCGCTTGAATTCGGCATAGGCCTCTTCGCCCACCGCGTCGCGCGTGACGTAGAGCTGGATGCGGCTGGTGGCGTCCTGCAGCGTTGCGAAGCTGGCCTTGCCCATGACGCGCTTGAGCATCATCCGGCCCGCCACGCTCACGGAAACGGCTTGCGCGTCGAGGGCTTCGGCTTCGGTGGCGCCATGTGCCTCGACGAGTGCCGCGGCGCGGTGGCCGGGCTTGAAGTCGTTCGGGAACGCAACGCCTTTGCCCTCGACCTGCGCGGTGCGCAGCAGCTTGAGTTTTTCGCGGCGTTCGGCGATGAGCTGGTTTTCGTCGACGGCGGGCGTGGGAGGCGTAGGGGTCTTTTGATCGGACATGGGAGGCGGGTGGCGCGCAACCGGGAGCGTGCGCGGGGCTGGCATTTTAGCCCATCGGGTTTGAACCGAGACCGCCCCTGAATGCCCGTCAATCCTGCACAAAGTGCTACAAAAAATGTAGCTGCCCCATGCGATGCCTGTTCAGCGCGGCCTACTCGGTGATGCCCGTGCGCGCCAGCAGATCGCTCACCAGCTCCAGCCGCATCAACGGACTGTCGAGCTCCATCAGCCGCTGGCGCAGCTCCAGCTGCATCGGCACCAGCTCGCACCAGCGGTTGGCTACCCAGCCGCAGTCGTCGAGCCGGTAGGGTGTGCCGATAGGCAGCCGCACCGATTCGCCTTGCGCGCGGCGCCGTTCTTCCAGCGTGTCGAGCAGCCGCTGCAATGCGGTGGCGGTGTGCCTGAGGTCGTCCGGGATCTCGAGCGCGACGTCGTCGTTCACCGCCTCGACCTCGGCTACCCAGAGCCCGTGCTTCTGCAGCTCGGTATGGCGCACGCGGAATCGCTGCGTGCCGATGCCGGCAAAGCTCTCGGTGTCGGCGCCGGCCTTGCGCACTTCGCTGCCGCTGGTGAGGCTCACCACGCCGAAGGGCGCATCGGCCTTGCGGCACTTGCCGATCATGTCGAGATAGCGCACCTCGAAGATTCGCAGCGGAAGCAGGCCGCCCGGAAACAGAACCGTGCCGAGCGGGAACAATGGCAGTGAATGCAAAAGGGGTTGTGTCGTCATCGAAGAGCCTTGCGTGGCTATCATCGCATTCCGCTCACGGCTGCGCCTCATGCTCTATCAGATTCCCTCGTTCCTTCTCGACGTGATCGTCGGCCTGCTCGGCGGCGCCTGCCTGCTGCGCCTTTACATGCAGTACCACCGGGTGCCTTTCGGCAATCCGCTCGGCCGCTTCATCTTCGCCATCACCGACTGGATCGTGCTTCCGCTGCGGCGCATCGTGCCGCCGGTGAAGCGCTGGGACCTGGCGAGCCTGATCGCGGCGTGGCTGCTGGTGCTGATGAAGTTCCTGCTGCTCTGGCTGCTGATCGGCAACCTCGGACGGATCGCGACCTTGCCGCTGGTGTCGCTGGTGGGGCTGATGCAGCTGGCGGTCTCGGGGCTGACGGCGCTGCTGGTGGTCTATGCCGTGCTGTCGTGGATTCCGGGCGCGTCGCCGATGCTGCTCGACCTCATCTCCCGCCTGGCCGAGCCGCTGGTGCGGCCGTTCCGGCGCTTCATTCCGCTGATCGGCGGCATCGACCTGTCGCCGCTGGCGGCCATCGTGGTGCTGCAGGTGATTGCCATCGTGCTGAGCAACCTGCTGGTGTTTGCCTATCAGCTGACGTTCTGAACCAGCCCAACTGAAAAGGGCCCGGGTGCGATGCACCCGGGCCCTTGTCTTTTGGACGCCTGCCTGTGTCAGCTGACCGCGTCGGCCGGCTGGCGCAGCAGCATCGCCAGCGTGCTGGCAATGGTCTTGCGCAGTTCGCGGCGGTCGCTGATGAAGTCGATCGCGCCCTTGGTCTGCAGGAACTCGGCGCGCTGGAAGCCTTCGGGCAGCGTCACGCGCACGGTCGATTCGATCACGCGCGGGCCGGCAAAGCCGATCAGCGCCTTGGGCTCGGCGATCACCACGTCGCCCACGAAGGCGAAGCCTGCCGACACGCCGCCCATGGTCGGGTCGGTCAGCACGCTGATGTAGGGCAGGCCCTTCTTCGCCAGGCGCGTGAGCGCGGCGTTGGTCTTGGCCATCTGCATCAGCGATAGCAGGCCTTCCTGCATGCGCGCGCCGCCGGTGGCGGTGAAGCAGATGAAGGGCACCTTCTGCTCGATGGCGGTCTCGACGCCGCGCACGAAGCGCTCACCGACCACGCTGCCCATGGAGCCGCCCATGAACTCGAATTCGAAGCAGGCCACGACCACGCTGATGCTGTGCACCGAGCCGCCCATGACGACCAGCGCGTCGGTCTCGCCGGTGTTTTCCAGGGCTTCCTTCAGGCGCTCGGGGTACTTGCGGCTGTCCTTGAACTTCAGGGCGTCGACCGGCAGCACTTCCTGGCCGACCTCGTAGCGGCCCTCGGCATCGAGGAACGCGTCGAGGCGCGCGCGGGCGCCGATGCGATGGTGGTGGCTGCAGCTCGGGCAGACGTTCTGGTTGTGCTCGAGGTCGGTCTTGTACAGAACGGTCTCGCAGGCGGGGCATTTGATCCACAGTCCCTCGGGCACCTGGCGGCGCTCGGACGGGTCGGTTTGCGCGATCTTGGCGGGTAGCAGTTTTTCAAGCCAGCTCATCAGGGGCTCCTTGTGTTGGCGGTGATTATCGACCAGCCGCGTTCTTGGCCGTCGCGGCGGGCAGCGCGTCGAGCGCCTCGCGGATGCCCGCGAGGAATTCACGCACGGCCGGCACGACCTTGTCGCGGGGCTGGTCTTCGATGAGTTGAATGATCTTGGTGCCGATGATGACCGCGTCGGCGGCCGATCCCACGGCCTGCGCGGTGCGGGCGTCGCGGATGCCGAAGCCCACGCCGACCGGAATGCCCACGTGCTGGCGAATGCGCGGAATCATCTGGCCGACCGCTTCGGCGTCGAGGTGGCCGGCGCCCGTCACGCCCTTGAGCGACACGTAGTAGACGTACCCGCTGGCGATGCGCGCGACCTGGGCCATGCGCTCGTCGGTGCTGGTGGGGGCGAGCAGGAAGATCAGGTCGATGCCGGCGGCCTTGAGGTCGGCGGCAAAGGCTTCGCATTCCTCGGGCGGGTAGTCGACGACCAGCAGGCCGTCCACGCCGGCCGCGGCCGCGTCGCGGATGAAGGCCTTCTTGCCGTGCACCAGGTCGTAGCGCTCGACCGGGTTCGCATAGCCCATCAGCACCACGGGCGTGGTCGCGTCCTTCTGGCGGAAGGCGGCCACGATGGCCAGCACCTGCTTCATGCCGACGCCCAGCGCCAGCGCGGCCTCGCCGGCCTTCTGGATCACGGGGCCGTCGGCCATCGGGTCGGAGAAGGGCACGCCGAGTTCGATCACGTCGGCGCCGGCCTCGACCATGCCGTGCATCAGCTCGGGCGTGATGTCGGCAAAGGGAAAGCCCGCCGTGACGTACGGCACGAGTGCGCGGCGGCCGTCTTTTTTCAGCGCTGCGAAGGTTGCGGCAATGCGGCTCATCACTTGCCTCCCTTCACGCTCAGGCCGCGCATCGAGGGGCGGTCGTAGAAGTCGACGCCCGACAGGTCGGCCACCGTGCCGATGTCCTTGTCGCCACGGCCCGAGAGATTCACCAGGATGGATTGGTCCGGGCGCATGGTCTTGGCGAGCTTCATCGCATGTGCCACGGCGTGGCTGGATTCGAGCGCGGGAATGATGCCTTCCGTGCGGCACAGGTAGTGGAAGGCGTCGAGCGCTTCCTTGTCGGTGACGCCGACGTACTCGGCACGGCCGATGTCCGCCAGGTAGGCGTGCTCGGGGCCCACGCCGGGATAGTCGAGGCCCGCGCTGATGCTGTGGGTCTCGGTGATCTGGCCGTCTTCGTTCTGCAGCAGGTAGGTGCGGTTGCCGTGCAGCACGCCGGGGCTGCCACGCAGGATGGAAGCCGAGTGCTTGCCGCTGTCGAGCCCTTCGCCCGCCGCCTCCACGCCGATCAGGCGCGTGCCCGCGAACGGAATGTAGGGGTGGAAGATGCCCATCGCATTGCTGCCGCCGCCCACGCAGGCGACCACCACGTCGGGCTGCCTGCCCTCGGCCTCGCCGGTGATGCCGTCGGCGGCCAGCATGGCCGGCATCTGCTCGATGCACTCGGTGCCGATCACGCTCTGGAAGTCGCGCACCATGGTCGGGTAGGGGTGCGGGCCGGCGACGGTGCCGATGATGTAGAAGGTGTTTTCCACGTTGGTGACCCAGTCGCGCATGGCCTCGTTGAGCGCGTCCTTCAGGGTCTTGCTGCCGGATTCGACGGGCACCACGGTCGCGCCGAGCAGATTCATGCGGTAGACGTTCGGGCTCTGGCGCTTCACGTCCTGGCTGCCCATGTAGACCACGCACTCGAGGCCGTAGCGCGCGCAGATGGTGGCGGTGGCCACGCCGTGCTGGCCGGCGCCGGTCTCGGCGATGACGCGGGGCTTGCCCATGCGCCGGGCGAGCATCGCCTGGCCGATCACGTTGTTGATCTTGTGCGCGCCGGTGTGGTTGAGGTCTTCGCGTTTCAGGTAGATCTGCGCGCCGCCCATTTCACGGCTGGTGCGCGCCGCGTGGTAGACCGGCGAGGGGCGGCCGACGAAGTGCTTCAGCTCGTAGTGGAATTCGGCGAGAAAGGCCGGGTCGTCCTTGAACTTCGCATACGCGTCGCGCAGTTCGTTGATCGCGTGGGTGAGCGTTTCGCTCGCGAAGGTGCCGCCGTAGTTGCCGAAATGGCCGGTGGCATCGGGTTGCTGGTAATCCTGGAATTGGCTTTGCATGGTTCTCGATCGGTGGGCCGCAGCCCGACCAACGATCGGCTGCGGCGGCTAACTTGAGAAGGACGCGTCGGCTGCCCTGACGGCTGCGACGAACTGCCGGATCTTTCCGGCGTCCTTGAGGCCCTTGTTCCCGGGACCGTCGATTTCGACGCCCGAGCTCACATCAACGGACAGCGACTTGCAGCGCGTCCGCAGGATGCGAATGCCATCGCTCACGTTTGCAGGTGTGAGCCCACCACTCAAGACGAGGTGAGCGTCGACGGCGGGTGGAAGAAGTGACCAATCGAATGCCTTGCCGCCACCGCCATAACCTTCGACATGGGCGTCGAGCAGGATGGCCTGGGCGTGGGAGTAATCGGACGCGTATTTTACGAGGTCGAAGGCGGCTCCGGCAGCCCCGAGGGGAATCCGGGCCGCGCGCATGTAACGAAAGCGCTCCGGGCCGGTCGATTCCTCGCACTGATCGGGCGTTTCCTCGCCGTGGAACTGGGCGATGGCGCCCCGCACGCGGGTGAGCGACGCGATAACCGTCGACGGGTCTTCGTTCACGAACAACAGCACCGGCGTGATGAATGGGGGCAGGCGCGAGGCCAGTTCGGCGGCGCGTTCCGGCGTTACCGCGCGGGGGCTCCCGGGGTAGAGCACGAAGCCGATGGCGTCGGCGCCGGCCTCGACCGCCGCGTCCACGTCGGCCTCACGGGTCAGGCCGCAGATCTTGATGCGGGTGCGGGTGGCTGCTGCGCTCGGGGAGGTCATGGCGGGCCATCATACGGAGCCCCGCCGGCCTGCAGCGTGGCCTCGGCCGGCAGCCCCCACTTCGCGTCGTACAACGGACCCAGGAAGTAAAGGCCGTCCGCCGAGAAGGTGGGCGCCGCGACCTTGCGGCTGCGCGCCTCCAGCACCTGCGAAATCCATTCGACAGGCTCGTCGCCCCGGCCGATGCGCACGAGGCAGCCCATCAGGTTGCGGATCATGTGGTGCAGGAACGCGTCGGCCTCGAATTCGAAGTGCCAGCGGCAGCGCTCGCCGTCGCCGATGCGGGTGATTTCGATGCGCCGCAGGTCCTTGACCGGCGAGCGGGCCTGGCAGGCCGAGGCGCGGAACGAGCTGAAATCGTGCCGCCCGACCAGCAGCGCCGCGGCGGCGCGCATCGCGTCGCCATCGAGCGCATGCATCGACCAGCCGACCCGGCCCGCATCCAGGCTGGGCCGCACCGGCGACTGCGAGAGCACGTAGAGGTAGCGGCGCGCCAGGGCGCTGGCGCGGCAGTGGAACTCATCGGACACCGGTTGCGCCCATTGCACCGCGATGTCGTCGGGCAGGAAGCGGTTGGGGCCGCGCATCCAGGAGAATGGTTCGCGCTCGACGGTGGTGTCGAAATGCACCACCTGCATGAGCGCGTGCACGCCGGCGTCGGTGCGGCCCGCGCACAGCGTGCCGATGGGCTGTGCCGCGAACTTCGAGAGCGCCGCCTCGAGCTTGTCCTGCACCGTGCGGCCCGAGCGCTGGCTTTGCCAGCCCTCGTACGCCTGGCCGTTGTAGCGGATGCCGAGCGCCAGCCTCACGAATTCAGGAACAGGAACAACGCCAACCGCTCAGCGCAGTTCCGCGAGCAGCTGACGGGCTTGCGACTTGAGGTCGCCAGCGCTTTCGGCTTCGACTTCCTCCACCAGCGAGCGCGCGCCTTCGACGTCGCCGATGGCTTGCAGTTCGCGTGCGAGGGACAGCTTGACGGCGTGGGGGCTGTCGTCGCCCTCGTCGTCGTGCGTGGAGACCGTGGGGCGTGCCACGGGCGTTTCGGCGCTGCGAGCCGGCAGGCCGGCCAGCGCGCTCATGTCGAACTCGATGAAGCCCGAGTCCGCCGGCAGCGAGTTGCGCAGCATGGCGGGGCGGGTGTTGTGCTCAGCGTCGCTCAGCGAAGAGGGGCGGGTGTCGGGCGTCAGGGCGGTCAGTGCGCCTGGCGCGGTGTCGAAGTCGTTCTCCAGGTCGACGGGCGTCGCAGCGTGGCCGTTCGACAGCGGTGCGGCGGGGCGAGCGGCCGTCGGCGCGGGCGCGTAGGCCGACTTCGGCAGGCTGGCGCCGACCGGCGCATGGCTCGGAGCCGGCGCCGGGGCGGGAGCAGGCGGCGGCGGCGCGGTCAGGTCGAGGTCGAAGTCCAGCGGTGCCACCGACGGAACGAAGGCGGGCGGAGCGACAGCCACCGGCGGCGAAGCGGGAGGCGCAGCCACCGGCTTGGCGGCCGCGGCCAGGGCGCCGGCGAAGGCGGCCGTTTCGGCGGCGCTGGCACCACCGCCGCTGCGGCTGGCGCCGGATTCGTACAGCGGGTTGCCCGGATCGAGGTCCTTGCCCATGTCGACCACGCGCGTCCATTCGGAGCCCAGGCCGCCGGTCAGCTTGTGCACTTCGGTGGCGAGGCTTTCGTAGGCCCGCACGTCACGGCGCTTGGCATGGATTTCGAGCAGCTTGAGGTGAATTGCCGTGCGGTCGGGGTTCAGGCGCAGCGCTTCGCGCAGGATTTCCTCGGCCTGCAGGTCGCGGCCGTAGGCCAGGTAGACGTCGGCTTCGGCCACGGGGTCGACGTCGCCCGCGTCGAGCTGGCTCGGCGAGTACGACAGCGACGACACGGTGGAGTCGCCACGGTTCTTGGTGTCGACCGATTCGCCGCCGCTGGCGCCGAAGAACGAGTCCTTGGGAATGCGGCTCTCGAGGAACACGCTTTCGCTCATTTCCTCGCGGCGGCGGCCCAGCACGCGATAAAGCAGGAAGCCGACCAGCAGCGCGATCAGCGCGGCGCCGGCCAGCATAAGCGGGTTGTCCAGCAGTTCTTCGAAGAAGGTGGGCTCCGGTGGGGGCGGTGGCGGTGCCACCACCTTCTTCGGGGCCGGCTTCGGCGCGGCGGCATCGCCAGTCGGGGCGGCGGCAGGCGTCGTGGCGGCAGCATCGGCCGCGGGCGTTGCCGCGGGCGTGGTTGCTGCCGCGGGCGCGGCGGCGGCAGCGGTTGCTTCAGGCGTTGGGGCGGCGGGGGCTGCCGCAGGTGCGGCAGCGGCGGCAGGTGCAGCGGCAGCAGGGGCTGGCGTCGCGGCGGCCGGGGCCGACGGAGCTGGCGTGGGTGCCGCGGCCGGTGCCGGCGCTGGGCTGGCTGCCCCGGGTGCCGTCGTGGCAGCCGTGGACGGGGCCGGAACAGGAATGCCCGGCGTAGCGGGGGCGGCTGCCGGCGCGGCCGCACCGGTACTGCTCTTGAGCTTGTTCAGATCCTCGATGTTCTTCGACAGCTCTGCGACGCGGTTGCTCGCGTCCTGCGCCTGGCGGGCCTGTGCGACTTTTTCGTCGGCTGCGCGGGTGGAGGCGCTGCCCTGCGAGATGGTGAGCTTGTCGGGTGCGCTGGCCGCGGCGTTGCGGTCTTCGACGTTGGCCTGCAGCTTGCCCGAGGCATTGCGGCTGGCGGCCGCGACGTTCGAGGTCGGCGCATTCTCGGCCAGGCGCTGGCGGTAGGAGCCGAAGTCGCGGCTCTGCGCCGTGACGGTGCGGCGCGCCTCGGCGGCCGGCGTGGCTGCTGCCTGGGCGGCGGTCGGCAGGTCGAGCACGGCGCCCGCGCGCATGCGGTTGACGTTGCCGCCGATGAAGGCATTGGGGTTGGCGGCCAGCAGGGCCACGAGCATCTGGTCGAGCGACACGTCGGCCGGCTTGTAGGCGCCGGCGATCTTGCTGGCGGTGTCGCCACGCTGCACCGTGACCTGTTCACCGCCGCCGCCGGTTCGGGCCGGGGCGCTGGCCACGGCGGGAGCTGCCGGAGCGGCGGCTGCCGGCGCGGGCGCCGCAGCGACGGGAGCCGAGGGCGCTGCGGCCACCGGTGCACGCTCGCGGCGCGCGCGTGCGGCCGGGCGCTCGACGGGCGTCGTGATCTGCGGGGCAATCGGGGCTGCCGGCACGCTCGGTGCTGCCGCCTGCCGCGTGGCCGGCGGATCGAGCAGCACGGTGTAGTCGCGCACGATCCGGCCCGACGAGCCGTTGGCTTCCAGCAGCAGGTCGATGAACGGGTCGTTGAGAGGGCGGTTGCCGCTCAGGCGCACCACGTACTGGCCGCCCGCACGACGTTGCAGGGTCGCCCGCACGTCGCTGAGCGCCGGGTTGTACGGCACGCCGGCGTTCTTGAAGGCTTCGGCCGTGGCGATGTTGATCTTCAGGCCGTCCGCCTCGTTGGCAGCGATTTCGGTCACGTCGATCTCGGCGCGCAGCGGTTCGCCGAGCGCCGATTGGACCTTCAGCTGACCCAGCGCGAACGCGCTGGCGTCGCTGCTGGCGAGGCCCAGAGCCACGGCGGCCGCGGCGCCCAGAATGGAAAGGCGCCAACCGTTCGATGGCAGATGCGGGCGAGCGGCCGAAGGGCTGGCCGCAGGCAACAGATGTCTTGTCATGCTGATAGGGGGCGGCTCAGGCCCAGAATTTGTAAGAGGACGTTAGCACCATCACTACGCACTGACAAGGCAATGCGCCATTTCTACCCAGTGCGCGCATACTTACGATCACATCTTATGTTGCCTTTCGGCAACAATTTGTGTTTCAAAAGGCCCTGAGCACCCCGCATCAGGCTTCGAGCAGGATGCGCAGCATGCGGCGCAGCGGTTCCGCGGCGCCCCACAGCAATTGGTCGCCGATGGTGAATGCGCCAACGTATTCCGGGCCCATCGCCAGCTTGCGGATGCGGCCGACCGGAATGTTCATGGTGCCCGTCACCGCCACCGGCGTGAGGTCCTTGACCGTTGCTTCCCGCGTGTTCGGCACGACCTTCGCCCACGGGTTGTCGGCGGCGATCATCGCTTCGATGTCGGCCAGCGGAACGTTCTTCTTGAGCTTGAAGGTCAGCGCCTGGCTATGGCAGCGCATGGCGCCGATGCGCACGCAGAAGCCGTCGACCGGCACGGCGGCGGTGCCGAAGCCCGCGCCCTGGCCCAGGATCTTGTTGGTCTCGGCGCCGCCCTTCCATTCTTCCTTGGACATGCCCCATTCGGCATCGTCCTGGCTCTTGCCCAGGCCCAGGTCCTTGTCGATCCAGGGGATCAGCGAGCCGCCCAGCGGCGCGCCGAAGTTGGCGGTTTCGGCGGCGCTCAGGTTCTGCTGCTTGTGCAGCACCTTGCGGTCGATTTCGAGGATGGCCGACTTCGGGTCGTCCAGCAGCGCGCGCACTTCGGCGTTCAGGGTGCCGAACTGGGTCAGCAGTTCGCGCATGTGCTGCGCGCCGCCGCCAGAGGCTGCCTGGTAGGTCATGCTGGTCATCCATTCGACCAGGCCGGCCTTGTACAGGGCGCCCACGCCCATGAGCATGCAGCTCACGGTGCAGTTGCCGCCGATCCAGTTCTTGCCGCCCTTGGCCAGCGCGTTCTCGATGACCGGCAGGTTCACCGGGTCGAGCACGATGATGGCGTCATCCTTCATGCGCAGGGTGGAGGCGGCATCGATCCAGTGGCCGTTCCAGCCCGCGGCGCGCAGCTTGGGAAACACCTCGCTGGTGTAGTCGCCGCCCTGGCAGGTGATGACGATGTCGCACTTCTTCAGTGCTTCGATGTCGTTCGCATCCTTCAGCGCGGTCTCGTTCTTGGCCATGGCCGGGGCCTTGCCGCCGGCGTTGGAGGTCGAGAAGAAGATCGGCTCGATCAGACCGAAGTCGCCTTCGGCCTGCATGCGGTCCATCAGGACCGAGCCGACCATGCCGCGCCAGCCAACGAGGCCGACCAGAGGTTGAGATGCGTTCGCCATTTCAGTTTGCCCTTATGAAAAAAGAAAAAGTTGTCTTTTTTTGCCCCCGACTCGTCGAGCCGGGGAGGGGCGTGACGAAGCGGGCTGCGGTTAGCCGGTAATCGTCTTTTTGGTGATTGCTGCAACGACCGCGTCGCCCATTTCGCGGGTGCCGACGCGCTTCGTACCTTCAGACCAGATGTCACCCGTGCGCAGGCCGGAGGCCAGCACGACCTTGACCGCCGACTCGATACGGTCGGCAGCCTCGGCTTGGTTGAGTGAGAAGCGGAGCATCATGGCAGCGGACAGTATTGTAGCCAAAGGATTGGCAACCCCCTTGCCGGCAATGTCCGGGGCGCTGCCATGGCTGGGCTCGTACAGGCCCTGGTTGCTCGAATTGAGCGACGCCGAGGGCAGCATGCCGATGGAGCCGGTGAGCATCGCGGCCTCGTCCGAGAGGATGTCGCCGAACATGTTGCCGGTGACCACCACGTCGAACTTCTTGGGCGCCTTCACGAGCTGCATGGCCGCGTTGTCGACCAGCATGTGGTCGAGCTCGACGTCCGGATATTCCTTCGCGACGTCGAGCATCACGTCTTTCCAAAGCTGCGAGGTTTCCAGCACGTTGTTCTTGTCCACGCTGGTCACGCGCTTGCTGCGCTTGCGTGCCGCCTCGAAGGCCACGCGCGCGATGCGCTCGATCTCGGGGCGCGAATAGCGCATGGTGTCGAAGGCTTCCTCGGCGCCCGGGAAGTGGCCGTCGACGGCCGTGCGGCGGCCGCGCGGCTGGCCGAAGTAGATGTCGCCGGTGAGCTCCCGGATGATCAGGATGTCCAGGCCGGCGATCAGCTCGGGCTTCAGGCTCGAGGCGCCCACCAGCTCCTCATAGCAGATGGCCGGGCGGAAGTTGGCGAACAGGCCCAGGTTCTTGCGCAGGCCAAGGATGGCCTGCTCAGGGCGCAGCGGCCGGTCGAGCTTGTCGTATTTCCAGTCGCCGACGGCGCCGAACAGCACCGCGTCGGATTCCTTGGCCAGCTTGAGCGTCGATTCGGGCAGCGGATGGCCGTGCGCCTCGTAGGCGGCACCGCCGACCAGCGCCGATTCCATCTCGAACTTCAGGTCGAGGACGTTGAGCACCTTGACCGCTTCGGCCACGATTTCGGTGCCGATGCCGTCACCCGGGAGAACTGCGATTTTCATTTTTGTCGTGTGTAGAAGAGAAGAAACGGAACGCGTTCAGGCGTTGGCCAGCATCGTATGCGCGAGCCACGGCTTCTGCGCCAGGCGCTCTGCCTCGAAGGCCTTGATCTTGTCCTTGTGGCGCAGCGTGAGGCCGATGTCGTCCAGCCCGTTGATCAGGCAGTACTTGCGGAAGGCCTGCACGTCGAAGGCGAACTCCTGCCCGTCGGGCTTCACCACCACCTGGCGCTCCAGGTCGATGGTCAGCGTGTAGCCGGGGAAGGCGAAGGTCTCGTCGAACAGCTGGCCCACTTGCGCTTCGGACAGCACGATCGGCAGCAGGCCGTTCTTGAAGCTGTTGTTGAAGAAGATGTCGGCGTAGCTCGGCGCGATGATCGCGCGGAAGCCGTACTGGTCGAGCGCCCACGGCGCATGTTCGCGCGACGAGCCGCAGCCGAAGTTCTTGCGCGCCAGCAGCACCGAGGCGCCCGCGTAGCGCGGCTGGTTGAGCACGAAGTCGGGGTTCGGCTTGCGGCTGGCCGGATCCTGGCCGGGCAGGCCCGGATCGAGGTAGCGCCACTCGTCGAACAGGTTCACGCCGAAGCCGGTCTTCTTGATCGACTTGAGGAACTGCTTGGGAATGATGGCGTCGGTGTCGACGTTCTCGCGGTCCATCGGCGCCACGAGGCCCTTGTGCACGGTGAATTTCTGCATGTGATGTCTCCAGGTCAGGCCAGATCAGGCAAAAGTGCGCACGTCGACGAAATGGCCGTGCACGGCGGCGGCGGCGGCCATGGCCGGGCTCACGAGGTGGGTGCGGCCGCCGGCGCCCTGGCGGCCTTCGAAGTTGCGGTTGCTGGTCGATGCGCAGCGCTCGCCGGGTTCCAGGCGGTCGGCGTTCATGGCCAGGCACATCGAGCAGCCGGGCTCGCGCCATTCGAAGCCCGCGGCCTTGAAGATCACGTCGAGGCCTTCGCGCTCGGCCTGTTCCTTCACCACGCCCGAGCCGGGCACGACCATGGCCAGCTTCACGTTCTTCGCGACCTTCTGGCCCAGCTTCTTGACCACGGCGGCGGCTTCGCGCATGTCTTCGATGCGGCTGTTGGTGCACGAGCCGATGAACACCTTGTCGATGAAGATGTCGTTCATGGCCTTGTTGGGCTCCAGGCCCATGTAGACCAGCGCGCGCTCGATGGCGCCGCGCTTGCTCGCGTCCTTCTCCTTGTCGGGATCGGGCACGCGGCCGTTGATCTCGACCACCATCTCGGGCGAGGTGCCCCAGGTGACCTGCGGCTGGATCTGCGTGGCGTCGAGCTCCACCACCGCATCGAACTTCGCGCCCGGATCGGACTGCAGTGTGCGCCAGTAGCTCACGGCCTGCTCCCATTCCACGCCGGTGGGCGCGAGCGGGCGGCCCTTGACGTAGCTGATGGTTTTCTCGTCCACGGCCACCAGCCCGGCGCGCGCACCGGCCTCGATGGCCATGTTGCAGACCGTCATGCGGCCTTCCATGCTCAGGTCGCGAATGGCCGAGCCCGCGAACTCGATGGTGTAGCCCGTGCCGCCGGCGGTGCCGATCTTGCCGATGATGGCCAGCACGATGTCCTTGGCCGTGCAGCCCAGCGGCAGCTTGCCCTCGACCTTCACGAGCATGTTCTTCGCCTTCTTGCCCAGCAGCGTCTGCGTGGCCATGACGTGCTCGACCTCGCTGGTGCCGATGCCGTGCGCCAGCGCGCCGAACGCGCCGTGCGTGGAGGTGTGCGAGTCGCCGCAGACGACAGTCATGCCCGGCAGCGTCGCGCCCGATTCGGGGCCGATCACGTGCACGATGCCCTGGCGCTTGCTCAGGAACGGGAAGAACGCGGCGGCGCCGAACTCGGCGATGTTGTGGTCCAGCGTGGTGACCTGTTCCTTGCTGGTCGGGTCGGCGATGCCTTCGTAGCCGCGCTCCCAGCCCGTGGTGGGCGTGTTGTGGTCGGCCGTGGCCACGACCGAGCTGATGCGCCACAGCTTGCGGCCGGCTTCGCGCAGGCCTTCGAAGGCCTGCGGGCTGGTGACTTCATGCACCAGGTGGCGGTCGATGTAGAGGATCGCGGTGCCGTCTTCCTCGGTGTGGACGACGTGTTCGTCCCAGATCTTGTCGTAGAGCGTGCGTGCCATGTCGGTCTCTTTGTCTTTCGTGGGGAAATGGATTGTCCGTGTGTGCGGCTGCAATGTGGGTTCAGGCCGCGAGTTGTTCTGCCGCGTCCGCGGCGGCGTGCAGGTGGTTCACCAGCGACCGCGCGGCCACCGGCAGGGTGGAGAAATCGCGCGCCACGAGGCGGATCTCGCGTGCCGCCCACGCGTCGTTCAGGGCGATGCTCGCCAGGCCGCGGCCGATGCCGTTCTGCATCAGCTCGAAGGCGCGCTGCGGCATCACGCCGATGCCCAGGCCGTTCTCGATCATCCGGCACATGGCGTCCAGGCCCGTGACGTGGATGCGCAGCTTGATGCTGCGCGCGGCATTCAACGCCGCCTCGTGCATGGCGACGTAGATCGAGCTGTTGGTGTGCAGGCCGACGTGGTCGAAGTCGAGCGAGTCGATGAAGTCGATGGCGCCTCGTGCGGCCAGCACGTGGCCGGTGGGCACGATGAGCGCAAGGCGGTCGTGCCGGTAGGAAAGGCTCTGCAGCTCGCCCGCGCCGCCGGCCACGTGGCACACGCCGAGGTCGGCCGCGCCTTCCTGCACTGCGCGGATCACCTCGCTGCTCAGGTGCTCCTCGAGGTCGATCTTGATGGCCTCGTGCGCCCGCGTGAACACGCCCAGGTCTTCCGGCAGGAACTGCACGATGGCCGAAATGTTGGCATGCACCCGAACATGGCCGCGCACGCCGTCGGCGTATTCGCTGAGCTCCCCCTGCATCTTCTCGAGGCTGTAGAGCAC
>PJUC01000517.1_pt1 | contig 14974 bp, 13 predicted proteins | sample 1512161 | NCBI WGS metagenome assembly PJUC01 (sample SAMN08177676, study PRJNA422409) | Soil metagenome, whole genome shotgun sequencing project. | isolation source: Soil enriched on filter paper | place: USA: Madison | collected 2015-01-15
CCGCCGATGAATGTGCTGGACGGCCGCATCGACGACCGTGGCGAGGCCGTGCTGCTGCCGCGCGGACAGCGTCTGCCCCTGCCGCAGCCGCGCCCGACCGATGCCGGCCGGCCGGTGAAGCTGGGCATCCGGCCGGAGCATCTGGCGGTCGCCGCGGACGGTTTCTCCATCGAGATCGAACTGGTGGAGGCGCTGGGGGCCGACACGGTGGTCTATGGCCGTCTGCCGGACGGCGAGACCCTGCTGGTCCGCATGGCCGGCATCCCCACCGTGCGCGAGCGCGACCGGCTGACGGTCGCCCCGCAGGACGGCGCCCTGCACCTGTTCGACGCGGTGACGGGGCGTCGGATGGAGTGACCGGGGGGAGTTAATCTCCGATCAGAAGTCCGAACAGCGCCCCTTGAACTCCCAGTCGCCGTAGCGGGTCGGCTCCGGCCCCTTCGGGCCGCCGATCTCGCCGGGCTTCTGCTCGGGGCCTTTGGCTTCCGTCCCCTCGGTGGCGGTGTTTTCGGCCACCGCCTCGGCGGCGTCCTGCTGCGGCTTGGTCTGTTCGGTCATCATATCCATCGCGATACTGCGGACATCTTGAACGGGGGCGCGGATCGGGCCCATATCTCGGATCAGGGCGGGTTACCCCGCCTCGGCCCATCCTGAACCGATATGGCGATCATGACCAGCTATCTGAAGACCACCATTCTCCTTGCCGGCCTGACGGCGATCTTCATGGCGGTCGGCTTCCTGCTGGGCGGCAAGACCGGCCTGATCATCGCCTTCGTCATGGCGCTGGGCATGAACCTGTTCAGCTACTGGAATTCGGGCGACATGGTGCTGTCGATGTACGGCGCCCGCGAGGTCGATGGCTACTCGGCTCCCGAATTCCACGGCATCGTCGCCCGGCTGGCGGAGCGCGCCGGCCTGCCGATGCCGCGCGTCTACATCATCGAGAACGACCAGCCCAATGCCTTCGCCACCGGCCGCGATCCGGAGCATGCGGCGGTCGCCGCCACCACCGGCCTGCTGCAGCGGCTGACGCCGGAGGAGATAGCCGGCGTGATGGCCCATGAACTGGCCCATGTGAAGAACCGCGACACCCTCATCATGACCATCACCGCGACCATCGCCGGTGCGGTGTCGATGCTGGCCAATTTCGGCCTGTTCTTCGGCGGCTCCAGCAATGACGAGCGCGGCGGCAACCCGCTGGGCATGGTCGGGGCGATCCTGGCCGCCATCCTCGCCCCCATCGCCGGCACCCTGGTGCAGATGGCGATCAGCCGCACCCGCGAGTTCGAGGCCGACCGCATCGGCGCCGAGATCTGCGGCCGTCCCAACTGGCTGGCCGATGCCCTGACCAACATCCACAACAGCGCCACCCACATTCCCAACTATCAGGCGGAGGCGCATCCGGCGACCGCCCACCTGTTCATCGCCAACCCCCTCAGCGGCGCCAGCATGGCCAGCCTGTTCTCCACCCATCCCGACATGGGCGAGCGGGTGGCACGGCTGCGCGCCATGGCGGCCCAGACCGGCAGCTTCGGCGGTGGTGGGTTCGGGGGTGGCGGCTTCGGTGGCGGCCACACCCCGCCGCGCGATGGCCGCTCGCCCTGGGGGGCGCCGCCGCAGGGTGGCAATCAGGGTGGAACTCAGGGCGGGCAGGGCGGCTTCATGCCGCAGAACCGCCGCGGCCCGTGGGGCTGATCCGGGGCTGATCTCCGCAACGGTCCTCTGGTAAAGCATTGCGCGCCGAAGGGGTAGGCGACTACCCTTCCGGCACGCGCTCAACCATGACGGTCGCCAGGGGAAGCTTGCATGTCCGACGCCGCGAAATACCGCCTCGTTACCCGTTCCGATTTCGACGGGCTCGTCTGCGCCGTCCTGCTGAAGGAACTGGGCATCCTCGACGAGATCAAGTTCGTCCATCCCAAGGACATGCAGGACGGCAAGGTCGAGATCACCGGCCGCGACATCACCACCAACCTGCCATATGTCGAAGGCGCCCATCTGGTGTTCGACCATCACCTGTCGGAGACCATGCGCGTCGGCGAGAAGCCGAACCACATCATCGACCCCAAGGCCCCGTCCGCCGCCCGCGTCGTCTATGATTACTATGGCGGGAAGGAGCGCTTCCCCACCATCTCCGACGAGATGATGCTGGCGGTCGATCAGGCCGACTCGGCGCAGTACCAGCGCGACGACATCCTGAACCCCACCGGCTGGACCCTGCTGAACTTCATCATGGACGCGCGCACCGGCCTGGGCCGCTTCCGCGAGTTCCGGGTGTCGAATTACCAGCTGATGATGGACCTGATCGACTACTGCCGCAGCCACTCCATCGCGCAGATCCTGGAACTGCCCGACGTGAAGGAGCGGGTGGAGCTTTACACCCAGCATGCCGAGCTGTTCGTCGACCAGCTGAAGCGCTGCGCCACCGTGCGCGGCAACGTCGTCGTGCTCGACCTCCGCAAGGAGGAGACGATCTATGCCGGCAACCGCTTCATGATCTACGCGCTGTTCCCCGACACCAACGTCTCGATCCACGTGCTGTGGGGCCTGAAGCAGCAGAACACCGTCCTGGCCTGCGGCAAGTCGATCCTGAACCGCAGTTCGAAGACGGACATCGGTCCGCTGATGCTGCAATATGGCGGCGGCGGCCATCAGGCGGCCGGCACCTGTCAGGTCGACAACGACCGGGCCGAAGAGGTATTGGAGGCCATCGTCGCCCGCATGCGCGCGGACGGCTGACCTTCACTGGCAGAGCCCCCACTGACAAAGCGTTGAGCGATTGAGCGCCTTTCCTCCCTTCCCCGACGGCACCCTGTTCGACGCCGGCTGGCTGTCCGCCCTGTCGGATGAGGTGCCGAGGGCGGAGGCGCTCGACCATGCCCGCCCGGTGGTCGCCGATGCCATCGCCCGCACCGACGCCGCCGGGACGGCGGCGCTGGCCCGCATCGACGCGCTGGTGAGGGGTGCGGCGCTCGACGCGATTCCTGCCCTGCTGGCGGCCGAGACGGTGGAGTTGCCGGATGCCGCCGCGACCGCCGAACGTTCGATCCATGATCTGATGAGCCGCGTCGCCTACAAGCGGCGGGAGCTGATGCCGCTGTTCCCGGACCTGATCGAACGTGTCGCCGCCGTCCATGCCGCCGCGGTGCAGGCTTGCGGCATCGCGCGCTGGCGCCTGATGGCGGCGCGGGCGCGGCTGCAGCCGGGCCGGCCGTCCAGCCCGATCCAGGGTGCCGGCACCCGCTATGTGAAGAGCGACCGCTTCGACGCCCGCGCCGCCGAGAGCCTGCCCGCCATCGACCGCACCCGCGCCGACCGCATCCTGAAACGGCTGGGCGAGGCTCCGGTGCCGGAGGAATTGGAGCTTCGTCCGCTGGATGAGGGCGGCGACCTCTGGACCATCAAGGCCGGCGGGATCAGCCGCTTCATCCTGCGGGTCGAGCGCGACCGGCGGGGACCGTTCTATATGGTTGAGGATGTCGGGCCGCAGGCGGCCTGAACCCTCACGATGCCTGCCGCGACCGCATCTGTTCCCGATAGAAGATGTAGACGCCGCTGCCGACGATGATGATCGTGCCGGCGATCGTCGACAGGCGCAAATCCTCGCCGAACACCATCAGGGAATAGACCGCCGCCCACACCAGCGTCGTGTAGCCGAAGGGCGCCACGGTGGCGGCGGGCGCGGCGCTGTAGGCGCGGATCAGGCAGAAATGGCTGATGCCGCCCAGCGTCCCCAACAGCACCATCAGAGCTGCCGCCGTCAGGTCCGGTGTCACCCAATTGAAGGGCAGGGCCAGGGTGCAGACCACGGTGCCGGCCATGCCGGTGTAGAAGATGGTGGTGGTCGGCGAATCCGCGCCTCTCAGCTTGCGCGTCGCGATCTGGTACAGCGCGTTGCTGAATGCCGCAGCCAGCGGCAGGCCCAACGCCCATTGGAAGGTGCCGCCCACCGGCCCGACGATGATCAGCGCCCCCGCCATGCCCGCCAGCACGCCGACCCAGCGCCGCCAGCCGACCTTCTCGCCCAGCAGGGGGACCGACAGCGCCGTGATCAGGACCGGCGCGGCGGCGGCGATCGCCTGCACCTCGGCAAAGGGGATGCTGCGCAAAGCCAGGACGGCGAACAACGTGGTCGCCAGCAGCAGACAGGAGCGGACGAGTTGCAGGGGCAACCGGTGCGACACCATCAGATGCGGGCTGTGCCATGCGACGACCGCGCCCACCAGGATCATGTGGACCGCGAAGCGCGCCCAGGCGACCTCCACCACCGGATAGCTTCGGGTCAGAACACGGATGGTGGCATCCTGGGTGACGAACAGCAGCGTCGTCAGCATCATCCAGAAGATGCCGGCCCGCCCCGACCGCCGCTCGGCCAATGAATGCTCTGCCTGCGTCGCGTCGCCGGCTGGCGTCCCCACAGCCGTCGTCTCCCCCGTCCCCATGGCCCCACTTTCCCCAAGGTTGCCATACTAGTATATGGACGATGGGGGCGCGGTGCCCTGCCAAGGGCGTGACATTGCCGTGTCGGTTGTGCAGGGCTGCGGAGCGTCAGATCCCCGCCACGCCCCACAGCAGCAGCGCCACCAGCCCGACCAGCAGCAATGCTGCGACGGCGGAGAGGGCGAGCGCTCGCCCGATATCGCCGGGGGTGGCGCGGGCTCGGCCGTCGCCGATCCAATTCTCGGTGATGACCACCCCGCCGTCGCGGTGCGGGCCGCCCAGCGCCAGCCCCAGAGCGCCCGCCATCGCGGCGATGGGCCAGCCCATGTTCAGCGACGGGTGCTTGCGCGCGTCACGGCCCAGCGCACGGAAAGCGGCGCCGGCCTTGGCAGTGCCGATGAAGGGCGCGGCCAGCGCCAGCAGCAGACCGGCCAGCCGGGCGGGCAGGGCGTTCAGCGCATCGTCCAGCGTCGCCGCCGTCAGGCCGAAGCGGCCATGGCGGACGCCGGGGCTGCCCAGCGCGGCGTCGGCGCCGTCCAGCGCGGTCCAGACGAACAGGCCGGGCACGCCGAGCAGGGCATAGCCGAAGACCGGCGCCACCAGCTTGCGGTCGAAGGCGCGGGCGGCGGCCTCCACCGCGGCGCGGGCGATGCCGTGCTCGTCCAGGCCGTAGACATGGCGGCGGGTCAGCGACTGGATCGCCTCCTGGGCGGGCACCCGCCCACCGCTTTCCAGCGCACGGCGCACCGCGCGGATGCGCGTCCAGGCGGCCCGGCCGCGCAGGCCGCAGAGCAGGGCCAGCAGTTCGACCATCCAGCCGCGGCCGATGGAGCCGATCCACTCGACCAGCAGCCCGGCCGCCACCGCGATCAGCACCAGCGCCAGCACCACCAGCGCCCCGCGGATCACCTGGGCCGACTTGCCCCGCTCCGCCCGGTTCAGCCGGGCATCGGCGGCGTTGCAGAATCGCCGCGCCAGCCCTGCCGGGTCGGGCAGGATGCGGTCCAGCCAGTCGCCGAACAGCGCGTCGATCCCAAGCGCCAGCAGCAGGAGCAGCAGCGGGCCGGGACCGCCGAAGGCCGAACCGAACATGAGGTCTCCGCGAAGTAGAGTCCGGCTGTCAGCGCGCGCCGGCTTGGCGCAGCAGGGTGCCGACGCGGGCGTTGCGGCTGTCCTGCGCCCAGTTCAAGGCGGTCCGGCCGGTGAAGTCGGAACGGTCGACCTGCGCACCGGCCTTCAGCAGCCGGTCCACCACCTCGGCCCGGCCGCTGCGGGCGGCGACCATCAGCGGGGTCATGCCCTCGCGGTTCTCCATGTCGACCTTGGCGCCCTTTTTCAGCAGCAGGTCGATCAGCTCCGGATTGCCGTTCTCCGCCGCTGCCAGCAGCGGGGTGTTGCCGGCCTTGTCGGCGCGGTTGACATTAGCGCCGCTCTCCAGCAGCAGCTTGGCGATGGCCGGGCTGGAGCGGTCGACGGCGGCCAGCAGGGCGGTCTTGCCGTGGATGTCGGCCTGATTCGGGTTCTCGCCCCGCAACAGGGCGCCCTTCGTCTTGGCGACGTCGCCGTCATTGACCGCCTGCATCAGCCCGGTGTCCTGGAACAGGCTGATCTGGGCGAGGGCCGGGGCGGCGGAACCGGCGGACAGGCCGGCGGCGAACAGGGTGGCGAGCAGGAGCCGCTTCATGGCGGGTATCCTTCCTTGACAGCAGGGGTGCCGGATACTAGCCAAAAGACGGGTCCTTTTGCCAGATCGGCATTCATCTCCAAGCCTGCTGCATCGACAGGTTGAAGCTCATGCTCCGCAATCCGCTGGCCCGCCACATCGCGCTCTTCCTGCTGGTGAAGGCCGTGCTGATCGGGTTGGGCCTGTGGTGGTTCCTGGGCGCCATGCAGGAACCGCGCGGCATGGTGTCTCCGCCGGTCACATCGTCGCGACCCTGAGCGGAACCTTATCCCCGCTTTGCGGTTGGATCCGGATTGTTCGGACTTCCTGCGAAGCGAAGGGGTGGAGGCATGATCGAGAGCCGCGACCAGAACCCGACCACGATCGATTCCAGCGCCTGGACTGGAGACACCGGAAGCTCCGGCACCGATGCCGCGGTGCGCGAGGCCGTGGCGGTCTTCGACAGCCGCGACGCCCTGCAGAGCGCCATCGACGACCTGACGCTGGCCGGATTCCAGCGCCACGAGCTGAGCGTGCTGGCCAATGACGAGACGATCCGCGAGCGTCTGGGCGGCGTGCCCGACGATGTCGGCAGCCTCGCCCACGATCCCAACGCGCCGCGCCAAGCCTACATTTCGCCGGAGGATGTCGGCAGCGGCAAGGGCGCCGCGGTCGGCTTCCCCGCCTATGTCGGGGCGATCATCGCCACCGGCGCGGTGCTGGCCACCGGCGGCACGGCGCTCGCCGCCGCCGCGGCTGCTGCCGCCGCCGGGGTGGGCAGCGGAGCGGCGGGGTCCTTCCTGTCGCAATGGATCACCGACAAGCGCAACGAGCCCATGCTGCAGCAGCTCGACAAGGGCGGCATCCTGCTGTGGGTCAATGTCGGCGACGCCGCGCGCGAACGCATCGCGCTGGAGGTCCTGAACCGCCACGCCGCCCATCCGGCCGAGGTCCACGAGGTTCGCCAGACCGGATCCGAGTGATCGCTCTGCGGATCGTCACCCCCGCCGGCCACGGCGGACCAGGGCGTCGGGGGTGAAGTCCTGCGGCGTCAGCGGTGCGCCGAACACCGCCGGCGGCAGTCCGTTATCAAGGCCGCGGGCGGTGTAGCGGTCGGCGGTCAGGTCGAAGGCGAACTCCACCGCCGGCACAAGGGCGGGGATCTGCCAATGCTGCACCGGGTGCGCCTCGGCGTAGCGCAGCAGGTCGCCCTTGCCGTCGTAATGCTCCGACGCCAGGATCTGCCAGCTGTCCTCGTCCAGGTAATAGGTGCGGTCGGGCAGGGCGTGCTGGAAATTCGACTTCAGCCGAGCATCGACCACCCAGACCCTGTGCATCTCATAGCGCAGGAACTGCGGGTTGGGATGCCCCGGCCACAGGATGTCCCGCATCGTCAGGCCGGGGTTGGACAGCCGGTAGGCGTTGTAGGGCATATACATCTCGCGCCGCGTCACCAGCGTATAGTCGAAGCGGTCGAGCGCGCCGCTGAACATGTCCAGCATGTCGGCGGTGCAGATGCCGCCCGTCACCGGGTCCGGCGTGTCATAGGCGAAGTCGGGCGCCCTCACCACGCGGCCACGTTCCCCTTCCCGCGCCCAGGCGTGGGTGCGCGCGGCGATGGGGTCGAGGGTCCCCTGCAGGATCAGGCTGCTGCCGGCCTGCTCCTTCGGTTCCAGGATGGTGCGGCGATAGAGCAGCGGCGGTGCCGCCATGTCGCCGTCGGCATAGGGGGAGGCGAACTCCTCCCGCAGCTTCGTCATCGAACGGCTGCCGTCGCCGGACTGGACCACGGTCAGGCTGGTGCGCGACACGCTGCCGCCGCGCCAGCGCAGCTTGTGGTTCCACATCGCCTGCACGCCGTTGGCCGGAATGGGAAACGGCACGCCGACCGACGCATCGCGCAAGGCCAGACCGTTTTCCCCCAAACCGGCGCGATCGGCGTTGGCGAGCGTGGCGTCATAGATCCGCTGCGGTGCGGCGGCGCTGCGGTGGCAGGGGAACAGCGCCAGTTCGAAGCTTTCCGGATATTTCGCCAGCAGCGCCTGCTGCCCGGCGGTCAGTCGGACCTTGTAGCGCTCGACATCGGCGGCGCCGACGGTGAACCAGCGGACATCCTCGATATAGGGGTCGGGCGAAGGGCGGCCGGGCACATAGCCGCGCGGCGCCTCGGTCAGGCCGCCGGTCCAGCGCGGGATCGCCCGCGTGCGGTTGCCGGCCTGTACCGCGCCGAAGGGGGTCAGCTCCTCGCCCAGCCGCGGGACCCCGACATCGGGCGGAGCGTCCTGGGCGAAGGCAGGCGGGGCGGCGGCCGTGGCGGCAACCCCCAGCAGCAGGCCGAGAGCCTCCCGCCGGCCGGGCCGGAAATCGAGTCGGAAATCCGTCGGTTCACTCATACCGGATCGCTCATGTCCTTAGCCGCTCCGTTCCGGCGAGGTCCTGTTCGATGGCGCCGCAGGTCGCGGCGAAGCTCTCGCTCAGCCGGTCGGCCGCTTCCGCCAGCCGGTCGAGCGGAGCGCCTTCGGTGGCGGCCAGTTCCAGAAGGCGGGCCGCCTCCGCCAGCGGTTTGGCGCCGGCGTTGCGGGAGGAGCCCTTCAGATTGTGGGCGCAGGCCCGCACCCAGTCACGGTCGCCGTTGCCGAGCGCTGTCATAAGGTCGGCAAGCACGCCGCGGCCGATGGTGACGAAATCGTTCAGCAGTTCCGCCAGCATCGCCGCATCGCCGCCGCACAGCGCGCGCAGAGTGCCGAGATCGACCAAAGCGTCGCTGCCGGCGGCAGTCGGCGTCGTTGGTGCCGGCGAGGGCGTCACCATGGCGGCATCGGCCGGGGCCGGCGGCATCCAGCGGGCGAGCGTCACCGCCAGTTGCGACAGTTCCAGCGGCTTGCTCAGCACATCGTCCATGCCGGCTGCGCGGTAGCTCTCGATGTCGGCCGGTGCGGCGTTGGCGGTGATGGCGACGATGGGCAGGCGGCGGCCCGCGCCGCCCGACGCCTCGCCGCTGCGGACCTGACGGGTCAGTTCGAACCCATCGATCTCCGGCATCTGCACGTCGGTCAGCAGCATGGCGTAGCGGCGCCGGCCCTGCCGCATGGCGTCGAGCGCCGCCAGCGCCTCCGCCCCGCCCGGCGCCATCTCCGCGGCATAGCCCAACGCCTGCAGTTGCATCTGCAGGACCTTGCGGTTCACCGGGTTGTCTTCCGCGACCAGGATCAGCCGCCCCTGGGCCATCGCCTCCTCGACGCTGGGCGCTCCCTGGCCGTTGGCAGGGCCGGCCGTGCCGCGCCCGGCCCTGGTCGAGGACTGTGCCGTCGAGGAACGGTGGGGGTGGGTCTGGGCCGCCGGCTGGGAAGGGCACAGACGACCCGCGGCGATGGCCACCGCGCGCAGCAGCACCAGCCGGCGCAGCGGCCGGCTCAGCACCATCGTGCCCGGCTCCGCGCCCCGCGTGCCGGGGAGGGAATCGGGACCGGGCTTCCCACCGGTTTCGTGGCAGAGCAGGACCACCGGCGGCCGGGCCTCGCCGCTGCGGCGGCCCAACTCCTCCGGTGCGCAGGCGGCGGCGGGGATGTGCAGCGCCTCGTCGATGGCGACGACCCCGACGGCGCAGCCGGCCTCGCGCGCGATACGGGCCTGGGCCGCCAGTTCGGGCGGCGAGGCGGCGGGCAGCACGCGGGCGCCGGCCTGCTCCAGATAGCGGGCGAGGAAGCCGCGCTCCATGTCGTCGGGCACGCCCAGCAGGACCGTCAGCCCGTCCAGCCCGATGGCGTCCTGGCTGTCCTCCGCCGACGCCGGACCGGCGGCGCGGTCCATCGGCAGGCGCAGCCAGAAGGTGGAGCCTTCGCCGGGCTTGCTCTCCACCCCGATCTCGCCGCCCATCAGCGCCGCCAGCCGCCGGCTGATCGACAGCCCCAGCCCGGTGCCGCCGAAACGCCGGGTGGTGGAGCTTTCGGCCTGGGTGAAGGGCTGGAACAGGCGCTGGCACGAGGCCTCGGCGATGCCGATGCCGGTATCGGACACGGCGATGCGCAGCAGCGGCTCGGCCTCGGCTGGCTCCAACTCGGCGCGCAGCACGACCCGGCCGGCTTCGGTGAACTTGATGGCGTTGCCGGCCAGGTTGAACAGGATCTGGCGCAGCCGCACCGGATCGCCCAGCACCGCCTGCGGAATCGCCGGGTCCACATAGGTCAGCAGCGTCAGCCCCTTGGCCCCGGCGGCGGGCGCCAGCGTTTCCGCCACCCCTTCGACCAGGGCCGGCACCGACATCGCCACCCGCTCCAGATCCATCTTCCCGGCTTCGATCTTCGAGAAGTCCAGGATGTCGTCGATGATCCGCAGCAGGGCGTTGGCCGATTCGCGCATGGTGCCGACGGTGTCGCGCTGCTGCTCGTCCAGGTCGGTCCGTTCCAGCAGGCCCAGCATTCCCAGCACCCCGTTCATCGGCGTGCGGATCTCGTGGCTCATGGTGGCGAGAAAGGCGGATTTGGCCCTGGTCGCCTCTTCCGCCTGCTCGCGGCTCTCGCGCAGCTCGCGCGTGCGCTCCGCCACCCGGGTTTCGATCGACTGGATCTGGTCGAAGGCGCGCAAGGCCGCGATCACCGCGGTGAACAGGCTTTCGGCCGACAGATCGGCCTTCGGCTTGTAGTCGTTGATGTCGTAATCGACGATCACGTCGCGCTGCGGCGCCTGTCCCGGCTGGCCGGTGCGCAGAATGATGCGGATGTCGCGGTTGCCCAGTTCGTCGCGGATCCAGCGCACCAGCTTCAGGCCGGAATCGTCCTCCTCCATCACCACGTCCAGCAGGATCACGGCGATGTCGCGCCGGTGTTCCAGCACGTTGCGGGCGTCCGCCGCGGTGAAGCTGCTGATCAGGTCCAGCCGCCGCCGCTGGAAGGTGACGTCGGCCAGCAGCAATCCGGTCATGGAATGCACGTCGGACTCGTCGTCGACCACCAGGATCGGCCAGGGCGGTGCCGCCGGGTCGACGATGGCCGCACGGGCCGCCGCCACCGCGCCATGCCCGGCCGCGGCACTGTCCGCCTCTTCGTCGGCGAACAGAATCTCGTCGTCGTCGTAGGCGCCGCTGCTCATGCGGGTTCCTTCTCCAGCGATACGGGCTCCAGCGAAACGGGCGTCGTCGTGAGCGAAGCTGTGGGGGGCGAGGCGGTTGCTGCGGTCTTCGGGATGCGCAGCGTGAAGGTAGTTCCATCGCCGGGAACGCTGTCAACCGAGATCCGCCCGCCCAGCGACTGCGTCACCAGATTGAAGACGATGTGCAACCCCAGCCCGCTGCCGCCCGACCCGCGCCGCGTGGTGAAGAAGGGCTCGAACACCTTCGGCAGGTTCTCCGTGGGGATGCCGACGCCGTCGTCGGCGAAGCGGATCTCCACCTCGCCGTCCGCCGTCTCGTCCACGTCGATGACCATGTGCCCCTTGCTGTCGGCCGGGAAGGCGTGGGTCAGCGCGTTCATCACCAGATTGGTCACCACCTGGCTCAGCGCGCCGGGGAAGCTGTCCATCACGATGCCGGGCGAACAGGCGATGGCGACCCGGTGGCGGCTCTTGCGCAGGGTGGGGCCGAGCGAGGTGACCACCTCCTCCAGATAGGCCAGCAGGTCGAAGCGGCGCCGCTCCTCGCTGGTCTGGTCGACGGCGACGCGCTTGAAGCTCTGGATCAGCTCGGCCGCGCGGGTCAGGTTCTGTTCGATCAGGCGGGAGGATTCGCCGGCGGTGGCGACATAGGCGGCGAGTTCGGACTTTTTCATCGTTCCGCCTTCGAACGCTTCGGCCAGCGTCGCGGTCCGCCCCGACAGGTGGGTGGCGCAGCCGAAAGCGATGCCGATGGGGGTGTTGATCTCGTGCGCGACGCCGGCGACCAGCAGGGCGAGCGAAGCCATCTTCTCCGCCTGGACCAGACTGGCCTGGGTCTCCTTCAGGTCGGCATAGGCGCGTTCCAGCTCCTGCATCGCATTGAAGATCTCCTCGGCCGAGCGCGCCTCCACCGTCACGTCGGTCAGGGTGCGGACGAAGCCGCCCTCCGGCAGCGGGTTGGTGCGCACCTCGACGATACGGCCGTCGGGGCGGCGGCGCTTGAAGGTGAAGGGCTGGTCGATCATCCCCGCCGGCTCGCCCAGCGGGATCCCGAACCCATCGTCGGACGCCGCTCCGGTGGCCGCCATACCGGTGCCCCCTGGGCCGGTTCCGAAACTCAGATACAGGTCGGGATCGTCGCCCATCTCGCCGAACTCGCCCTGGCGGCGCTGGATCGCCACGATGTCGGCGAAGCGCGGGTTGCCCGACAGCACCTCCGGCGCGATGTTCAGCAGTTCCGCGGCGCGGCGGTTGGCCGTCACCACCCGCCCGTCGCCGTCGACCTTGATGATCCCCTGGTCGGTGTTGTCCAGCGTCACCTGCAGCACATTGCGTTCATGCGCCAGATCCAGTTCCGCCCGCACCCGTTCGGTGATGTCGGACATGGTTCCGGTCAGGCGCAGCGCGCGGCCGTCCGCGTCGCGCTGGGCGGTGGCGCGATCCTCGATCCAGGCCCATTGCCCGTCGCGCCGCCGCATGCGGTAGACGGCGGTGTAGGCCATGGCGTGATCGCGCAGGCGCCGTCGCGATTCGGCCATCACCCGTTCCGCCTCGTCCGGGTGCAGCAGCGAAGACCAAGTCTCCGCCGTCATCGGCAATTCGCTGGAGCCATAGCCGAGCAGGGCGGGAAACTCCTTCGACCACCAATAATGCCCGGTGTGCAGGTCATAGTCCCAGACGGAGGAGCGGGTCGCGGTGATCGCCAGCGCCAGCCGCTGCTCGCTCTTGCGCAGGGCCGCCTCCTCCTGTCCCAGCCGGGCGAGCATCGCGTTGTAGGCCTGGATCACCCGGCCCAGCTCGTCGGCGGCAACCCAGTCCACCGGCTCGTGGCCGCCGCGCTCCGCTTCCAGGATGGAGGCGATCAGCCGCCCCAGCGGCCGCCCGACCGTCAGCCGCAACGCCGCCAGCGCCGCCGCGATGGTGCCGGCCAGCATCAGCAGAAGCAGTGTCGCGGTGTTCATCACCTCCTGCCGCAGCTGTTCGCGCACGACGTCCTGGCTGTAATGCAGCGTGAGGGTGCCGACCTGGAGATTCTGCACCCGGATCGCACGGCGCTCGACAAGGGCGTCGTCGGCGGCCGGGCAGTCCGATCCCGGCCAGACGAACCGCCCCTCCGCCAGATCGTCGCTGACCTCGACGCAGACCAGTTCCCGGTTGGCGCCGATGGCCTGGATGACGTTGCGGATCGCCGGGACGTCGAAGGTCCACAGGCTGTTGGTCAACGCCGCCGCGTTGATGTCGGCGATGGCCGCCACCTTTTCCCGCAGCCCGGCCCGAAGATCCTTGTAGCGGTCGTAATAGAACAGGGCAGAGCACAGCGAGACGGCCACCACCAGACTCGGCACGAGGATCAGAAGGAACTTGGCGGATACCGTCGGGACACGACGCCACGCCTCAGCGATCCTGGTCATGCATTGCCGTTCCGGAGGTTCTTGGTGAAGGCGATTGGGCGGGACGTGCGGACTGGGCGGGGCCCGGCGGTGGACGCCCGCAACTGATGTATCTTGAGCCGGCGATGCCGGTTCGGCACGCGGCGCGCGTGCCTTCCCGGATATGTTCTACTCCCTTGCGTGCAACCCGTCCATGGGGGTGAATCCCGAGGCCGGCCATGGAAGCAATGTCGCAGTTCCGGGAAATACTGCGCAGCCGCAGTATCGACACTTGAGACAAGGCGACGGAATGCACTACTGTGCATAAGCAATGTGCCTGGGTTTCGCGCGCATTCGTATGGATGCGGCCAAGGCTGCGGACCAGTTGAGGGGATTTATGGATTTCAAGACGACCAATACAGGCGATGCGACCGAAGTCAGGCTGACCGGCCGCCTGGAATTTACCGATCATGACAAGCTGCACGAACTGGTGGACCTGTTGGGGCATACCAGCACACGGCGCTTCGTCCTCGACCTGTCTGCGCTGGAGTTCGTCGACTCCGCCGGTCTCGGCATGCTGCTGATCCTCCAGGACGAGGCCGAGAACCACGAGATCAAGCTGGTGGTTCGCGGCCCGGCGGGAGACGTCAGGCGGTCGATCGAACTCGCGCGGCTGAGCGAGATCATCACCATCGAGCCCTGAGCGGCCGAATTCGAACCGCGGGGACGGAGCGATCCGATCCCGCCTGCCTGCCGGTTTCCGTCCGATGGGAGTTTGCCGCATGGACGCCGCTCATCACGACCGCAGGGCCGAGCCTCCGGCCGAAGCGGCTTTGCGTGGCTTCAGCCTGCTGCGCGACCGGGTGCCTGCCGACATGGCCGCCCGCGTCCTTGCGCGCTTCTGCGGAACGGACCAGCAGCCGGGCGACGGTCCTGCGTCCCCGGACGCGCGGCCGGGGGAGCGCTCAGGCGAGCGGCCGAGCGAAAATGTGGTGGAAACGCTGCTGATGGACCGGGCGGACCGCGACCGGCTGCGCGCCGCCTTCGACCGCGGCCCGTTCCTGACGGTGGAACTGGGTGAGGGTGCCGACGAGGCGGCGGCCCTGCTGGACGACTGGACGGGCGCGCCGGCGGCGGACCATCCGGACCTGCCCGGATTCTATCTATCGCTGACCACCGGTACCGCCTATGGCCTGCAATGCCCGGTGCTGGTCTGCGACGAGCTGGTGCGGCGCGGCGCGCTCGATCCGCAACGCCGCTCCAACGTGGAGCTTTGCCTGCACGAGGCGGTCGCCAACGCCATCGTCCATGGCAACCTCGGACTTTCCAGCGCGGTGAAGGGGGAGCCGGGCGGCTACCGCCGCTTCAGCGAGATGATGCGCGACCGGCTGGGCGATCCCGCCGTGGTGCGGCG
>PJUC01000519.1_pt1 | contig 14948 bp, 18 predicted proteins | sample 1512161 | NCBI WGS metagenome assembly PJUC01 (sample SAMN08177676, study PRJNA422409) | Soil metagenome, whole genome shotgun sequencing project. | isolation source: Soil enriched on filter paper | place: USA: Madison | collected 2015-01-15
AGGCGGCCCCCCCCCCCCCCCCCCCCCCCCCCCTTCGCACCCCCTGCTCAGGGGACGGGCATGTCGGCGCCGGCCTCGACCGCGACCCGGCGCCGGTTGCGACGCGCGGTGAGGTCGACGATGGCGACGAGGAACGCGAGCGCGAGGAAGACGCCGACCGACAGCATCCCGAACGCATACGCGTCGTGGAACACGACCAGATCGTCGTGCGAACCCGACTCGCGGTAGATCGCCGCGTAGAACATCGACAGGGCGACGGCCGTGCCGACGGCGGCGCCGATGCGCTGGCCGAGCTGGCCGACAGACCCCGCGAGTCCGCCCTGCTTGACGGGGATGTCGGCGAGGGTCAGGGTCTGGTTCGGGGCGATGACCAGGCCGCCGCCCGCGCCGCCGACCGTCATGACGACCGCGGCGATGTACGGCGTCCATGCCGGATCGCTGTACAGCGCGGTGAGCACGAGACCCGCCACGCACAGCAGCATCCCGACCAGGCCCCACACCACGACGACGCGACCGCGCGTGTTCACGAGGTTGCCGCCGACCCACGAGGTGACGGCGCTGGCGAGGGCGAACCCGATCGACACCATGCCCGCGTACACCGGTGCGAGCCCGAGCCCGAGCTGCAGGTAGAGCGTCGTCACCAGGAACATCGCGGGCGTGGCGGTGAAGTAGGCGGTCTGCAGCAGCGTGCCGTTGCGGAACGACTCGACGTTGAACAGCCCCAGCGGCAGCAGCGGACTCCGACCGCGCGAGGCGTACCGGCGCTCCCACGCGATGAACGCCGAGACGAACAGGGCGAACGCGGCGAGCATCCACCACCGCGCGGGGTTGTCGGTCGGCGCGCCGGTCGTGAACAGGAACGGCCACATCAGCGAGATGACGCTCAGGCCGAACAGCACGACACCGATCGGGTCGAGCTGCACCGGACGCTGCGACCGCGTGCGCGTATCGGGCAGCAGCCACAGCGCGAACGCGATCGCGATGAGGCACAGCGGCACGTTCATCCAGAAGATCAGCCGCCAGCCGTCGGTCGGTCCGCCGAGGGCGATCAGCAGGCCGCCGAGCGTCGGACCGAACGCCGTCGCGACCCCGATCGTCGCGCCGAAGAGGCCGAACGCGCGGCCGCGCTCCTTGCCCTGGAAGAGCTCCTGGGTCATGCCGATCACCTGCGGCATCTGCACGCCCGCCGCGGCGCCCTGCAGCAGACGCGCGACCAGCAGGAACCCTGCCGTCGGCGCGAGCGCGCACGCGATGCTCGTCAGCGTGTACAGCGACAGCCCGACGACGAACAGCGTGCGCCGCGACCGCTGATCGCCCAGGCGCCCCATCGGCACGAGGGTGAGCCCGAACGTCAGCACGAAGCCCGACACGATCAGCTGCAGCTCGGTGGAACCGGCGCCGAGCACCTCGCCGATCGACGGCAGCGCGACGTTGACCTTCGTCATGTCGAGGATCGTGATGGCGGCGACCGCCGCACACACCCAGAACGCCCGCCAGCGCGCCCCCGAGCTCAGCGGGATCACGGCGGTGGTCACCGGCACCGGAGCCGCCTTGCCAGAACGGGACTGATCTGAGGTCGACATCCACTTCAGGCTATCGCCGCGGTCGCGCGTCGGCGGTCAGGCATGCGCCGCGATGCGCGACGGCGCCCGGACGGCGAGAATGGTCGGATGAGACTTCTCGTCGCCGCCCTCGAATCCGAGCTCGTCGCCTTCGAGCCCGAGCTACCCGGATTCGCGCGGCTCGTCACCGGTCCCGGCAAGCTGCAGGCGACCTACGCACTCACTCGCGCCCTGGACGCCGAGAGCTACGACGAGATCGTGGTGGTCGGCACCGCCGGGGCGATCGACGCGCGGCTGGAGGCATCCGTCTACGAGATCTCGACCGCCATCCAGCACGACGTCACCGACATCGACGGCATCGTCGGCCAGCACGTGTCGCTGCCGAGCCACGTCGAGGTCGGTCGCGACGGGGTGACGATCGCGACTGGCGACCACTTCGTCGACGACGCCGAGGCGGTCGCAGTGATCCGACCGCTCGGCGCCGGCCTGGTCGACATGGAGACCTACGCCTACATCTGGGTCGCGCAGCGCTTCGGCGTGCCGATCCGGGTGTTCAAGGCCGTGTCGGACCGCGCGCAGGACGGTGCGATCACCGACTGGCACGCCGCCGTGACCGCGTGCAGCCACCAGCTGCGCGACCACGTCCGCGACGAATACGGCGTCTGACCCCGCCCTGCACTGCGGGATCAGACGCCGGCGAATGGATGCCGTCCTTCAGGCGCTCACGACACCCATTGCGTCTTCGTCCAGGTGAGGGCCGCCAGCGCGGCCTGCCCCGACAGCGACGGGTGGAAGTAGTCCCGCGTCGAGATGTCGGACTTCACGAAGGCGTAGTTCGCGACCGCACCGCCGTCGTACCGGCACTTGGCCGTCGCCCCGCACGCCTCGGACAGCGCCTGGTTGAACTCGTTCACGCGCTGCTGCACGGCCGCGCGACGCTGCACGTCGACCGCGGCGGTGCTCGTCGGGTTCGCGAGCATCGACTTGCACGTGCCCAGCAGCGCCCACACGAATCGGGCCGTGCTGCTCCCCTTGTTGAGGTCGTACATGCGCTGAAGGCTCGGGATGCTGGCGACGAAGATCTCCGGCGACGACGGGCTTGCGGCAAGGGCGGCGAGCGCGGCCTGCACGTTCGCCTTGAACGTCGCCGTCGGGGTCATGCCCGCGACCGTGCTGGTGCAGGCGTCGTTGGCGCCGATCTCGATCGTGACGTACTGGGCGCCCTGCGTGACCGCCTTCTGCGCCTGCGCGGGCAGCGCACCGGACGCGGCGCCCGACACGGCGTCGTTGTAGGCCACCAGACCCGTCGCGCCGGCGGCCCGCAGCCGCAGATAGTGCGAGTTGACCGACGTCGTCGAGCCGGTGCTCCAGCTGTTGGACGGACACGACGTGAGGCTCGAACACGTCATGGCGGCCTGCGAGATCGAGTCGCCGAGCGCAGCCATGCTCACGACCTGGGCGGGCGGCGGTGCCGCGTTCGCGGCGGACGCCGAGACCAGCGACCCGGCGAGCAGAAGAGCGGATGCCGCCAGCGCGGCGAGGGCGCGGCGCGCCCCGATGGACGATTGCATGGTCGACTCCGTACGTCGTCGTGACGGGTGAAGGCGCGGCGGGAGCCGTGGCCGGCGTGACCGGCGGTGCGGGCGGGATCGCGTATCCCCCAGGAAGCGATCTGCCGCGAACGATACACCCGTGTATCGCCGTCGCGACAGTGGGAGTTCGTCCGGTTGCGGCCCGCAGCGCGGCATGCGGGTGACGACGACTGGGTCACGTCGTCAGGCGACGGCGACCGATGCCTGGCTGATGATGCTCGGCCCCTGCGGTGTCGCCTCGACCGCGAGCTGCGCGGGCAGCTGCTCTCGCATCGCCGCGACGTGGCTGATGACGCCGACGGTGCGCCCGCCCTGCCGCAGCTCGTCGAGCGTGCGCATGGCGAGATCGAGCGTGTCGTCGTCGAGCGAGCCGAAGCCCTCGTCGACGAACAGGGTGTCCAGACGCACGCCACCGGCACGCGCGGTCACGACCTCGGCGAGCCCGAGCGCGAGCGACAGGGACGCGAGGAACGTCTCGCCGCCCGACAGCGACTGCGCGGGCCGCGCCTGGCCGGTGAACCCGTCGAGGATCTCGAGTCCGAGCCCGGATGCCGCACCCCTCGCCGCGCGGGCGTCGGTGTGCTGCAGCCGGTAGCGCCCCGACGACATGTCGGCGAGGCGGGTGTTCGCGGCGGCCACGATCTCTTCGAGTTCGGCCGCGAGCACGAACGTCTCGAGGTCCATCTTCATGGTGTTGGGGGCGCGGCCGGCGAGCGTGTCGGCGAGACGTGTGATCGCGGCGGCCTCGTCGGCGCGCACCCCGATCCCGGCGTACGCGTCATCGATCTGCAGGCCGAGATCGCGCAGGGCCGTCACCTGCGAGCGCGCGGCGTGCTCCGCCTCCAGCGCAGCGGTGCGCGCCTGGTCGGCGGCGCTGAGCGCGGCCTGCGACTCGGCCGTGTCGACGCGCTCCTCCGGTGCCCCGGCGAGTTCCAGCTCGAGTTCGAGCATGCGGGCGCGGGTGGCGGCGAGCTGGGCGTCGTGCTCGGCGAGGGCCGCCGACAGACGGGTGACCACAGCCGGGTCGCGCAGTGCGGTCGCGGCGGCCTCGGCATCGGCGAAGGGCGACGCTGCAAGACGCGCGTCGAGGTCTTCCCGCGCGGCCGCGCGGGCATCTTCGGCGCGCGCGTGGTCGTCTCGCGCGCGCAATGCGGCGCGGGCGGCATCCCGGACCGACGTGGCGTGCGCGACCCGCGCGGCGACCGTGTCATACGTGCCGCGGGCGTCGTCGACCGCGGCACTCTCGGCCTCGACGGTGGCGGTCAGTGCCGCGACCCGCGCGCGCGCCCCGGTCAGCGACTCGGCGAGCGTGGCCCGCGACTCCTCGGCCTCGGCGGCGAGCGCGACCAGCTGCGCACGCTGAGACGCCAGCGTGTCGCGGTGCGCCCTCGCCCGTCGGGCCGCCTCGACCTCGGCGTCGGCATCGGCGAGCCGGCGCTGGAGCGCATCGACTCCCTCGCCGCCCGCACGGCCGGCCGCGGCGGCGTGACGCTCGCGTGCGATGCGCGCCGCGTCGGACGCGGCGCGCTCGGCGGTCGCCGCAGCATCGCGCGCGGCCTCGGCGTCTGCCAGCAGTTCGTCCGTCACCGGCTCGGCGGCGGGTTCGGCCGGGTGAGGGTGCTCGGTCGCACCGCACACGGCGCACGCCTGGCCGTCGACGAGATGAGTGGCGAGCTCGCCCGCATATCCGTCGAGCCGGCGCTGCAGGAGGGCGGCGACGTTCGCGGCCGTGGCCGCCGCGGCGGCAGCGGCGTCGCGGTGCGCTCGCTCGGCCGCCTGCCGCGTCTCGACGAGAGCCTCGGCCTCGTTCGCCGCGGCGAGGCGTTCGGCGATCTCGCCTCGGCGCGCCTTGGCCGGATCCGCCAGCGCGGCCTGCTCCCGCGCCTGGGCCAGCTCGGTGTCGAGGCGGGCGAGCTCGGCGGGCACGGCGGCGCGCTGCGCGTCGAGCGCGAGGACGTCGGCTTCGAGGCGCACAACCTCGGCGGCCGCCTGCTCCCGCTCGTCCCGATGCCCGGGCAGGGCCGCTTCGTGCGCCAGCGCCGCCGTCCACACGGCGAGGTCGCCGGTGAGCTGCTCCACGATCGTCGCGAGCTCGGCGGTCGGGTCGAAGCCGGCTTCTTCGGCCGCGCGCTGCCATGCCGCATCGGCCGTCGCCGCCGCCGCCGCGGTCATCGTGGCGGCGGATTCCGCACGGCGCGCGGCGTCGAGCGGTGCACGCAGCCCCTCGGCAACGCGCGCCTCGTCGAGCGTCGCACGGTCCTCCGCGATGCGCTCGGCCGCGTCTTCGAGCGCCGCGAGCCGGTCGCGCGCGCGGGCGAGCTCGGCCTGCGACTTCGCCAGCGCGACCACCGCCGCGTGCGCCGCCTCGGCCTGGGCGCGCGTGGACTCGGCGTCGATCCGCTGATGGCTCGCGGTCTCGAGGCGATACGTGGCCCGCTGGACCGCCCGTTCGACGGCGTCGCGGCGTGCGGCCAGGTCTTGCGGCGCCTCGGTGCCGGTCGCGTCGTCGCCCCCGTCGGCGGCGTCTGCCGGGGCACCGAGGTCGCTCGCCGAGACGAGCCGCTCCGCCTGATCCAGCAGCGTCCGGGCCCGCTCGCCGAGGGCGTCGACCTCGAGCTGGGCCTGCTTGCTGCGCTCGCCGATCTCGCGCGTGTACTCCTCGTAGCGGCGTGTGCCGAACAGTGCCCGCAGCAGCGACTGCCGCTCCCCGCCGGAGGCGAGCAGGAAGCGCGAGAACTTGTTCTGCGCGAGCAGGATGACCTGCTGGAACTGCTGTGCGTTGAGCCCGAGCACCTCGTCGAGGAGCAGGCCGACGTCGCGCGGCTTTGCCGCACGGCCGACCCACTGGCCGGCGACGAGCTCCTCGAGCTCGGCGCGCGTCGGCTCGGTCGTCAGTCCGCCGCCCCGCCGGGCGGGCCGCTGGTAGTCGGGGGCGCGCGTCACCCGCCACCGGCGGTCGCCGACGGTGAACTCCAGCCGCACCTCGGTCGGGTCCTCGGGCTCGCAGTGGTCGCTGCGCAGCCGCTTGTCGCCCGAGTCGTACCGGGGGACGCTCCCGTACAAGGCGAAGCACACGCCGTCGAGGATGCTCGACTTGCCGGCGCCCGTGCGCCCGGTGATGAGGAAGATGCCGTCGCGCTCGAACGCCTCGAAGTCGACCGTCTGCGTCTCGCGGAAGGGTCCGAACCCCGTGAGTTCCAGCCGGTGCAGCCTCACGCCGTGGCCTCCGCCCGGACGCGGTCGTCGAGCAGGTCTCGCACCAGTTCGGTCTCGCGGCCCGAGGCGCCCTCGCCGTCGCGGACGTGCGCGAGGAACGCGTCGACGAGCTCGGCGTCGTTGCGGGCGCTGCGCACCCGTTCGGCGTAGGTGCGTGCCACAGCGGCCCGGCCCGCCGGAGGCGTGTGCCGCACCTCGGCGCAGAAGGGGAAGCGGGCGAGCAGCCGGCGCATCGGGTCGCGCTGCGGCAGCGCGTCGGTGTACACCGCCCGCACCCAGTCGTCGGTGTGGGCGGCGAAGCGCTCGTCGGTCAGCAGCTCGTCGAGGGTCGCGGTCAGCGTCACCAGCGCACGCGGCACGGGGAGCGGCATCCATTCGACGTCGCCGAGTCCGTCGGCGTCGAGCTGCACGAGCCACGAGCCCCGCGGCTTGTGGCCCTCGTCGAAGCTGTAGTGCAGCGGCGCGCCCGCGTACCGCACGCTCGGCGCCAGCTGCTGGCGCCCGTGGATGTGCCCGAGCGCCATGTAGTCCACGCCGTCGAAGGCCGACAGCGGCACGATGTCGAGGCCGCCCTGCTGGATGTCGCGCTCGAGGTGCGGGGTGGGCTCGACCCCCGCGGCGAAGCAGTGTGCGACCGCGACCGTGCGACCGCCGCGGGCAGCGGCATCGGCCCGCACGATGTCCATGGCGCGCGCGAGCACGTCGGCCTGCGAGCGCACCCCCGGCCACTCGCCGCGCATCAGCACCGGCTCGAGGAAGGGGATGCCGTACACGTGCACGGGGCCGTGCTCGTCGTGCACGGTGACCGGCGTCCCGATCGCCGCCGGATCGGTGAGGACGTGCACCCCGTCGCGCAGCAGGCCGGACTGGAATCCGAGACGCGCGGCCGAGTCGTGGTTGCCGCTCGTGACGACGACGGTGGCGCCGGTGTCGGCGATGCCGCGCAGTGCGTCCGTGAGCAGGGTGTACGCACCGGCCGCCGGCGTCGCGGAGTCGAACACGTCGCCCGCGACGATCACGATGTCGACCTCGTGCGCGCGCACCTGCTCGACCAGCGCGTCGAGCACGCCGCGCAGCGCATCGAGCGTGGCGTGGCCGTGGAACGACCGCCCGATGTGCCAGTCCGAGGTGTGCAGGATCCGCATGCAGCCACCGTACGTTCGGGCTCGGACATCCCGGTCGAGGAACGCCGCGCTCGTCCCGAAAGCCCGGCACGCGCGGCGATGCCCCGCCGACCGCCGGGTGCCGGACGTATCGTGGAGCATGGCGCACATCCCGGATCCCGCCCCGCTGGCGACCGTCGTCGCGCTCGTCGGCGCCGACAGCGACGAGCTGCTGACCGGCCTCGCCGATCTTCCCGCGCTCGTCGCCGTATCGCTGCGCTACGCCGAGCCGACAGCGGCCGCGCACCTCGTGACGTCGGTCTCGCTCCCCTATGTGGTCCACGACGCCGACCCGCTCCTGCACGTCGCGGCCGCCTGGGTGGAGCTGTACGAGGAGCGCGCGACCCTCGGGACGCTGGAGGCCGAGATCGAGGCGATGCTGTCGCTGTTCGCGTCGGGCGGCGCGGTGATGCCCGACTACTACCTGGTCGCGGGGCCGGAGGCGATCGAGGGGACCTGGCGGCACTGGTGGCTCGGCGCGCTCGCCCACCACGCGCCGTCCCGCGTGCTGCCTGTGGAGGCGTCCGGCGCAGCCGTGCGCGCGCGGCTGCGCGCACTTCCCGCCTCGCGGCCGTGGCCGGCGCCGTCGTCGTGGCTGCCCCGGGTGCAGTTCGACATCCCCGATCGCGTCGGCCTTCGCGATCAGCCGGGCGCCGCCTGAGCATGCCGGCGGTGGAGCGGTTCGCGCACGGCGGCGCGACGCTGGTCGCCGAGCGCCACGGACGGGGCGGCCCGGTCTACGTGCTGGTGCACGGCATCGGCATGGGCCGCAGCGTCTTCGCCGATCTGATCCGGCACCTGCACGACGGCGAGGTGATCGCGGTGGACCTTCCGGGGTACGGCGAGGCGCCGGAGCCCGCGCGCGTGCTGACGATGGAGCGCACGGCCGACCTCGTCGCCGCCTACCTGCGCGCGCACGTGACGCAGCCGGCCGTGCTGATCGGGCACTCGATGGGCGCACAGGTGGTGCTGGAGGTGGCCGTCCGGCATCCGGCCGTCGTCGACCGGATCGTGCTCGTCGGTCCGACGGTCGACCCGACGGCGCGCACGGCACCGCGTCAGCTGTGGCGCCTGCTGCGCGACATCGCCGTCGAGAGCCCGCGCGTGATCGGTCGCGGCGCGCGGGAGTACCTCCGAGCGGGTCCGCGGCTGCGCGCCAAGTTCCGCGCGATGCTCGCCCACCGCCCCGAGGACGTGCTCGCGCGGGCGCATGTTCCGGCGCTCGTCATCCGCGGGGAGGACGACCTGGTGGCACCCCGCGCCTGGTGCCGGCGTGTGGCCCATGGGCTGCCCCAGGGCCGCCTGGTCGAGATCGCGGGGCACGGCCACGAGACGATGATCCGGGATGCCGCACCCGCCGCGCGCCTGATCAGGGCGTTCGCGGCAGACGGGGCGTGAGGCCGGTCCGAACTGCCTCCTGACGGCGGATTCCTGCCATGCCGGGGCGACCCGGCAATGTCGGAACCCCCGCGTAGGTTTCCTCATGTCGAGACCAACGGAGGAAACCATGTTCGCTGTATACGCCGCCGAACAGCAGTACCGCCACGACACCCGCACGAGCGAGAACGAGCGCCGCATCCTCGCCTCCATCCGCGAGCGGTCCACGCTCACGCCGTGGAGCCCGATGGCCGCTGCAGCACCACGCGCGGCCGCCGTCACGGTGCGGACCGCGCCCGCGTGGCCGCGCCCGATCGGGCTCCACGCACACGAGCGGTCCGTCGCCGCGGCCGCCTAGTCCGCGTCGTCGGAGTCGCCCATCGACACCTGTCGTGCGAGCTCCTCGATCTCAGCGTCGTCGAGCTCCACGCCGGCCTGCTGCAGGCGGTCGCGGAGCACGTCGACGATCCGTTCCTGCGGGGCGGTGCCGGTGTCCTGCCGGGTCTGGGCCACGACCCCCGACACGGTGTCGAGCGTGGCGGGGTCGTGCGACATCGTCGGCAGGCGCCGCTCCTGATCCCCGTCGAGAGCGTCATCCGCCACGGACGTATCGGCCGGCTCCGCTCCGGCGGCTGCCACCGCGGTCGTCTCCTCGCCACGCTCGTCATGGATGACCCCGATCCCGACGGCCTCATGACTGGGTTCGTTCGCAGAGTCGCGGCCCTCGTCCCGCCCGTCGCGAGGATCCTGGGCCTCACCGGTCATCACGGCTCCTCCCCTCGGTCGGAAGGGATCGCCAGATCCGGATCGGCCCCTTGCCGCGCCACCTCGCCCTCGACCGGGTCATCCGGCTGCAGCCCGGAATCGGGCCCCTGGTCGACAGCGGCGGCGTCGCGCTCGCTCGACTCCTCATCGTGGACGCCTTCCCAGCCGCCGGCGGGGTCGGCATCGATCACTCCCTCGGGAAGCTCTCCGTCACCGGGTCCTTCGCGTCGCATGCGCGCTCCTCTCGTCGACCTCCAGCGTCCGTCGAGCCGGGGCGCGGCGACACGGGGTTGACAAGAGCGCTCGACGCCGTGCGCGAGCGCCGGTCGTCAGGAGCGGGGGTTCAGGATGCCGCGATGCGAGGGGTTCTCGTCGAACCAGTCCGCGACGTACCAGCAGACCGGGATGATCCGGCGGTCGCCGCTGCTCTCCAGTTCGGCGACGGCGCGGCCCACCAGCTCCCCGGCGTAACCGTGCCCGCGGAAGGTGGGGATGGTGTACGCCCGGGTCATGGCGACGGTCCGGCCGTCGTCGCGGTAGTCCAAGACGCTCACGAGGTCGTCGCCGCGGTGCAGGGTGTACCGCGAGGCATCCGGCTCGTTCGAGAAACGCAGCTCGCTCACCCGCACAGGGTACGCCCGCCCGAGCACCCCGGGACGCAGCGGACCGGATGTCGCGGCGATCCCCCAGACGCTCGGGCCGTCACGCCGGAGGCCCGTCGAGCGGCTCGACCTCGAGCAGACGGAACTCGTGCCTGCGCAGGATGGCGAGCACCACGCGCGGTGCGCGGCCGAATGCCCGCCGGCCGTCGTCCGCCGGGTACGGCTCGACGGCGACGATGCGGTACCACCGTCGTCGGTGCAGCACGGCTCCCCCGCCGGCCACGATATTGCGATACCAGTTGACGCCCGGCCCGTACGTGAGCTCGGCGACGAACCCGCCCTCGGCCTCGCCGAGGATCACGGGCGTCTCGAACGTCTTGCCGCTCTTACGGCCGACGTGCCGGATCAGGGAGAACGGTCCGCGGCCGGCGCGTGCCAGATCAAGGGTCCAGGGGTTCAGCCGACGCTGGATCAGGTCGAGCCACCACCGCTTCAGCGAGCCGGGTCGCGTTGCCACGCCTGTCAGTAAACCGCGCCCGAGAGCCCGCCTACCGGGTTCGGAACGCAGGACTGAGCAATCTGTCACATTCCGACACGTTCGGGCCGCGGCATCCGAGCGATTTGACGTATTCCGACAAAGTCGGTCATAATCGGCCTCATGACTGACAACGCGCTTTCTCTGTCCGCCTGGGAGGCGAACAGGACTGCCGGCATGATGATGGCCGGCCGCGCTGTCATGTGTTGTCGAATGTGCCACTAGCACGGTGACCCGCCGGACTCCTTCTCCGCTTCTGAACACGGATCGCATGGAGTCCCCCGAAGCACCGGTCTTGTGCGTCGATCACGCGCACCCGGATCCGCTTCGCACACCGCCCAACGTCGGGCAACCGCCCTCTCCGGGCTCCCGGCCGATCAGGGCCGCAGCACATCCGAACCCGCCACCGTCATACGGGTTCCTTCCGCAAGGACCATCATCATGTCGACCACCGCACTCCTCGACCGTCCCGCCACCGCCCCCGTCCGTCACCTCCGCGCCGTGAACCACCCCGCCCGCGTCGAGACCCCGGCCGTCGCCGAGCCGGCTCAGCCCGCCTCCCGCGCGCTTCCGGCGGGCACCGCTCCGCGCGGCTTCGCCCTGTACGTCGGCATCGACGAGGCGAAGGCCGCCGCGAACGGCGTGAGCCTGGGCGTCCTCGTCGACGCACTGCGCCGGACGCTCGCCGACCTCGCTCCGACCGCCGAGACCTACGCCACCGTCGCGCTGGCTCCGGTCGGCTCGGGCGGACGCGACGTGGACGTCGTGCGTCTCGCGCTGCACGAGCCGTCGGCCATCGCCCGCACGAAGCAGGAGGAGCCGGAGGACGAGGAGAGCACCGCCGGCGGCGTGGTCGTCGACATCTCGCGCAAGCGTGTGCTGATCGACGGCGAGTCCGCCGCGTTCACGTTCAAGGAGTTCGAGCTGCTGCAGTACCTCGTGCTGCGCGAGGGGCGCACGATCGAGCGCACCGAACTGGTCACCTCGCTGTGGCAGGGGGCGACCGACGAGGACGCCCCCGGCGAGCGCACGATCGACGTGCACGTCCGCCGCCTGCGCGCCAAACTCGGCCGCTACGAGGACATCGTCCGCACCGTCCGCGGCGTCGGCTACCGCTTCGACCGCCACGCGGACGTCGTGATCCGCTACGGCCACGGCACGCCGTCGCCCGACCGCTTCTGACGCTTCGGGCTTCCGCCAGCCGTCGCATCCCGTCGCTCTCGCACGGGCGCGGCGACCATTCACGACGGTTCGCGGGCGGAAGGATGCCGCCTCCCGGCCACGCACGTGGCTCGATGTCGGAGGTCCCGGCGTAGGGTGGGCGGCATGACCACGTCGCTCTCGCGCATCCCTCGCACGAGGGACGCGGGGCGATTCCAGGCACGCTCTGAAGCGCGCGATCCGCGCCCGGCTCCCGAGCGTCCGCTCGAGACCGAGTACCGGCCGCGGCATCCCCTCGATCTGCGCCGCACCGTCCTCGCACAGCGTCACGGCGCCGGCGACCCGACCATGACGGTGTCGGGATCGGTCATCTGGCGTGCGAGCCGTACCCCGGCGGGGGTCGCGACGCTCGCGATCCGCGAGACGCATCCCGGCGTCGTGCGGGGTGCTGCATGGGGTCCTGGCCGGGAATGGGCGCTGGCACAGCTGCCGGCTCTCTGCGGGGCCGACGACGACCCGACGGGGTTCGACGCGTCGCGGCATCCGCTCATCGCCGACGCGCACCGCCGCAACCCGGGGCTTCGGCTCTCGCGCACAGACCTCGTCTTCGACGCGCTCGCCAGCGCGGTCTTCGAGCAGAAGGTGACGGGCATGCAGGCCTTCGGCGCATGGCGGCGCGTCGTCACGTGGTGCGGAGAGCGGGCGCCGGGGCCCACGGCGCAGCCGATGTTCGCACCGCCCACGATCGACGGGTGGCAGCACGTGCCGTCGTGGGTCTGGCATCGTGCGGGGCTGGAGCCGCCCCAGTCGAAGACCGTCGTGCGCGCCGCCCGCCGCGGCGACGCGATCGTGCGCGCCGTGCTCGCTGCCGAGGACGGCGAGGCGGTCGACCGTGTGCTCGTCAGCCAGCCCGGCATCGGCCCGTGGACCTCGGCCGAGACCCGCATCCGCGCGTTCGGCGACGCCGACGCGGTGAGCGTGGGCGACTTCCATCTGGCTCACCACGTCGGCTACGCCCTGGCCGGCGAGCGCACGGACGACGATGGGATGCTGCGCCTCCTGGCCGCATGGCCGGGCCACCGTCAGCGCGTCATCCGGCTCATCGGGGCGAGCGGCGTCGTCGAGCCGCGCCGCGCTCCGCGCCTGCACCCCGAAGACCACCGCGACCGCTGAGTCGTTCCGCGCAGACAGGCCCAGCGGCCGATTCCGGCCGCCGAGCCTTGCGGTCGTCGCGGCCGGCCGAGCGTGGGGACGACCGATCCCACGGTGGCGCCCTTGCCGAGGTGCGCATCGGGCATGAGGGCCAGATGCGGGTGGATGAACGGCATGCGTGCCGAGGTGCGCGCCTGCTCGACGGTCTTGTCGTCGATCAGGCTCGCCCACGCGAGCAGCCGGTCGGAGAGCCTCTCCATGATTCCTTTCCTTCGTTGCCGGCCGGCGGCTGCCGACCTGCGTCGAGCGCGACGGGACAAGGGCCCGCACCGTCGGCGCTCCTCGCGGGCCCTTGTCGATGTCGGTGGGCGCGAGCACACTGGGACGCGCCACGCGGCCGGGCGCGGCATCCATTCATCCCTCACAGGAGTTCGACATGCCCAGCCTCAACCCGTATCTCTCCTTCCGCGATCAGGCCCGCGAGGCCATGACCTTCTACCAGAGCGTCTTCGGCGGCGATCTCGACATCTCGACGTTCGGCCAGTTCGACGGCATGGTGCAGGACCCGGCCGAGAACGACCTGGTGATGCACGCCCAGCTGACGAGCCCCGACGGCTTCGTGCTGATGGGGTCCGACACCCCGACGGGCATGACCTACGAGAAGCCCGCGGGGTTCTCGGTCTCGGTGAGCGGCGACGACGAGGATCAGCTGCAGGGCTTCTGGAACAAGCTGGCCGACGGCGGCACCGTCACGATGCCGTACGACACCCCGCCGTGGGGCGGCCGGTTCGGCATGCTGACCGACCGCTTCGGCATCGACTGGATGATCGCGCTGAACGCCGCGGCCCAGGCATGATCCTGTCGACGCGCGGGGGACGCCCCCGCGCGTCGGCACGGCCTAGGCTGTGCGCATGGCGACCTCGCGCAAAGGCTGGACCCGCGGGCACTCGGGGTGGGCGTTCGGCACCGCCCTCATGTTCACCCTGGGGATCGTGTTCGGACTCATCTGGGGCAACGTGCTGCTGGGTCTCGTGCTGGCGGGCGCGGTCTCGATCGGCTGGCTGATGGCGTACGAATCATGGCGCGGCCGCAACGTCGGGCTCGAGAACCGCGACGACGACGGCGCGCAGCTGTAGGCGGCATCCACAGGTCTATCCCTGCCGCGCGCGCCGACGTATGGTGAGCGCCAGGAGGTGATCCGCATGCAAGCGAACGTCGGCGACCGCGTGATCATCCACGGTCGAATCGTCGGTGCCGCAGAGCGCGCCGGAGAGGTCGTCGAGATCCGGGGCGGCGGCGACAGCCCGCTGCTCGTGGTCCGCTTCGACGACGGCCACGAGGCGATCCTGTCGCCGGGAAGCGACTGCGAAGTCCGGCACGCGTCCTGAGCGGACTCGGCCGGACTCCGCGGGACACCGCGGGTCTCAGCCGAGCAGCTCGGGGCGCGTCGGCTCCTCACCGAGCACGTGCTCCGCGAGGAAGGCGAACACGGTCTCGTACCAGATCACGGCGTGCTGAGGCTTGAGGACCCAGTGATTCTCGTCCGGGAAGTACAGGAAGCGGTGCGGCATCCGTCCCTCCGCGTCGGCGTGGTGCTCGGCGAGCTCCGACCACAGCCGGAGCCCCTCGCCCACGGGGACCCGGTAGTCCTTGTCGCCGTGCACGACGAGCAGCGGCGTCGTGATGTCGGCGACGAAGCGGTGGGGCGAGTGCTCGATCATCGCCTCGGGGGTGAAGATGCGCTGCCAGTACTCCGAGCTGTCGGTGGTGCCGGCGAACTGGTCGAGCGCCCACAGGCTCGCGTGCGTGACGATCGCGCGGAA
>PJUC01000524.1_pt1 | contig 14818 bp, 14 predicted proteins | sample 1512161 | NCBI WGS metagenome assembly PJUC01 (sample SAMN08177676, study PRJNA422409) | Soil metagenome, whole genome shotgun sequencing project. | isolation source: Soil enriched on filter paper | place: USA: Madison | collected 2015-01-15
GGTTCTCACACCCATGAGCCGGTGAGGTGCGTCGGCTCATGGGGCCACCCAAATTCTGTCCCGGGACAGAATTTGGGTGGCCCCATGAGCCGACGCACCTCACCGGCTCATGGGTGTGAGAACCTGTTCGCAGCGGGATCTGCCTGTTGAGAGCGCCACCTCGACGAAGCTGATCGCGACGATCTGATGACAGTGCGGCGGGAGAATCTGACGGTCCGGCATCGTCTCGATGTTGAGGCAGAGCAGCTTGTCGTGATGCATCAGCATATTGCAGCAAGGTTGGGCAGGCCGAGAAGATCCCTTTCCGGGTCGCTGCTCATACGACGTGGATGGACTTCGGGCGCCCAAGGTCAAACATTCGGTTAAGGACCTCCACGGCGACCGAGATTTCAGTGGCCTGCGCCTCATTGCTGTGGGAGCGCAACAGCATCGCCGACTACCCGCTTGAAGCGCCCGATCTAAGCCTCACTAATGCGCGCAAATTATATACTCTGTCGCGTCGCCAGCTCAGCCGCCCAGTTTCGGCGATCTGCTGAAGGTGCTGGTCGCGCTGCGTGGGGGCGGTTTCGGCGGTGTCGCTGAACGCGGCGTCAGCGTGCGGCGGCACGATCACCGCGGCTTCCGGGTAGCGCGCCCTCATGTCGGCGTAGATGCTGTTCCGGTCGTAGGCCCCATCGCCCAGCAACGCGGTGACCGGGTCGGCCACCTGATCCAGCAGAGGGCCGGACTGTGCGGCGTCATCGACATCCCGGCCGGTCATGGGCGCGGCGACAATACGGCCGGTCACCGCATCCATGCCAATATGCAGTTTCCGCCAGGATCGCCGCTTCTTCGTACCGTGTTTTTCGATCACTCATTCGCCGGGCCCGCACAACGTCAATCCGGTACTGTCGACCAGCAGACGGATTGCACCGCCGCTGGCCTGTGGCGCCAGCAAGGCGACGGTCCGTGCACGCCGGCCGAGCGTGGTGTGGCGCAGGGCCATCCGGAACACCGCACTTACGCCGCCACCCGCCGCGGATCAGCGCCGGGTTGCTCTGTGGGTTGTCTGATGGTGGACGGCGACACGCGTGCGCCGGAGAGCGTGGCGTTGACGCAAGGCGGGCGATGGGTGGCCGGCCGTCCGGCAAGGCCGTGGCGTGGGTGGTGCCGGAAGCCGCCGGCAGGATCGGCGTGACCGACGCGGGGCCAAGCGGGTGGGACCAGCGTCTTGAGGTGGCGCGGCGGCTTCGCCGTCGGCATCACCGGGGCCGAGGCGCCGCGCAAAACGATCAGAAACCGAACCGCCCGCCGCGAAACGGACAGGTCCTGCGCTACGTTCACCATGCTGACCATTCGAAAGGCCCCACCACCGAGCGGCTCATCTGCCGCTGGCCCAAAACGGACTGATGGCAATAGGGGTTGCCTCCGGCAGGATGAAGCCGCTTCGGCAACAGCCTCAACGGAGCCGTCGTCGGGCTTCACCTTGGCGGGCGCGATTGACCTGCGGTGCAAGGAGTCCACATACAGCGCCATCGGCCGCCCGCCTCGGAGATCCGTATCATGGCACCCACCCTTCGGTCCGTTCCTCAGCTGCCCGGCGCCGCCCGCACGGTCGCCATGGCGCTTAGCGCGCGGATGGCCGAGATCTACTCCCCCTATGAGGACGAGCCGTTGGGGCCCTTCAGTTTTTGGGGCGCAAACATGCTGCCGGTGATCAGCGATGGCGTGTTGAACCGGCTCGACCGGGCCGCCGTCACGCGGCTGGTGCTGGAGTGCGAGTTCCATGAAGTTCACCCCGATTTTCCAGAGCTGGTCAACCGCGTAGTGTGCGGCCCGCAGGGTGGCCAGGGCAAGAGGATCCGCGAGGTGGCGGGTGAGGGAGTTCTGTGGCTCGACGCCGCCGGTCGAGTCCGCTTCTTCGACCGGCTCTTGCTGGACGAGGACGATTGTTGGAGGATCAACCGGTCGCTGTCGCTGCTTGCTGCATTGGGATGGCAGGCGAGCCGTGCGCATCTGCATCCATCGAAGGCGCCCAGCCACTATCAGCCGCTGTTGTCTGAGGATGTGAGGCTGCGGGCACTGGCTCTCCTGCACCATCACGACACGGGCAACGTCGTGGAGCGAGCCTGTCCGGATCTTTCAGGGAGCGAACGCGCTCAGCTGTACAGGGCGCTGCAGCGGGCCGCTGACGACATTACGAAGGACAGCGGCATCCAGCCCGACGACACGCGCCGCGGCTATGGTGTGAGGCGAGTTGGCGGGGATGGTCCTCGACAATGGAGCTCCAGCAGGAACTGAACTGATGGTGTGGATGCCCCCTATCCTTGGCATCGGAGTATGCCAGGATGCAGTTGTCAGGCGCCCCCTAGAACTGCCGCCCTGGCGACACGAAGGCTGCCCCCCGGTTGCCCCGGTGGGCCCACAGGCTTGATCCTCCTCGGGCTGGAAAACTGCCCGTCGGATCAAGCCTATGGACTACCGGGACAACCTGAAGCCCATGCTGCGGTAACGATGGCAGAGGGGGCAGCGCTCGTGTCGCCAGGGAAATAGGGATGTCACCTGACAGCAGTGTTTGTCTGGCCTTGCTGAAGGAGGGCGGCATGACTGAGACCTATCTGGTGGCGATTGATCTGGGGAAGCGGCATTTTCAGGTGTGCGCGACGGATGAAACGGGCAAGACGCTGTTCAACAGGGCCTTTTCCCGACAGAAGCTGCAGGAGCTCTTGGATAAGCTGCCGGCCTGCATCGAATGCTTCGCCGTGAGACCGTGCCCCAGATCGAAGTTGCTGCTCTGGTGCGCGATCTGCTGGATGGGGCTGCCGTCGGGCTGGCAGGGAAACTCGCCATTGAAGTAGACGACGTGCGTATCCGGCGTGCGGGTCTCCTCCCCAGCCATGGTGAGGCTGGAGAAGAGCGTGCCCGTTCGCAACCGGCGATGCGAATCCACGTAGGGCACCTCGCGCATGACCAGAAAGCCGCCCAGTACCTGCACAAAGTAGCCATCGTCGCGCAGACGCTTGAGGTCGGCGTTACGACTGAACAGTGCGTGTGACATTGAACACGGTCCCCTTCTTCACGTCGACCGAGCCGCCGGCGCTCAGTTCGCCAGCGTGAGGCTTGGAGGCGGCATGGCGGAACGTCATCGAGAAGAGGACGTTGGCCTCGTGCGACCCAGGGAACGCCAGCTGCACGATCTGCTCGAACGTGACCAGACGGGGCCCGTCACCACCCGCGGGCGGGAGTTGACGATGATCTCAAAGGTCGGGACGGGCCGCGGCGCGGTGATGAACCGCTCTATCCCCGGAGCTGTCAGGTCGATCAGCTCGCTCGGCTCGATCAACCGGTCCTCGCCGCCACGCACTTCAAGGAACACAACGTCGTCCACGCCGACCTTGGCCAACGCGTAAAGAGTGTTGCCATTGATCGCCGGCTTGCCCCAGGCAAGCTGGTGGTCGTTCAGCGTCAGCTTGTAGTCGCGGTCAGTCTCAAAGGCTACGAAGCGCTCGGCGCCACGGTCCCGGAGGTCGAACGGCTCGTCGAGCCGGACGTCCTCGAAGTCGCCCGCCTCCAGGACGGCGAAGAGGCTGAAGCCGCGGCGTGAGATGAGCCTGCGCGAGGCCCTGGCCTTCCTGTGCGAAGCCAAGGTGGCGCGCAAGGACGAGCGGCGCATCCAGACGGCTATGAGCATCGCCAAGTTCCCCTTTGTGCGCACGCTGGAGGAGTTCGAGTACGACGCCCAACCGTCGCTCGACCCCAAGCAGATCCGCGATCTGGCAACCGGCCGGTGGGTGGCTAACGGCGACGCGCTTTTGTTGCTCGGGCGGCCCGGCGTGGGCAAAACGCATTTGGCTGTCGGGCTTGGCCGCGAGGCCATCCGGCGCGGCTACTCGGTGCTGTTCGTGTCGGCGGCGACGTTGCTGACAATGCTGACCAAAGCCCACGCGGATGGGCGGCTGGACGAACGGCTGGGGCACTTCGCCAAGCCGAAGCTGCTCATTGTGGACGAACTCGGCTACCTGCCTCTGGAGACCAATGCAGCGCACCTGTTCTTCATGCTGGTGAGCCGCCGCTATGAACGCGGCAGTATTCTGGTGACCAGCAACCGCAATGTGAGCAAGTGGGGGAGCGTGTTTGGGGACCCCGTGGCCGCGACGGCGATCCTGGACCGCCTGCTTCACCACAGCCACGTCATCACCATCCGCGGCGACAGCTATCGGCTGCGCGAAAAGTGCCGTTCCGGTCTGATCAAGCCAATACCGTTCGCCACCGACGCGCAAAACTCCGCATGACCATGCCGTGGAACCGTCCTATGTCCGGCCGACCAGCGCCGCCTGCATCCAGGCTGGATGATCTCCCGCGGGGCGGGCTCCCTCAAGCCTCGCCCTACGGGCCTCCGCCTCCGGCGGCTTCGGGCTTGACCGAACCCGCCCCGCGGGAGTCGTTGCTCACCATCGATTGCAAGCGGCTGTGGCGCTGGGCTCAACCGGGGGCCCATTCCTCGTGTCGCCAGGGAACCCCTTCCTAATGTCGTTTGACTGCGTAGGCTTTCAGCGTCAGCCCGCTGCCCTTCCAGGCCTCAAAATGACCGCGCCAATAGCTCTCCAGATCCTGACCCGACATCCTCTTACCCCGCTGAGCTGCGACCAGCGGAATATTTCATGAACCTCGATCACGTTGGATGTGTCGTCACGCAACGCTTACGGTGCTCCTACGCACCAATGGAATGAATAAGGAACAATTCAGCTGATCGACGGACCCCACGGCGTATACGAGTGTGGACAGAAAAAGGGCGGCCCCGGTCTGCGCCTGGCCGCCCTGAAGTCTGGCGCTACAACGACCCCATCCCATAGCGGAACGTGATCTCGCTGACGTATATGGTCCGCCTCAGCGGATCTTGGCCTGCAACCGGACTGCTATTTCAGCCTCCGTGCGTGTGTGCCGGGCCTGGCGCCGCTGCTCGACAAGGGGCCTGTCTTGCAGGATCCAATGCGCGGTGCCGAGGCTCGTGATCTCGCCCGTGGCGCCGCCGCAGGGGCAACCGCGCCAGCCGTGCCAGTTGGGCTCCGAGGCTTGGTGTTCGCCGCACGGGCAGATTGGCCACGGGGTGCCGTCCGGGGCGAACCGCACCGGGCGCGGAGTCGGCACAAACAGCGGTTCCTCGGCCATTGCACCTCCTTGTGAGCGCTTCAATATACAGCCCCCAACTATGGAGGACGACCGGTGATCGTGGCGGCGCAGTGCCTTGCTTGCGGGGCCGTAATCGTGTGCGAGCGTATACACGAGAGCCGGATGTGCTCCTGTCCAAACCGCGCCTTCGTCGACGTATCGATCGGCGGTCTGACTAGGGTCGGCGCGCGCGACTGGGCGCTGATCCGCGAGCTGAGCGAGGGCGAGGCCCAGGCGTTGCAGGGACCGCTGCACCAAGCCTGAGCCAGCGGCGCGGCGAAGCCGCGCAGGATGGTTGCTTCGGGGCTGCGGAGCAGCCCCCGGATGGTTGCATTGGAAGAGGTGGGGAGGACACTTGGGCCGTGGGGCCGGGAACCAGTTGGGCGTGGCAGGGCGCCAACGGCGCCGACCTGAAACGTGACTGCGGCCGAGCGGAGCGAGGCCGCGCGCCGTTCCGGCGCCGCTGGGGTGTGGAGTTCGGGGGGCGATGAGGGGGCTGGCCGAGTTTTTCTCGGATCGTACAGCTTTTCCGGGTGCCCCCGTTGCGGGCTGAAGCTTCTGCGCCCACGCTCCTGCTTAGCGTCGCACCGGGGATGAACCCCAGCGCACTTCGCGTTAAGCCCTCCGGCCGCAAGCGGCCTTTCGGGGCGTGACCGGCAGGCCGGTCACTCTTAACGCGGGAGCCCGCGGCGCATGAGCTCAGAGGATGATGCCGTGACCGCACCCTTCACCACCAGGATGCTGCACCTGACCGTCAACATCAAAGGGATCACGACGCACAAGGGCGCCATGCGGCAGCTCGACTACAACGTCGACGGCGACAAGATGCACGACCGCGATCTGATCCACACCGGCCTCGACCTGCCGAAGGATGCACCCTCGGGCGATGTCATCAATGCCACCAGCAAGGCGCTGTCGGCGTCCTTCGCCGATCAGAAGGCGTGGGAGCGGGCACATCGCGATGAACAGAAGAAACTCCTGGAAAGCGGGCGCAAGTCGCTCACTGCAGAGCGCCGTGCCGCCATCGAGAAGCAGCTGAGGGAGTGGAAAGGGTTCGTGACGAAGCGCCGTAGCGGAATCATCAAGGGCTTCATTCTGGCGCTGCCGCGCGACATCACCGATGACCAGCAGCGCGAGCTGATGAAGGGCTGGATGGAAAGCCTGACCCGCAACGGAGAACGCAGCCCGCGCGGGAAGAATCGTAAGCCGGTGGCGGTGTGCGCCATTCACCGAAACCGGGGCAGAAATCCCCACGCCCACGTCATCGTCATCAACGAGCTTGAGACGGAACACGAGGCGCGAAAGCGCGCGGAGGCCCGCAGCAACGGTGACAAGCGGACGCGCGCGCGCCGGCAGTACGTCATCGACACCTTCGCCGACCGGTCCGGCAAGTTCGCGATCCGCCGGCACTGGCGCGACTATGTGAACCCGATGCTCGAGACGTGGGGTGCGCCGGTCCGCCTGGAGGTCGAGTCCTTCGAAAACTTGGGGATCACCGACCGGGCGCCGCAGCGCCACGTCGGAGCCAGCACCACTGTCGCGGCTGAGAAGGGCAAACCGCACGACGCCAACAAGGCCGTGCACAATCGCCAAGCCAAGCAGCTGGAGATGGCCGTTGCCGAACTCGATGCGCGCCAGCAGCATCTGGCTGAATGGGAGACCGACCTGCGGGCCCGCCAAGCCGAACAGGACCGCGACCGCGAGCGCGTCCTTGAGGCGGAGCAGGCCGCCATTGTCGCCGCCGGGGCCGCCGAACTCGCGGCAGGACGAGGTGACGAATGGCGCCGATGTGCCCTGGACGCCTTGAGGCGCGTTGCCGACGCTGAGATGGAGCGCGATGCGGTCACGGCCGAGCGGGAGATTGCCAGGAAGGAGCTTGAGGCCGAGCGGGCCGCCCAGGCAGCGGCCGCGCAACGCGCATCATCGCTCGAGGAGACGCTGACGGTGCTTTGCCGCGCGTACGGCTGCGAGCAGGACGAACTGTGGGCGGTGATGGACAGCGGCGCCCGCGCAATCCGTGTTCAGCAAGCGGCTGAGGCCCGGGTAAGGGCCCGTATCGACAAGATCAACCGCGATCGCACCGAGGAAATGGCCGGCGTGATCCGCGTGCATGCCGGCGCCATGCGCGCCAAGGACGAGGAACTGACGAGGGCCCGGCGAGAGGCGCAACTGCGGACCGAGGAAGCCGACCGCCTGGAAGCGCAGAACACCCTGCTGCGTCGTCAGGTGCGGACGCTCACCAGCGTGGTCGAACACGCCGTGCGTGTCCTGAGCATCTGGTTCAGCGCGGTCAAAGAACGCGCGCAGAGCAAGTTGGCGGTGCTGATCGAGGCTGTGATGCCGCGCATGGCCGCCCTGACTGTCGAGGATCAGACCATCGAGATATACCGTGTTGCCCCCGACGCGAAGAGCGCCCGCCTGGCGCTGCGCGAGTACCTGAAGGCCGACGCTGCCGACGACGATCATGCCGTGCGGCACGACCAGCGCGTACGCGCCGAGTTGGCCCGCGTGGCCATCAAGGACCAGCACCTGAACGCCAAGCAGATGGCCCTGCACGAGGATGCGACCACACTGCAGCGTCTGGCCGATGCGCTGTTCGAAAAGTCCCACCGCTATGGCGGTGACGTGCTGCGCAGTCTGCGCGTCGACCTCGCGCAACTCAAGACGGTGGCCGACAAGCACGCGCAACCGCAGCCGACCGAGCGCGCGCGGTAGCGTCGACAGGGACTGACTGATCCTGGCCGCCCATGGCGGTGGCAGAGAGGGCGAGACGACGAGGGCGCGTTTCCCGTGGACACCCGTATACGGCGGTACACTGTAACGGTAACGCTGTAATGTAATACATTACAGCGTTACACGTTCGGCGGCGCTTCCGAGGCGCCGGGGCTGCACGCGCCCCAACACGCGCGGACGATGTTCCACTGCGCCACGCACTCAACCGGCCCTCGCTCGGTCGCTAAGCGGTCAAATCCTCCGGCTTTTTCACGCCCGTGGCAGGGGGCATCCGATTGCCCCGCCCTGCTGGGCACAGGCTGGACGGTTGGAAGCGGACGAATGGCGAGCCTCTCGGTCGAGGTTCGTTTCACGTCCTGTGGAACCGGACAATATGAACCCTGCAGATGTCGTGACTCCCATGCACATCAGAGGCTGCTGACAAGGATGGCGGCATCTGACTCGCGCTATGGTGGAACGGCGTAAACGAACGCTCACGTTGGGAGCCAAGCGTCCGCATGATGTCTGTTTCCACCATTCCGGATCGACCGGGTCGCATCGACTCGCCCGCGGCACATGGAATAGCGCTTCACGCCGGTGGCCGGGGGCGGGTCACCATCGCCACGCGTACGGTGGGCACTTGGCAGGAGCGCTCGATCCCCATCGCCGATCTCGGAGGTGCAGTGCAGGAGTTCGCCGGACGCCCTGAAGTCTTCATCTCGCAAAACCGCTTCTGGGGCGTGCGCCGGGTCGTGGCTCAGCTTGCCGAGCTGAACGCACTGTTCGTCGATCTCGACTACTACAAGGGCCGCTACGCCAACCTGAGCCCCGATCAGTTCCTCTTGGCGACCCGTATGGCCCTGGACGATGAAAACCTGCCGGCGCCCTCGCTGGCCGTATCCACCGGCCGCGGTCTCGCTCTGGTGTGGCGACACACCGCCGCGCCGCGCGCCGCGCTGCCCCGCTGGCGAGCGTGCCAGAAGGTGCTCGGCGCAACGTTGGCGTCGTTTGGCGCCGACCCGGCGGCGACCGACGCTGCGCGCGTGCTGCGCCTGATCGGCACCATCAACGCCAAATCCGGCAACCCGGTCGAGGCGATCACCGATCTCGGTGACACCTGGGATTTCGATACCCTGGCGGACGAGATCCTGCCCCTGCCGCGCGCCGAGTTGGTCGCGCTGCGCGCCGAGCGGGCGAAGCGCCGGGCTGCGAAGGACGATCGTATCAAGACAGTGGCGCCGGCGAACTTTTCGATTGCGACGCTGTGGGAAGGGCGATTGACCGACTTGCAGAAACTCCGTGCCGGGCGCTGGCCGGACGGCATCCCGTCGGGATCACGTGACGAGTGGCTCTTTCTTGCCACGACCGCCATGGCCTACCTGGTGCCGCCTGCGGTGCTCCTCCGCGAAGCCGAGGCGCTGGCGCACGAGGCGGCCGGTTGGTCGGAATCGGAGATGCGCTCCCGGATGGCGTCGGTGCTGGCGCGGGCGGAACGTGCCTTCCGGGGCGAGAAGGTCGACTACCGGGGCCACGACGTTGACCCACGATACGCGTTCCGGGACGCGACCATCATCGAACGGCTGAAGATCACCGAGCGGGAGATGATCGACCTCGACCTCCGCCACTTTGCCAGCCCCGAGATCAAGAGGGAGCGCGAGCGGCAGCGGAAGCAGCGTGACCGCCGCGCCGCGGGTGCCTCCCCGCGTGCCGAGTACGAGGCGAACAGCCTGTCTCACGAGGAACCATGGAAGGTCGAGGGATGCAGCCGCGCGACGTGGTACCGGAGGCAAAGGAACAAGGCGCGAACGACAACAGGGACCGGTGAGACAGGTCCGTCCGGTTGTATGGTGGCCGTGCCTGTCCCTGCCTCACCCCTGCAGGCAGGGGCGAGGCAGGGACAGGCCGCTGCCGCCTAGGAGAGCCGCATGGGCAAGGACGCGGCACCCGCCGGCAGCAGGGTGGACGGAGAGTGGACATGAAGCCGCTGCGGCGCGGCTGCCCTGCGCTTCAGGATTGCCCGATGCTGACGTCGGCCCAGCCGTCGCTATGCGGCGGGGTTGCTCAAGGCCGACATGCCGACCAGCACTTAGTCACGGGGCGTACCCCACCCTCGGCCTTCAGCTGGCCGCGCGACAGGTGTCCGGGCTTGTCTACCAGCGCCCACCACAAGGCGGCTGTGCCGAGGCGTGCCGGCACGCGCATAGCGGTCGCCGCCCCCAATCCGATGCGTACGCGTCATCGTCCACCCCATCAGCGCGACGACCGCCTTGAGGGAGGAGGAGCCGACCATGGGCTCTGCGGAAGCGGCCTGGTCGTTGGCGGCCGTCCGCCGCAGGGCGCGGAGCCCCATCGCCGTGAAACGCGCTAGGAGCCAGGGCGTGTCGAGCTCTCAAATCGCACTAAAAGATTGATCGTCCACAGAAATCGCGGTGCGAACGCAATGCCTTCGCTTACCTCTGCGCAATGGGTGTCGGGGATGCCGGAGCCGTGCCGCCCCGGCTGGTCCAGGCCGCGTGCGATGGCAAGCCGGTGTGGACGGGCAGGGTAGAGCACCCCGCGGGCCGACAGACGATCTCCTCGACCAGCCGTCGCGGGGACGCACGACCGGTCGGGCGGCTGACCGGCTGCCGGGGCCGGCGGATCAGAGATAGCCGGAGCGATCCGCCACACTTCGGATCTGCGGCTGCACGGTACCCGCCCTCTAGGACGCTGAGCGTGGCGTGCTCACGTTTCTTTGGCACCGGCCGGCGTTCCCTCGGAGGCGCGGCAGTGATCAGGACGAACGGTTGGCGCCAAACCCGGACAGGAAGAACTGACGATATCCTTCCGCGAGCGCCACCGCCTCCCAGCGCCCGCGCAGCTTCTCGGCGTGGCTTTTCACGAGCGGGAGGTTGGGCAGTAAGGCGGGCCATTCGTCAGCCGCCCGTTCCACCGTGCGCTTCGCCTCGTCGGTCAGCAGGCGGGGATCCAGGCTGAGCAGCATGCCGGGCCTGCGGAAGGTCTCCAACGTCACGTCGGCCATCGTCTTGGCGCGCCCGAGGGGGATGGCCAGCGTGTCGTCCCCATCCAGGCAGAATGTCGGAACGATGTCGTACGCCGGGCTCAAGTGGGCCGTGCGTCCGTCAGGATAGATCAGGCTGGTGTTCTTGAGGTGCGCATCGCCGTTGCCAAGCAGCACGTTCACGGTGAAGCGGCGCACCGCTTCAAGCAGATCGCCGTTGGGGTCGGCGGCAAAGCGCTTGATACCGTTCCACAGTGTTTCCTCGTTTGCGATCGTGTACTTCTGATTGTCCACCGCCCCGAAGATTTGGGCGAAGTCCTCGATGTGGACGCGTGCGCCGGACGCGCGGTCGAACCGGGTCACCGCCAGGGCGTGCTCGCCGTGTTTGCGGTGCTCGGGACCGATTCCGCGCAGCTTGCCCAGCGGGATCAGTTCGCAGGCCGCGACTGTGACGCCAGCGGCCGCGGCGAGGCGCATTGCCGAGAATTCCAGCTCGGGCAGGAACTCCAATCCGCGCTGCCGGCTTGGCAGTTTGGCGATGATGGAGCCGTACTGGCCCTCGGCCGGCACCGTCAGCCCCTCACCCTCCTTGAGGACGGAGAGCTTCATCTGCACGCCGGCCAGACCGAAGCGGATCGGCGGCAGGTCGTCGGCGGTGTGGTCGGCCACCCTGGCGGGCGGGGCGTACCCCTCGTCCCGGACGACGACGGCACCAGGCAGATCGTGCCCGACGCGCTTCATGATGTCGAAGTCGGTGTGGATGCCCGGCCCCATCTGCCGTTCGACGGCGACCCGCAGGGCGCCTTCCGGCAGCACGTTCCGGAACCAGGCGGGCAAGAGACCCAGCAGGCCCGTCTTGTCGCGCGTGTCCGAGAGGCGTGCGACGGTCCGCTCCTCGTCACCCGGGAACCACCACGCTGCGCTGAGGATCGGACGTTCCGGCCCGAGGTCGATATATCCCTGGTCGACGACGAAGCGGACGCTCTGCTTGCTGTCGAGCAGCAGGCTCCCGACTCGCACCGAAGCCCTCGCCGCTGGCTCGAGGTAGACCCCCAACATTTCGGCCTTGCGGCTCATGGCTCATCCTCGTCGGACGCGATGAAGAGTTCCTCGAGCGCACTCGGCACGCGCTCGTCCGGCTTGGCCTGGCGGTCGTTCAGGTCGAGCAGACGCTCGACCTCCGCCAAACGCTCGACCGGAACCGGGACGAGGACCGCCCGCAAGGCTTCCGTCAGCGCCAGGATCGTTGTGAGCTGGGGGTCACCGCGCCCTTCGACGGCAGCGACACGTGCCTGTGTGCGCCGCGTTCGTTCGGCAAGGGCTGCTTGGGAGAAACCGCGCAAGCGCCGCAACGAGCGCATGCGCGCGCCAAACCGTTCACGTGCTTGCATCACGATCACCTCGTTAAGCGAATAATCAGCCTCATCCATACCGTATACTGTATCAAATTTTAGTCAACAGCAATGCGCTATATGATATAACAGATGTGCTACATACCTTATAAGGTATCAAATCGGATCGTGCTGTACGAGGCGGGCGCCGAACCGCGCAGCATCCTGCCTCCTCCCGCGGAGGCAGGATGCTTGCCGAGAAGGACTGAGCTTCCACCCTATGTTTCGCCGCCCGGGCGCCTTGTCCACCCTGCTCTCAGGAAATCTCTGCCGCATGGTTTGTGATCGACGGGCACAAGGTCCGACGCGTGTTGCCGGCTGGCGGCCCTGGCCCCCCGGACCGCCATGTGGGCTGCGGGGCGTGGCCGGCTGCCGCGGCAAGTCAGCCCCTGGCAGCCCAGGCGCGCGGCCTCCGCGCCGAGGTCCACTCCGCGATCATCCATCTGTTGCCCACCACGCTGATGCTGAAGGAGATCGACAACCTGCTCGCGTTCTTGGCGGAGGCTAAGCTGCAGCCAGTCACCGGCGTCTTCACCGGCAATGACCAGGAGGATCAGGACGGAGCCCTCGTTGTGACCTGCTCATCACTACGGTTGGTCGCGAGCGACGTCGATGCCCGGCACAAAGCCGCGGGGATGCCGACGGCCGGAGCTGGTGGCTTCAGTCCAGCCGCCGCCATGTGGTGGAATCATGTGGTGGAATCGGTTAGCGCGGACACGCCAACCAGCACCTCTTCATACGGTGTGCCATCTTCTGCCCGCAGCCGGGCGTGCGACGGGTGTCCGGGTTTGTCCACCAGAGCATCTGTGCCGGGGCGTACTGGCACGCGCGTAGCGGTCGCCGACTTGCGATCCGATGCCTACGCGTCATCGTCCACCCCCGTCAGCGCGGCAGTCTCCTCGAGGAGACGTGCGTGGCACTCCGGGGTGAAGGCCCGGCGGTCGGCGGCCATCCGCCGCAAGGCACGGAATCCCGCCGTCGTGAAACGCGCCACGGGCCAGTGCTTGTCGAGGTCGTCCAACGCCAGGAGGCCGCGGTCCAGCATGCTCTGAACGGCGGCCGGGACCTTCGGCTGCCCCTTGCGCTCGCCCGTCGACCACCGCCGCAGCAGGAACCCGTCATGAATGCTGCGGGCGCTGGACATGCGCTGCATGAACTTGCGCCGGATGAGGTCGCGTTCCGTGGCGCCGAAGTCAGGATCGTCGGAAGGGGACATGGCGGCTCCACGTTCACTTGGAACGCCGATGTACCGCATCAGCGGATACCGCGGCTAGGCGGATGATAACGGGGCCACGATGTCCGCCTGCGGACATGATGAAGCCACTCTGCGCCCGCACACCGCCGCACCGAGGAGAGGGCTCAGAGGAGGGGAAGCTGGACGCGTCCACCGTTATCAGTATGAGCCTTGGCGGCGCGCAGCGCGGTATCCTGAGCACCCCCCATGGTGCGCGCCGTGCCGGAGGCGACGTGCTCGCCGGCCACGGTGATGAGCCACGCCCACGCATCGGGCCCGCGCCACATCACCGCGAGATCGCAGCCATAGGCTCGTGTCACCGCGTGGCGTGTCATCCAGGTTGTCGTGTTCGGCACGTCGGCGCCCCCAATGAATCCTGGGCTGTTTTATCACTGGATGAGGATGATCCGGGAGTGCCTGCCCGAGGCGTGACCGGCCAGGAGATCTGCGGACATCGATCACGGCTGAGCCGACACGGCTTTCCTGCCTCCTGCGTCGGCAAACATACGATGGTCCGCATGGCGGTGCTGTGTTTAAGGGGAGATTCAGCGACGGAAGTGATTTCAATGCCATCCGCGTCGCGCAGGAGGCTTGGTAAGCGGTGATCGGCATGTCCCCCGTAGGACGGCGATGGGTGCTCGGCGGACGCGACGGGTGCTGGTTTGCGGACTCGTGCCTGCACACAGGGGGCACCGGTGCCCGCGGAGACGTCTCTGCCGCGAGGGAGAACCGAGCGTTCCGGAACGCCGCCCCGGAGTCCCTGCGGACGGGCTTGCAGGCAGACCGCAGCACCGTCTCGCCAGTGCCGATATTACAGCTGCGCAGGAGGACCCCGATCAGCCGGCGGCACGCGGTTGGGCCAACTCGACGCCGTCACCCTGCTGCGCTGCCAGAGAAGCGAGGAGTTCCACGCAATCGCCGCAGATCACCCTGAGGCCCGGTTTCCCCCACACCTTCGTCCCACATCCGCAGGCATAGGCGACCTTGTCCTTCTTCGCGGCGCCGGCCTTCCGGATGTCGGACTTCCAGGCGATGGCGATACCGTCCGCCAGCAGTTTGGCTGCTTCACGGTCGAAGGGGCCGTCCGTGATGATGATGTGCGTCATCCTCTGTCCCGTTTCCTTACCGCCCGGCGCGCCCGTGTCACTCGGGTGCAGGCCAACGGCCTTCATCTTGGCCGCCCATTCCATGTTGTGATAGCCGCCGCGCGAGCGCTTCCCGAACTCCTCTTGCCACACATGGACCATTTCATGGACCAAAGTGGAGAGGATCTCGGCCTGGTCGCGGTCGAACACATCCGGGTTCAAGGCGATCTCGTGCCGCCGCTCGCCA
>PJUC01000526.1_pt1 | contig 14655 bp, 13 predicted proteins | sample 1512161 | NCBI WGS metagenome assembly PJUC01 (sample SAMN08177676, study PRJNA422409) | Soil metagenome, whole genome shotgun sequencing project. | isolation source: Soil enriched on filter paper | place: USA: Madison | collected 2015-01-15
GCTGGTTGACGTAGGGCTGGCCGACGCGGGTCGCCTGCTCGGCGATGACTTCCTGCGCCTGCTTCTTGGTGCCGACGAAGAGGATGGTGCCGCCGTGCGCGACCGTCTCCTTGACGAACTCGTACGCCTTGTCGATGTACGTGAGCGACTGCTGGAGGTCGATGATGTGGATGCCGCTGCGCTCGGTGAGGATGAAGCGCTTGACCTTCGGGTTCCACCGGCGGGTCTGGTGTCCGAAGTGGACGCCGCTGTCGAGCAGCTGGCGAATGGTGACGACGGCCATGGCCGGTCTCCTGTTCTGGCGCAGGGAGCGCCTGTTGCGGTTGTCTCGCGCCGACCGTCGGCCGGCGAGCCTGGTGCCCGGCACATGCCCGCCCCGCGTTCGCACTGATGCGCTCGCAAGGACCGTCGGGAATGGATGCCGCGTCACAGACGTCGTCCCGTTCGAGACGAGATCCGTCACGCTGTGGGCACGCGGAGTCACTCCGGCATGCGGAGTGCGACATCCAGTGTACCAGGAGCGGGGCCCGCGACCCTCCTCCCCATGACCGCCCATGTCCGGGTTCTCCCCGGGTCAGGGAGACAGGGATTCCGCGGGCTGAGGACTGCGCGAGGCTCGGACGATGACCCCGTCATCCACCCGCTCAGAGCTGCGACGACATCGGGTCGTCGCAGCTCTGCTGGCGCTTCTCGTGGCGTCGTCGGGAGCGGGCGCTCCGGGTAGCGCTGTCGCCGCGGTGCCCGCGTCCGTGGAACCGAGCGCGGCGGCTTGGGTGTGGCCGGCGAGTCCGTTCCGCCTGGAGCGTCCCTTCGTGGCCCCGCCCCACGACTATGGCCCGGGGCACCGCGGGCTCGATCTGACGCCGTTGGGCGCCGACGGGCTCGTGGCACCCGCGGCGGGGATCGTCGCGTTCGCGGGTCAGGTCGCGGGGCGCGGCATCCTCACGATCGACCACGGGGACGGACTCGTGACGACGCTGGAGCCGATCGATTCCGCGCTGACTGCGGGGACGCCGGTCGGGCGCGGGGATCCGGTCGGCACGCTGTCGACGGGAGGCCACGCGGAGCCCGGTGCGCTCCATTTCGGGGTACGACTGCACGGCGAGTACATCAATCCGCTCGTACTGCTGGGCGGGGTTCCGCGCGCGGTGCTGCTGCCCTGCTGCTGACGCGGTCAGGCGCGCGGGTGCGCCAGGCGATAGGTGGCGGTCAGACGCTCGCTCGACACGTGCGTGTAGATCTGGGTCGTGCCCAGGCTCGCGTGGCCGAGGATCTCCTGCACCGCCCGCAGGTCCGCTCCCCCGTCGAGCAGATGGGTGGCCGCGGAGTGCCGGAGGGCGTGCGGCCCGACCTGCGCGCCCAGCTCCGGTCCGAGGCGACGCGAGACGAGGTCATACACGGCGCGGGGTCCGAGCCGTCGCCCACGCGCGCCGAGGAACAGTGCGGATGCCGCCGCCGCGTCGAGCTCGTCGGCCCGCGCCGCGAGAGCCGGCCGCCCGCGCACCAGGTACGCCTCCACCGCGCGCAACGCGGGCAGGCCGAAGGGCACCACGCGTTCCTTCGCACCTTTGCCGAGGACCCGCACGGTGCGTCGACCGGGGTCGAGGTCATCGATGTCGAGCCCGCACAGCTCTGACACGCGCACCGCGGCGCCGTACAGCAGCTCGAGCACGGCGTGGTCGCGGAGCGCCGCCGGGTCTCCGTCGGCGGCCGCCTGAGCCATCTGGGCGAGCACCCCGTCGAGAGTCTGGGCTGTCGCCACCTTGGGGAGCGTCTTGCCCCGCTTGGGCGCCACGAGCCGCAGACTGGGATCGGAGTCGATGGCCTCGGTCTCGGTGGCCCAGGCGAAGAAGCCGCGCACGGCCGCCGTGCGCCGCGCGATGGTCGCGCGGCTGTCGCCCCGTTGCACCGCCTGCCAGAGCCAGTCCCGCAGCGTCTCCAGGTCCACGTCGGCGAGCTCCACGTCGCCGCAGGCGGCCTCGAGGCCCGCGAGGTCGGACCGGTAGGCGCGGACGGTAGCGGGCGACAGCCGGCGCACCTGATCGACGTGGCGCAGGTACGCCTCGGCGGCCTCGGCGATCCTCATGCCCCCAGCTTGCCGCGTGCGCGACGCCCGGGGGTCGCGGCGCTCCGCGACCGTCGCGATCACCCGTGCAGGCCGGCCAGTCGCCACCCGTCGGCCCCGGCGAGGACCGACCCTTCGAGCCGCAGCAGGCCGAGCATCGCCCGCACATCGTCGACGGCCATGCCGGCCCGGCGGGCGACGTCCTCCGCGTCCCGCCCGATCCGGGCGCTGAGCGCGTCCGTCACGCGCGTCGTGTCGTCGGTGCGGCCGCGATCCTCGGTGCGTTCGGCGGCGTCCCCCGCGAGCGGTGTCGGTCTGGCGTCGCGGCGCGACGCTGCGGCGAGGCCGAGCAGCTCACGCACATCGTCCGCGCTCGTGATGCAGGCTGCCCCGCCGTAGTCTCGGATCAGCCGATGCGTGCCCGCGGATCCCGGCGACGTGATCGGTCCGGGCACCGCACCCAGGCCGCGGCCGAGAGCAGCGGCGTGTCCGGCGGTGTTCAAGGACCCGCTCCGCCAGCCGGCCTCGACGACGACCGTGGCGGTCGACAGGGCGGCGATGAGCCGGTTCCGCTGCAGGAACCTCCATTTCGTGGGCGCCGAGCCGCACGGCACCTCGCTCGCCACGATTCCGGTGGCGGCGATGTGATCGATCAGCTGGGTGTGTCCGGCCGGATATGCGCGCTCTGCGCCGCCGGCGAGCAGCGCGACCGTCAGTCCTCCGGCACTGAGCGCTGCGCGATGCGCCGCGCCGTCGATGCCGTAGGCGCCGCCCGAGACGACGGGGATACCGGACCCCGCGAGCTCGGCGGCGAGCTCGCGCGCCACCAGATCGCCGTATCCTGATGCCGCTCGCGCTCCCACGACGGCGACGGAGGGATCCAGCCGCCCGAGCGCGGCGGCATCGCCCCGCACCCAGAGGCACATCGGGGCGTGGGGCCCGAGGTCGTCGAGCTGCTGCGGCCAGACCGGATCATGGCGGGTCACCAGCCGCACCCCGCGGGCGGCCGCGATGCGCAGGGTGTCGGAGACCGCCCGCGCCGACAGGCGAGGCATCCAGCGCTTGCGCGCGTCGGAGTCCTCTCGCGCCGTGAGCTCGGCGAACGGCGCAGCGGCGGCGAGACGGGCGAGAGCCTCGACGGGTCCGAGCGATGCCACGACGCGACCCGCGGCGGAATCCCCCGGTTCCACCAGCTGGCACCAGACGGCGACGGCGTGGCGATACAGCGCTTCCTCGTCGGCCAGATCGAGCCCGAGCGGGGCGAGCGCCGCACGCGCCGCCCCGATCGACAGATCGAAGCCGGTCACAGTGCGATCCCCTTCTTGAGGTACAGCGCGCGCCCGATGTGATCGGCACTCAGCTGTGCTCGTCCCTCGATGTCTGCGATGGTCCACGCCACGCGCAGCACGCGATCGTAGCCGCGCAGCGTGATGGTGCCGCGGTTGAGGGCGGCATCCAGGGGGCGGCGCACGTGCGGCGGCGGAGCCGACGGGCCCTCGCGCAGCCATGCTCCGGGCACATCGGCGTTGACGCGCCACGCCGTGCCCTGCAGACGCTGCCGCGTTCGGTCGCGGGCCGCCGCCACGCGTTCGCGGGCGACAGTCGTCGAGGTGACGGGCGCCGCGTCTCGCTGCGCGACCGAGACACGCGACAGCGTCAGCTCGATGTCCATCCGATCCAGCAGCGGCCCTGAGAGGCGCCCGAGGTAACGCCGGATCGCCGCGGGCGGGCACGAGCAGTCCCCGCCCCGGATGCCGTAGTCACCGCACGGGCAGGGATTGGTGGCGAGGACCAGCTGGAATCTCGCCGGGTACTCGGCATGGGCGCCGGCGCGGTGGATGGCGATCGTGCCGGTCTCGAGCGGCTGGCGCAGGGCGTCGAGCACCGAGGCCGGGAACTCGCCCGCCTCGTCGAGGAACAGCACGCCCTCGCTCGCACGCGCGATCGCTCCCGGGCGGACGACGCGCGAGCCGCCGCCGACGAGCGCGGCGACGGATGCGCTGTGGTGGGGAGCTTCGAAGGGCGGTGTGCGCGACAGCTCGACGACGCGCACCCCCGAGAGGCTGCGGATCGACGCGCTCGCGAGGGCTGCCCGGTCGTCCAGCTCGGGAAGGATGCCAGGGAGCCGGCGCGCGAGCATGGTCTTGCCTGCGCCGGGCGGGCCGCACATGAGCAGATGGTGCCCGCCGGCGGCCGCGACGATGAGGGCTTCCACGGCGTCACGCTGCCCGATGACGTCGGAGAGATCGACCACGTCGTCCCGCGCGGACTCCTCGTCCGGCAGCTCGACCGGCTCGTCGTCGGGGACCTCCACCTCGCCGCCGTGCCACGACACCACCTGGGCCAGATTCGTCGCCGCCAGCACCTCCACCCCCTCGACGAGCGTCGCTTCGGGGCCGTTGGCGTACGGCACGACCACCCGTCGGTGACCAGCCCGGCGGGCGGCGGCCACCGCGGGGAGCACGCCTGCGACGGGTCGCAGGCGTCCGTCGAGCCCCAGCTCGCCGATGTGGACGGTCGAGGCGACGGAGGCGGCATCCATTCCCGGCTCGGTGGCCAGCGACGCGACCGCGATCGCGATGTCGAAGCCCGACCCCTGCTTGGGCAGGCTCGCCGGCGACAGGTTGACGGTCAGCCGTCGCCGCGGAAGAGGTGTGCCGCTGTTCGCGCATGCGTTGTGCACGCGCTGCACCGCCTCGCCCAGCGCCTTGTCGCCCAGCCCGATGATCCGGAAGTCAGGCTGCTGGTTCGACAGGTCGGCCTCGACCTCGACGACCTCGCCCTCGGCGCCCACGAGCGACACCGCCCAGGTCCGCGCGACGCTCACGGCACCTCCACATCGACGAGGTGCTCGAGCGGCGCCGAATGCGGCCGAGGTCCGACGATGCCGATCGCGTCGATGCGCAGCCGCCGTCCCTGCAGCACATCGCGGTTCTCTGCCGCCCAGGCGACCGCCAGGCGCCACAGCCGGGCCCGCTTGCGTGCGTCGAGGGCTTCGAACGGGTGCCCGAAGGCCTCGCCCCGCCTCGTCTTGACCTCGACCACGACGACGTGCTTCGCGTCCGCGGCGACGAGGTCGATCTCGCCGACGCCGCACCGCCAGTTGCGCGCGAGCACCTCGTACCCGAGTTCGGTGAAGTAGCGGGCCGCGCGGTCCTCGCCCGCGCGCCCGAGTTCGTCCTTCTCTGCCATTCCGGCATCGTCCCGCGGCGGGCATGCCCCGCGGACGCCGGATGGCGGCATCCGTTCACAATCCCCGGAAACGGGCCGGGAGGCCTGGCTGGGGAGGAAGGGTCAGGTGTCGAGCGACAGCTCTTCGGGCAGGTGGAAGTCTCGGCGGGTGAGCTCCTCCACGTTGACGTCCTTGAACGTCAGCACGCGGACGGCCTTGACGAACCGGTCGGCGCGGTAGATGTCCCAGACCCACACGTCCGACATCGAGATCTCGAAGTAGAAGTCGTGCTCGGTGTCGCGGCGCACGACGTTGACCTCGTTCGCGAGGTAGAACCGCCGTTCGGTCTCGATCACGTACTGGAACTGCGATACGACGTCGCGGTACTCGCGGTACAGGGCGAGCTCGAGCTCTCGGTCGTAGTCTTCGAACACCTCGTCGTCCATGGTGCTTCCATCCTAGGGCGGAGAACGGATGCCGCGCCCCCGCGTCCGCGGCCCGCGAACGCGACGCTCAGAAGAGCGTCGGCGCCTCGGCGATCGACCACGAGGCGCGATGGTGCCGGCTGATCCCGTGCGCGCGGATCGCGGCGCGGTGCTCAGGACTGGCATAGCCCTTGTTGCGCGCCCATTCGTAGGCGGGGAGCTCGTCGTGCAGCTCGGCCATGAGGCCGTCGCGGGCGACCTTCGCGATGACCGACGCGGCGGCCGCCGACGCGCAGTCGCGGTCGGCCTTGATCACCGGACGGATCGTGAGCGCCCACTCGCCGGCGGGTGAGATGTAGTCGTAGTTGCCGTCGAGGATGACGATCGCGTCCTCGACCACGACGCCCTGGCTGCGGAGTTCGGCGAGGGCGCGCACCGAGGCGAGGCCGAGTGCGCGCATGATGCCGATCTCGTCGATCTCCTGCGAGCTCGCCCATCCCACGGCGCTCGCGGCCACCCACGAGGCCGCACGCGCCGCCACATCGGGGCGGCGCAGCTCGGGCACGAGCTTCGAGTCGCGCAATCCCTGCGGCACGCGCTTGCGCGAGCGCGGCGCATCCACCACTGCCGCGCCGACGGCGACCGGCCCTGCGAGCGCACCGCGACCCACCTCGTCGCACGCGATGACCAGCGTGTGTTCGCGCAGCAGGCGCCTCTCCAGCGTGAGCCGGGGCTCGACGACGGTCATTTCGAGCCGTCGCCTCCTTCGGGCGCCGGCACGCCGGCGAAGACGTCGTGATGGAAGTCGAGCACCCCGAACCGGTCGAACGGCCAGGTGATCAGGAACGCACGACCCACGACGTTGTCGATGGGCACGAACCCCTTGCCCGGCTCGCCCGTGTGGAATCGCGAGTCGGCGGACTTGTTGCGGTTGTCGCCCAGCATCCACAGCGAGCCCGCGGGGACCGTGACGTCGAAGGACTCCGCGGATGCCGGATCGCCGGCATCCACGTTGATGTAGGCGGTCTCGTCGATGGGCACCCCGTTGACGGTGATCTGGCCGATGGCGTTGCAGCAGACGACGTGATCGCCCGGGATCCCGATGATGCGCTTGACCAGATGGTCGTCGCTGTCGGGAGCCGCAAGGCCCACGAGCGACAGCACCCATTCGAACGCCTCGACGACGGGCGGCCGCGCCGGCTCGGTGTTCGGCGGCAGCCATCCGCCCGGATCCCGGAACACGACGATGTCGCCGCGCTCGTAGCCGCCGAAGCGCGGGGTGATCTCGTCGACGAGGATGCGGTCCTTGATGAGGAGCGTGTCCTCCATCGAGCCGGACGGGATGTAGAACGAGCGGACCAGGAACGTCTTGACCACGAGCGAGACGAGGACCGCGATCAGGATGATCACGACGACGTCGCGGAGGAAGATCAGCCACCCCCGGCGCCGCGGCTGCACCGTCGCCGCCGTGTCGGTGCCGGCGGTGGGCGACGGTTCGGCCGGGGCCGACTTCTCAGTCGTCATCGAGTTCCTCCGCGGGCGCCGACCGTCGGCGAGCCCGCCTTCAAGGGTGACACACTCCGGACCCGTTGCCGCACGTCGACGCATACCCCGGGAACGATCGAAGCCCCGGACCAGCGGTCCGGGGCTTCGATGCGCGCAGGCGACGACGTATCAGTAGTCGCGCTTCTCCTTGATGCGGGCTTTCTTGCCGCGGAGGTTGCGCAGGTAGTAGAGCTTGGCGCGGCGGACGTCACCACGGGTCACGACCTCGATGTGGTCGATGACCGGCGAGTGCACCGGGAAGGTGCGCTCCACGCCGACCTGGAAGCTGATCTTGCGGACCGTGAAGGTCTCGCGCACGCCGTCGCCCGAGCGGCCGATGACGACGCCCTGGAAGACCTGGATGCGGGAGCGGTTGCCCTCGGTGATGTTGACGTGCACCTTGACGGTGTCACCGGCGTCGAAGGCGGGGATGTCGGAGCGGAGCGAAGCCGCGTCGACGGCGTCGAGGATCTGCATGATCGTCTCTCTCTGCGGCCGCCACAGGTCGACCGCGGGAAGTGTTCTGAAAGGATTCGGTGTGCCGCAGGCCTTCGGCGTGACGCCGTCCAGCTGGTTCCCCTGAGGCAGAACCGGTCAGGGCACAAACAACTATTGTGCCACGGATGCAGCGCCTCGCCAAAACGCCTCAGCCGGCGTGCGGTGCCTGCTTCTCGGTGATGACGATGACCTCGCGCTCCGCTGCCGTCGGGGCGCCGGCCGCCTCGTGCGGGGCCGGGATGTAGGCGACGCCTTCGGTCGTGTGCAGGACGACGCGAGAGGGTCGCGCCTCACTCCACAGCTGCCACAGCGCGAGCCAGAACAGGGCGATGCCGGCGAGCACCGCGACGACCATCACCGGCGCCCACCACGACTGGACGAAGAAGCCGAGCGAGATGACCAGGCCGTGCCACACCGTGAAGCCGAGCACGTCCCACCACGACACCGCACGCTGTGCGCGGACGGTCCCCCGCGCACGCACCAGCAGGGTGAGGATCAGCTGCCAGACGAACACCCCGGGGATGGCCAGGAACAGCACCCACAGGAACGCCCATCCGCCGGCGTTGAACACGGCCCAGCCGACGAACAGCCACAGCGGGAGCAGGAAGGCCGCGGGGATCAGCCAGCCGAAGAACGCACGACGCAGCCACATGCCTTGATGCTACGCCGCTCCCGGTCGCGACGGCACCGGTCCTGCGCGCCGCGGAGGATCCTCCCAGCCAGGCCGCCCCGCGCCCGGCAGAATGGTCTGAGAAACGAGAGGAACACCCATGATCGAGTTGCGCACCCCTGCCGAGATCGAGGCGATGAAGCCCGCCGGGCGATTCGTCGCCGAGACGCTGGCGACTCTGCGCGACGAGACCAAGGTGGGCACGAACCTCCTGGCGATCGACCGCCGCGCGCACGATCTGATCCGCCGCGCGGGCGCCGAGTCCTGCTACATCGACTATCACCCGTCCTTCGGAGCGAGCCCGTTCGGGAAGGTGATCTGCACCTCGGTGAACGATGCCGTCCTGCACGGCCTGCCGTTCGACTACGCGCTGCGCGACGGCGACCTCGTTTCGCTGGACTTCGCCGTGTCGGTCAACGGCTGGGTCGCCGACTCGGCCGTCTCGTTCGTCGTGGGCACGGCCCGTGACGAGGATCTCGCGCTCATCGACACGACCGAACGGGCTCTGGATGCCGCCATCCGGACGGCGACCGTGGGCAACCGCATCGGCGACATCTCGGCCGCGATCGCGCACGTGGCCCACGGCGACGGCTACTCCATCAACACCGACTTCGGCGGACACGGGGTCGGCCGCATCATGCACGGCGACCCCCACGTCCCCAACGACGGCAAGGCCGGTCGCGGCTACCCCTTGCGCGCCGGACTCGTTTTGGCCCTGGAGCCGTGGTTCCTGCAGACGACGGACGAGCTCGTGACCGATCCGGACGGCTGGACGCTGCGCTCGGTGGACGGCTCGCGCGGTGCGCACGCGGAGCACACCGTCGCGATCACCGAGGACGGCCCCATCGTGCTGACCGACCGGTCCTGGCTCGGCGTCTCCTGATCCGCGGCCGCTCCTGAACCGCGGCCGCGGTCAGGTGCGCAGCTCCGCGCTCGGAGCGTGCGCGGGCGTCGCGGCGCCGGCGAGCGCCGCGAGCGATGCCGCGACGGAGTGATCCGCTTCACGCTCCACGCGCGGGTGTTCGCTGAGCACGATCAGCGACTTGGCCGCCAGGCGCACCGTGTCGCCGGGCCTCACCAGCGGCGAATCGGCCCGCTCCCCGGCGGTGTCGATCACGACCTCCCAGTCCGGGCTGTACTCCACGACGGGGATGTGGAAGTCGATGATGTCGTCGCCGGCGTTGAACAGGACGATGAAGTGGCGGTCACGGATCGGGTCGCCCCGCCGGTCCTTCTCGCGGATGCCCTGACCGTTGAGGAACACGCCGACGGCGCGCCCGAACCCCGACTCCCAGTCGTCGGGCTGCATGAGCGAGCCGTCGGGTCGCAGCCACGCGATGTCCTGGATCGGCGCCCCGACGTCGCGCTGCACCGGGCGCCCCTCGAAGAAGCGGCGGCGGCGGAACGTCGGGTGGTCCCGCCGGAGCCGGCTCATGGCGGCGGTGAACTCGAGGAGCGGGCGGTCTGCGTTCTCCCAGTCGATCCAGGTGATCTCGTTGTCCTGCGCGTAGCCGTTGTTGTTGCCCTGCTGCGTGCGCCCGAGCTCGTCTCCGTGCAGCAGCATGGGAACCCCCTGGCTCAGCATGAGCGTGGCGAGGAAGTTGCGCTGCTGGCGCGCGCGCATGGTCAGAACCGCCGAGTCGTCGGTGGGCCCTTCGACGCCGAAATTGTCGGAGCGGTTGTCGTCGGCCCCGTCGCGCCCGTCCTCGCCGTTGGCGTCGTTGTGCTTCTCGTTGTACGACACGAGGTCCCGCAGCGTGAAGCCGTCGTGCGCCGTGACGAAGTTGACGGATGCCACGGGCCGGCGTCCGGAGTGCTCGTAGAGGTCGCTCGACCCGGTGAGCCGGGAGGCGAACTCGCCCAGCGCCTGCGGCTCGCCGCGCCAGAAGTCACGGACGGTGTCGCGGTACTTGCCGTTCCACTCCGTCCACTGCGGCGGGAAGTTGCCGACCTGATATCCGCCGGGGCCGACGTCCCAGGGCTCCGCGATCAGCTTGACCTGTGAGACGACGGGGTCCTGCTGCACGAGCTCGAAGAAGGTGGACAGGCGGTCGACGTCGTAGAACTCGCGAGCGAGCGCGGACGCGAGGTCGAACCGGAAGCCGTCGACGTGCATGTCGATGACCCAGTAGCGCAGCGAGTCCATGATCAGCTGCAGCGAGTGCGGGTTGCGCACGTTGAGACTGTTCCCGGTGCCGGTGTAGTCGGTGTAGTACCGCTTGTCGTCCTCGAGCTTGTAGTAGGCCGCGTTGTCGATGCCGCGCATCGAGAGGGTCGGCCCCAGGTGGTTGCCCTCGGCGGTGTGGTTGTACACGACGTCGAGGATGACCTCGATGCCGGCGGCGTGGAGCGCGCGCACCATCCCCTTGAACTCCTGCACCTGCTGGCCGCGGTCACCGGTGGCGGCGTAGCGGTTGTGCGGGGCGAAGTACGAGATCGAGTTGTAGCCCCAGTAGTTGGAGAGGCCCTTGCTCTGCAGGATCGCGTCGTCGACGAACTGGTGCACCGGCATCAGCTCGATCGCCGTGACGCCGAGCTTGGTCAGGTGCTCGATGATCGCGGGGTGCGCGACGGCGCTGTAGGTGCCCCGCATCTCTTCAGGGATGTCGGGATGCCGCATCGTCAGGCCGCGGACGTGAGCCTCATAGATCAGCGTCTCGCTGTAGGGGGTCCCCGGCCGTCGGTCGCCCGCCCAGTCGAAGAACGGGTTGACCACGACGCCCTTGATCATGTCGGCGGCGGAGTCCTCGTCGTTGCGCGAGTCGGGGTCGCCGAACGTGTAGCCGTACACCGGCTGCCCCCACTGCACCGCGCCCTCGACCGCCTTCGCGTACGGGTCGAGCAGCAGCTTGGCCGGGTTGAACCGCAGCCCGGTCGCGGGATCGTACGGGCCGTGCACGCGGTAGCCGTAGCGCTGGCCCGGCTGCACGTTGGGCACGTACGCGTGCCACACGAACGCATCGACCTCGGCGAGCTCGATGCGCGTCTCGGCGCCGCGCGTTCCGAACAGGCAGAGCTCCACGCGCTCGGCGCCTTCGCTGAACAGCGCGAAGTTGGTGCCGCTTCCGTCGTAGGTCGCCCCGAGCGGATACGCCGATCCCGGCCAGGTGTGCATCGTCATCCCCCATGCCTCACTGGCCACACCCTACCGGTGCGACCCCGCCCGCGGCCGCGTCTCACACGGCGGGCGCGAGCCGTGTGAGCGAAACGTTCGTTCGAGGTAACGGCGCACACCCCGGCGACGAAACACCGCGCTCCTAACGTCGCTGACACGGAATCCCCGCCGGATCAGGAGGACCCATGGCCCACCGCGACCGCGTCGACAGCCCGAAACACGACGCTGACACCGATGCAACATCGCCCGCATACGGTGACGACATGAGCAGCCTGCCCGCCCTCGGCACGCATGTCGTGGTGGTGGGCGCCGGGATGGTGGCGCATCGGTTCGTCGAGAGCCTGCTCAGCCGTGCCGACGGCCGGTGGCGGGTCACGCTGATCGGCGAAGAGGACCGCCACCCGTATGACCGGGTGGGCCTCACCGGATTCTTCGCGGGCGCGTCCGCCGACGACCTCACGCTCGACCGGTCGATCTTCGACGACGACCGGCTGCGGTTCCTGCGCGGCGACGCGGTCGTGCGGATCGACCGCTCCGCACGGCGCGTGACCACCAGGTCGGGGCTGAGCGTCGGGTACGACCGCCTCGTGCTCGCGACCGGGTCGTACGCCGCGCGCCTGGCGGTGGACGGCTTCGGCCTCGACGGCTGCTTCGTGTACCGGACGCTCGACGACGTCGAGAGCCTGGAGGCGTTCGTGCAGCGACGCTCCGCGCAGCTCGGCCGCCGCCTCACCGGCACCGTCATCGGGGGCGGGCTGCTCGGCCTGGAGGCGGCGGGAGCGCTTCAAGGCCTCGGCGTCGACTGCACCGTCGTGCAGTCGTCCGACCGGCTCATGTCGGCGCAGCTCGATCTGCCTGCAGGCGGCGCGCTGCGGCGCCTGATCCAGTCGCGCGGCATCCGGGTCAGGACCGAGACGGTGACGACGCGTCTCGACCCCGACCGCTCAGGCCAGGTCACGGGGCTGGAGTTCCGCGACGGGTCGTACGAGCGCACCGACGTCGTCGTCTTCACCGTCGGCGTCCGGCCGCGGGACGAGCTTGCGCGCAGCGCGGAGCTGGACGTCCACCCGCGCGGCGGAGTGCTCATCGATGCGGGGTGCCAGTCGTCCGATCCGCGCATCCTCGCGATCGGCGAGGTCGCGAACTTCGACGGCCAGTGCGTCGGCCTCGTCGCGCCGGGCTACGCGATGGCCGAGGTGGCCGCCACGCGGCTGCTCGGGCTCGACGAGCACGGCGGCGAGGCATCCTTCCCCGGCTACGACCTCTCGACCAAGCTCAAGCTCTCGGGAGTCGACGTGGCGAGCTTCGGCGACGCATTCGCCCAGACGCCCGGCGCGCTCGACGTGGTGTACGCCGACCCTGTCGCGGGGGTCTACAAGAAGCTCGTCCTCTCGGACGACGCCAAGACGCTCCTCGGCGGCATCCTCGTCGGCGACGCTTCCGCCTACGGTTCGCTGCGTCCGCTCGTCGGCGGCGCACTCGGCGGCGACCCCGTCGCGTACCTCATGCCCGAAGGCGGCGTCCCCGCGCCGACCGGCGACCTGCCGGATGATGCCCTCGTCTGCTCGTGCAACAGCGTCAGCGCGGGGCGCATCCGTCAGGCGGTGCACGAGGAGGGCTGCTCGGACGTCGCCGGCGTCAAGGCCTGCACCAAGGCGGGCGCCGCCTGCGGCTCCTGCCTCACGATGGTGAAGAAGCTCGTGGGATCGGAGCTCGCCAAGACAGGCGCCACCGTGAGCAACGCCCTGTGCGAGCACTTCGACATGTCGCGGCGCCGGCTCTTCGACGCGGTGCGCGTCTCGGGTCTGCACACGTTCAGCGCCGTCATCGAGCGGTTCGGCGTCGGGCGCGGCTGCGACATCTGCAAGCCCGCGCTGGCCAGCATCCTCTCCACCCTCGTCGGCGGGCATGTGCTCGACGGCGAGAACGCCACCCTGCAGGACACCAACGACCACGTGATGGCGAACCTGCAGAAGGACGGCAGCTACTCGGTCGTGCCCCGCATCCCGGGCGGCGAGATCACCCCGGAGGGGCTGCTCGTCATCGGGCAGGTCGCGCAGGACTTCGGGCTCTACACGAAGATCACCGGCGGTCAGCGCATCGACATGTTCGGCGCGCGCCTGGAGCAGTTGCCCGACATCTGGAAGCGGCTCGTCGACGCCGGGTTCGAGTCAGGACACGCCTACGGCAAGTCGCTGCGAACCGTGAAGTCGTGCGTGGGCTCGACCTGGTGCCGCTACGGCGTGCAGGACTCCGTCGGCATGGCGGTGCAGCTGGAGCTGCGCTACCGAGGCCTGCGCTCGCCTCACAAGCTCAAGCTGGGCGTTTCGGGGTGCGCCCGCGAGTGCGCCGAGGCGCGCGGCAAGGACGTCGGTGTCATCGCGACCGAGGCCGGCTGGAACATGTACGTCGGCGGCAACGGAGGCTTCACGCCGCGCCACGCCGTCCTGCTGGCCGAAGGGCTGAGCGACGAGCAGCTGCTCACCGCCATCGACCGGTTCCTGATGTACTACATCTTCACCGCCGACCGCCTGCAGCGGACCGCTCCGTGGTTCGAGGAGCTCGACGGCGGCATCGAGGGCCTGCGCGACGTCATCTTCGCCGACAGCCTCGGCATCTGCGCCGACCTCGACGCCGCCATGGCGGCGCACGTCGACTCGTACGAGGACGAATGGGCGGCGACGCTCCAGGACCCGGAGAAGCTCCGTCGGTTCGCCTCGTTCGTCAACGCGCCGGCCACGCCTGACCCGTCGCTCGCCTATGTCGCCGAACGCGGTCAGCCCCGCCCCGCCACCGCAGAGGAGCGCCGCGACGGCGGCGTCCTCATCGCCGGAACGACCTTGGAGGTGCGCCGATGACCCTCATCGACCAGCAGACATCCGCGCCGGCGGCCCCGCCCGGATGGGTGCGCGTGTGCGCGCTGGGAGATCTGGAGGTCGAGCGCGGGCGCGCAGCCCTCCTCGGCGGCACGCAGATCGCGCTCTTCCTCACCCGTGGCGCCGACGGCGGTGAAGGGCGCGTGTACGCGGTGTCGAACTTCGATCCGTACAGCCGGGCCAACGTCATCTCGCGTGGCATCGTCGGCACCCGGCAGGATGCGCCGACCGTCGCCTCGCCCATGTACAAGCAGGTCTTCGACCTCCGCACGGGCATCTGCCTCGACAC
>PJUC01000527.1_pt1 | contig 14558 bp, 13 predicted proteins | sample 1512161 | NCBI WGS metagenome assembly PJUC01 (sample SAMN08177676, study PRJNA422409) | Soil metagenome, whole genome shotgun sequencing project. | isolation source: Soil enriched on filter paper | place: USA: Madison | collected 2015-01-15
CGCGCCGGTGCTGGGCGGGGGCAGGGCGGTGCGCTCGGTGGTGGCCTTCGTGCTGAACCGCCTGCCGATGAGCGAGATGCTGGCCGAATGGCAGCAGAGCCGCGCCGAGCATGGCGCCCCTGCCGCGGGCGAAGACCCCGCGCTGCGCGCTCTGCTCACGCGCCGCATCAACGAGACGCTGCAGGACATGGCCACGCCCTCGCGCAAGCCGCTTTACATCGCGCTGGGCGCGCACGCGGCCCTGCTGGGCGTGGGGCTCTGGCTGGTGAACTGACGAGCGCGCGGCTGGCGCTCAGAGCGCCAGCATCAGCTTCAGGTTCTGCACCGCGGCGCCGCTGGCGCCCTTGCCGAGGTTGTCCAGGCGCGCGATGACCACGGCGTGGCGGTGATCTTCATTCGGGAACACGCGGATCTCGAGGTTGTTGGTGTCGTTGAGCGCCAGCGCTTCGAGCTTGCCGTCTTCCGTGGGCGGCAGCACCTTCACGAACTGCTCGGGCGTGTTGCTCCGGGCATAGTGCGCGGCCAGGGCGTCCTGCAGGTCGCCCGCCTTCGGCTTGCCGGGCAGCAGGTCGAGGTGCAACGGCAGCTGCACCAGCATGCCCTGCTTGAAATTGCCCACCGACGGGATGAACACCGGCCGGCGTGTGAGGCCGGTGTAGGTCATGATTTCGGGGATGTGCTTGTGCTTCAGGCCCAGCGCGTAGATCTCGAACAGCGGGGCCTCGCCCTTTTCGTAGGCCTCGATCATGGTCCGGCCGCCGCCCGAGTAGCCGCTCACGGAGGGCAGCGAAATCGGGAAATCGGCGGGCAGCAGGCCCGCGTCTACCAGGGGGCGCACCATCGCGATGGCGCCGGTGGCGTAGCAGCCGGGGTTGCCGACGCGATCGGCCTTCGCCACGGCCTCCCAGTGGCCTTCGGTGAGTTCGGGAAAGCCGAACACCCAGCCGGGAGCGATGCGGTGCGCCGTGGAGGCGTCGATGATCTTGGGCTTCCTGCCCGGCAGCTGGTCGATCAGCGCAACCGATTCGCGCGCCGCGTCGTCGTGCAGGCACAGCACCACCAGGTCGACGGCCGCCATCAGGTCCCGCTTGGCATTGACGTCTTTTCGCAGTTCGGGAGCGATGCTCACGAGTTCGACCTGCGGCATCGTCTGGAGCCGTTCGCGGATTTGCAGGCCGGTGGTACCGGCTTCGCCGTCGATGAAAACCTTGGCCATGATGGAGTTTGCCCGGGGTAGCTAGAAGAAAGTACGTATTGACCGCAACCCCACGTACAGTATTGGTGCGGCGCACCATGATACAGTCCGCGGTTGTTCGCCGCCCCCAGCCGTCAGGCTGCCGTCGCCCGCGAGCAACAGAGCAGAAACACTCTCACCCCAGATCTCCCGTTCTCAACCTCCTCCTTCCGAGAGACATCCCTCATGAAGATTCACGAGTACCAAGGCAAGGAAATCCTTGCCAAGTTCGGCGTGCCGGTGCCGCGCGGCATCCCGGCCTATACGGTCCAGGAGGCGGTGGAAGCCGCCCAGAAACTTGGAGGCCCGGTGTGGGTCGTCAAGGCCCAGATCCACGCGGGTGGCCGCGGCAAGGGCGGTGGCGTCAAGGTCGCCAAGACCATCGAAGACGTCAAGAAGCTCGCCGGCGAGATCCTCGGCATGCAGCTCAAGACGCACCAGACCGGCCCCGAAGGCCAGAAGGTCCGCCGCCTCTACATCGAAGACGGCGCCGACATCCAGAAGGAATACTACGTCTCGGCAGTGACCGACCGCGCCACCCAGAAGGTGGCGTTCATCGCTTCGAGCGAAGGCGGCATGGACATCGAGGAAGTGGCCCACTCCTCGCCCGAGAAGATCATCACCGTGTTCGCGGACCCGGCCCTGGGCCTGACCGACGAGCAGGCCAAGCAGATCGCCGACGGCATCGGCATTCCGGCCGACTCCACCGCGCAAGCCGTGGACATCTTCAAGAAGCTCTACACCTGCTACATGGAGACGGACGCCTCGCTGGTCGAGATCAACCCGCTCAACCGTGACAGCAAGGGCAACATCGTCGCCCTGGACGCCAAGTTCAACTTCGACAGCAACGCGCTGTTCCGCCACCCCGAAATCGTGGCCCTGCGCGACCTCGACGAAGAAGACGCGGCCGAAGTCGAAGCCTCGAAGTTCGACCTCGCCTACATCTCGCTGGACGGCAACATCGGCTGCCTGGTGAACGGTGCCGGCCTGGCCATGGCCACCATGGACACCATCAAGCTGTTCGGCGGCGAGCCGGCCAACTTCCTGGACGTGGGCGGCGGCGCCACCCCCGAGAAGGTCACCGAAGCCTTCAAGATCATGCTGAAGAACAAGAACGTGGAAGCCATCCTCGTGAACATCTTCGGCGGCATCATGAAGTGCGACACCATCGCCACCGGCGTGATCGCGGCCTGCAAGGCCGTGAACCTGCAAGTGCCGCTGGTCGTGCGCATGAAGGGCACCAACGAAGTCGAAGGCAAGAAGCTGCTGGCCGATTCGGGCCTGCCGATCATCAGCGCCGACACCATGGCGGAAGCGGCCCAGAAGGTCGTGGCAGCAGTCAAGAAGGCCTAAGGAACAAGTCATGTCGATCTATATCAACAAAGACACCAAAGTCATCACGCAAGGCATCACCGGCAAGACCGGTCAGTTCCACACTGAAAAGTGCCAGGAATACGCGAACGGCAAGAACGCCTTCGTGGCGGGCGTGAACCCGAAGAAGGCCGGCGAGTCGATCTTCAACATCCCGATCTTCGGCTCGGTCAAGGAAGCCGCCACGCAGACCGGCGCCACCGTGTCGGTGATCTACGTGCCGCCGGCAGGCGCCGCGGCCGCCATCTGGGAAGCCGTCGAAGCCGACCTGGACCTGGCGATCTGCATCACCGAAGGCATTCCGGTCCGTGACATGCTCGAAGTGCGCAACAAGATGAAGGCCAAGGAAGCGGCCGGCGGCAAGAAGACGCTGCTGCTGGGCCCGAACTGCCCCGGCCTGATCACGCCCGACGAAATCAAGATCGGCATCATGCCCGGCCACATCCACCGCAAGGGCCGCATCGGCGTGGTCTCGCGCTCGGGCACGCTGACGTACGAAGCCGTGGCTCAACTGACGGAAATCGGCCTGGGCCAATCGTCGGCAGTCGGCATCGGCGGCGACCCGATCAACGGCCTGAAGCACATCGACGTGATGAAGGCTTTCAACGACGATCCGGACACCGACGCGGTCATCATGATCGGCGAAATCGGCGGCCCGGACGAGGCTGACGCAGCCCGCTGGTGCAAGGACAACATGAAGAAGCCGGTCGTCGGCTTCATCGCCGGTGTCACCGCCCCTCCCGGCAAGCGCATGGGCCACGCCGGCGCGCTGATCTCCGGCGGCGCCGACACGGCCGATGCCAAGCTCTCCATCATGGAAGAATGCGGCTTCACCGTGACGCGCAACTTCTCGGAACTGGCCAAGCTGCTCAAGGCCAAGCTGTAAGAAACGGCCCTTAGACACCGGCCGCAGAGCCGGGTCATGCGAGGACCACGCAGAAATTAAAAAGCGCCCGCACTGGATTGCGGGCGCTTTTTTCAATAAAACACAGTGGGATCAGAGACATGGAAATTCTTCAAAGCACGGACTTCTGGTTAGGTCTGCTCAAGATCGTCTGGATCAACATCATCTTGTCGGGCGACAACGCGGTGGTGATTGCGATGGCGGCGCGCTCGTTGCCGCCCGCGCAGCAGAAAAAGGCCGTCCTGTTCGGTTCGGGAGCGGCCGTTGTGCTGCGCATCGTGCTGACGGTGGTGGCGGCCAAGCTGCTGGCGCTGCCTTACCTGCAGATCATCGGCGGCATGCTGCTGCTGTGGATCGGCATGCAGCTGCTCAGCGAGGACGACGAGGACGACGGCGAGTCCAAGGAATACGGCAGCATGATGGCGGCCGTGCGCACCATCCTCCTGGCCGACCTGGTGATGAGCCTGGACAACGTGATTGCCGTCGCGGCCGCCGCGCAGGGCAGCATGGTCCTGCTGATCCTGGGCCTGGCCATCAGCATCCCGTTGGTGATTTTCGGCAGTACCCTCATGATCAAGCTCATGGAACGCTTCCCGATCATCGTCATGCTGGGCGCCGCGCTGATCGGCTGGGTCGGCGGCGAGACCATCGTGAGCGACGTCGCCCTGCGCGACGTGCTGGCGGCCAATCCCTGGTTGCACTATGCGGCGGCTGCGGCCGGTGCGGTGTTTGTCGTGGCCGCGGGCCGCTTGATGCAACGGCGCGCGCACGCCGCTGCTCACTGATTTCGCGAAGTCTGCGCTGACAAACCATGGCGAGTGTCGGCGTCTCCCTGTTCTCCACCCGTCCACCGCTGACCTGGGAGTTCGCAGCACTGACCGATGTCGGCAGGCTGCGCGCCCACAACGAAGACGCCGTACATGTGGACTCCGCGCTGGGGCTGGCCCTGCTGGCCGATGGCATGGGCGGTTACAAGGGCGGCGAGGTGGCGAGCGCCATGGCTGTCTCACTGCTGCACGCCAGCTTCGGCCGCTGGTTCGCCCAGGCCGGCATGCAGGCGCCTGCCCGCGTGGTACGGCGTGCGCTGCAGGCCGCCACCGACGAGGCCAACAGCGCCATCCTGCAAGCCGGCACCACCAACCCCGAACTGCAGGGCATGGGAACGACGCTGGTGCTGGCGGCCTTCCGGCCGCAGCGCGTGGTGGTCGGGCACATCGGAGATTCGCGCTGCTACCGGGTGCGCAACAACAAGCTCGAACTGCTCACGCGTGACCATTCGCTGCGCCAGCAGCAGCTCGACGCGGGTGCCATCACCCCCGAGGAAGCGCTCAATTCGCCAACCCGCAATCTCGTGACCCGGGCGGTCGGCGTGGAGGCCCAGGTCCTGCTGGAAATGCATGAGCACAGCGCAAGGCCGGGCGATCTCTATATGCTTTGCTCCGACGGACTGAGCGAGATGATTTCCGATGAGCAGCTTTTCACGCTTCTAGAACACGATGTCGGGCTTCAGAAAAAAGCTTCGCTTTTGGTTGCAATTGCCAACGAGAATGGCGGCAGGGACAATATTTCGGTTGTTCTGGCAAGAGCAGGCGTTGCGCAAGCGCCTCGCGCAGCCAAGTAGCAGGCCCCAGCGGTACCCCACCGCTGCGCTTGCAGTCATTCAAGCTTTGCAATCGGGGAGTCGGCAATGCCGAAGATGATCATTTCGGTCGATGGCGTTGTCATCGGGCAAGTGGCGCTCGCCAAGGAACGCACGACGCTGGGACGTCGCGCCTACAACGACATCGTGATCGACAACCTGGCAGTCAGCGGCGAGCACGCCGTGCTGCACATGAGCGATGGCGACGTCGAAATTGAAGATCTCAACAGCACCAACGGCACCTACGTCAATGCGCTCGCCATCCAGAAGCAGGCGCTCAAGGACAACGACGTCATCGAGGTCGGAGGTTGCCGCATCCATTTCCGGGCCCGCAGCAACCTGGCCGTCGGCCCCGGTTCCGTGCGCAATCCCGTGGGCGAATATTCGCCGGCCACGCCGCTTTCTTCGGCGCCCACGGAATCGGGCGCGCTCGTCGAGCTTGGCATTCCCGTGCTGCGGGTGCTGGCCGGCCCCAACGAAGGCCAGGACGTCGCGCTGCAAAAGGTCGTCACCACCATCGGCAAGCCCGGTGTTGCTGTGGCCGTGGTCACGCGCCGGCGGCAAGGCTACGTGGCGGCGGGCGTCGAAGGCAACGTCACGCTCAACGGCCTGCAACTTGGCACCGAGGCAGTCGCCCTGCAGGAGCGCGACGTGCTCGAGCTTGGCGGCACCGCGCGCATGCAGTTCGTGCGGGTCTGATTCCTTTCCCCCCGGGTTTTGTGGCGGCGTGAACCGTACGGACGGCGCGCCGTGAGCGTGCTGCGGCGGCATTGGCCGCGCATCGTCATCAGCCTGCTGCCGCTGCTGCTGGCGCTGGCGCACGCCACCGGCGCCTGGCCGCTCAGCGCGCTCGAGCGCCTCGACCGGCTGATCTACGACATCCGCCTGCGCGCGACCATGCCGCGCACGCTCGACCCGCGCGTGGTGATCGTCGATGTCGACGACGCCAGCCTCGCGCGCCAGGGGCAGTGGCCCTGGGCGCGCGACAAGATCGCCGGCCTCACCACCGAGCTGCTGGACCGCCAGCAGGCGGCGGTGCTGGGTTTCGACGTCATGTTCCTCGAGCCCGACCGGAGTTCCGGCCTCGATAGGCTGCGGGCAATGGCGGCCGGCCCCCTTCGCGGCATGCAGGGGCTCGCTGCCGAGATCGAGCGGCTCGCCCCCGCGCTGGACCACGACGCCACCCTCGCCAGGTCGCTGGAAGGCCGGCCGGTGGCGCTCGGCTACTACTTCACACGGACCGGCAAGCCCGGCACCAAGGGGCAGTTGCCCGACGCGCCCCTGCTGCCGGTCGACGCGTTTCCCGCCGGCGGCATCTACGCTTCCAGCTGGAACGGCTTCGGTGCCAGCCTGCCGGCGCTCGCCAAGGCCGCACCCACCGCGGGCTTCCTGAACACACTGGTCGGCGCACAGGGCGACGGCGTGATCCGCAGCGTGCCCCTCATTGCCCGCTATCAAGGCGACCAGGCCCAGCCCGGCTACTACGAGTCGCTCGCGCTCGCGGTCTACCGGCTGGCGAACGGCTTGCCGCCCGTGCGTCCGGCCTTTGCCTCCGGCGGCGCCGTGCCGCGGCTCGAATCGCTGCGGATCGGCCAGTTGCGCGTGCCGGTGGACCAGAGCGCCAGCATGGAGGTGCCGTTTCGTGGCCCGGGCGGCGCTGGCGGCGGATCGTTCCGCTACATCCCGGCCGCCGACGTGCTCGAAGGACGCCTCGCCCCTGGCGAGCTGAAAGGAAAGATCGTGCTTGTCGGGGCCACCGCGCCGGGCCTGCAGGACCTGCGCGCCACCCCCGTCGAAGCCGCGTTCCCGGGCGTGGAAGTGCACGCCAACGTCGTCTCCGGCCTGCTCGACCAGCGGCTGTTCAGCGTGCCGGACTATGCGCCGGGCTACGAAGTGCTGAGCGTGCTGGTGACGGGGCTGCTGCTGGCCTTCGGCCTGTCGCTGATGTCGGCGCCGCGCGCGGTGCTGCTGGTCGCGGCAACCGTTGCCGCGCTGGTCGGGCTCAATTCCTGGCTCTTCGTGGGGTACGGCCTCGTGCTGCCGCTGGCATCGGCCCTTGCCATGACCATGCTGGCTTTCGTGCTCAGCATGAGCTGGGGCTACTTCGTCGAATCTCGCGCGCGGCGCGGGCTCGTTCGGCTCTTCGGCACCTACGTTCCGCCGCAGCTGGTCGACGAAATGCTGGTCCAGCCGGACCGCTACAGCATGCGCGCCGAAAGCAAGCAGATGACCGTGATGTTCTGCGACATGCGCGACTTCACCCGCCTGTCGGAGCAGATGACCCCGGCGCAGCTCCAGGCCTTCCTCAACACCGTGTTCAGCCGGCTCACCGACGTGATCAGCGCGCACCGCGGCACCGTCGACAAATACATGGGCGACTGCGTCATGGCCTTCTGGGGCGCGCCCATCGACGCGCCCGACCACGCCGCATTGGCCGTGCGCGCCGCGCTCGGCATGGCCGACGCCGTGCGCGACATCAACAGCGCCAACCGCGCCGGCGGCCGCCCGGAGATCAGCGTGGGCATCGGCATCAACAGCGGCGTCATGAGCGTGGGCGACATGGGTTCGGCCGCGCGGCGCAGCTACACCGTCGTCGGCGACGCGGTCAATCTCGCGTCGCGCCTCGAAGGCCTGAGCGGCCACTACGGGGTGGAGATCGTCGCCAGCGGCGCCACCCAGGAACTGGCGCCCGACTACGTCTGGCAGGAGCTCGACAGCGTGCGCGTCAAGGGCAAGGCGCAGGCCGTGGCCGTGTTCACCCCCCTGGCCGAGCGCACGCCCGAAGCCGAAAAACAGGCCCAGCCGATGCTCGAGCGCTGGGGCGCCGTGCTCGCCGCCTACCGCCGCCAGGACTGGGCCGTGGGCCGGAACTTGCTGGCCCCCCTGCTCGCCGCGGATGCCAAAAAAGTCCTTTACCAGCTCTACGCCCAGCGTTTAGCCTCCATGGCGTTGCGACCCCAGGATCCGAACTGGGACGGCGCAACCCGGTTCGAAACCAAATGACGACAGACACACACAAGGGGTCTTTCACAATGCAGGTTCGTGTGCTGGGTTGCTCAGGCGCCATTGCCAAAGACTGCCGCACCACCTCGTTCCTGGTCGACACCGACCTGCTCGTCGATGCGGGCACCGGCGTGGGCGACCTCTCGCTCGAAGAAATGGCCGCCATCGACGACGTGGTTCTGACGCACTGCCACCTCGACCACATTGCCGCCCTGCCCCTGATGCTCGACGCCATCGGCAGCCGCCGCTCCAGACCGCTGCGCGTGCATGCGCTGCGCGCCACCATCGAAGCGCTGCGTGCTCACGTGTTCAACAACGTCATCTGGCCCGACTTCGAGAGCATTCCCAGCCCTGAAGCGCCGTTCGTGAGCTTTCACGACATCGAGGTGGGGCAGATGCTGCAGCTGGGCAGCTGTGCGCCCAAGTCGATCGAGGTGCTGCCGGCTGTGCACACCGTGCCGGCCTGCGGCTTTGCCGTGCGGCGGGCTTCCGGCGGAGCGAACTGGGTTTTCAGCGGTGACACCGAGCGCAACCCGCCGTTCTGGGACCGGGTCAACGCGCTGGATGTGGCGATGCTGGTGATAGAGACGGCCTTCAGCAACAGGGAGCAGGCGCTGGCCGAGCGCAGCTTGCATTTGTCACCCGTGATGCTGGCGGGCGAACTGGCGCGGATCGACCCGGCGAAGCAGTTCCCGATCTACATCACCCATACCAAGCCGGCGAAAACCGACGAGATCATGAACCAGATCGAGGCGCTGGGAGAGCATCAGGTGGAGGGGGTGGCGCACCGGGATATCCGGTGGTTGAAGGCGGATGGGGTGTTGACTTTCTGATGCATCGGCAGACCTTGCCGGTTGACATATTTGTCATGCAAGAAGCATCTGGACACAAAATGTGTCGCATCGTGTTACACGTTGGTAAACAAAGGTGACGCGTTCGGTCGACAGAAGGCTGGTTTGGAGGGTGGCACAGATGCTGCGGAAGTTCTCCCGCTCCGGGCAGGTTCCCGGGCGTGACAACCAACCAACCTGGAGTTAGTTCAATGAACCGTCGTACTCTCGCCCGCCGCGCACAGGCCGGCTTTACCCTTATCGAATTGATGATCGTTGTGGCGATCATTGGTATCTTGGCTGCTGTGGCTCTGCCGCAATACCAAAATTACACAGCTCGCGCACAGACTACCGAAGCGATGAACCTGCTCTCCGGTCTGAAGACCCCTGTCATGGATATCTCTGGCAGCGATGGGCTAGCTAAAGCCTGTAGCACCGACGCATCGAAGCCCGCTGCGGGCGGCAATGCCGCTGTGCCCGCTGGCGCCCTGGCTGCAGAAAACAATTTCACGCTCACTGGCAAGTACGTCGACACCATCGCAGCTACCGTGACTGGCACTGCCTCTTGTGCTCTAAAGGCCACGTTCAAGTCCGCGGGCGTGAACGACAAGCTAATGGGCAAATACATTACTTTCACATACACCTCTGCAGACGCGAAGTGGGAATGCACGTCGGATCTGGACCCCTCTGTTCGTCCTAAGACCTGCTCTGCACCGGCGTAACAGTCCCGGGCCGCTTAGGCCACGAGCGCCCGATGACCTAGGGCGTATCCATCAAGCCGCCTTAGGGCGGCTTTTTTGCATCTATCCATTTCAGACCTGCTCGCTGTGCTAGATCGTCAGCACCTTTTTGAACCCACGGACTCCATCTCCCTCGTAGTCAGGGTTGAAGACTTCGCATGTAGATCGTTGGAGATGGCGGAATCTAGTAGTAAGTAAGCAAAGTGCGATCGCGAGCATCTTTGACGATATTCGGCGCTGAGTGGTGGCGGGCACCGGTTGCCTTTGTGACACGCGGGAAATCCTACGTTTCTGATAAACGGTCGCTATCCGTATCGCGAGCGGTTCTTGGCGTCATTAACAATTGTGAGCGCAAAGATTACGATCTGAAACATCAGTCACTTGATCCGGCACACGGGCCGGCAACTCTCGGCGCTCAATGAAAAACTCGACTTTGTCATCGCGGGACCAGGAGGGTTTCACTCTGGTCGAGATGATGCTTGTTGTCGCCGTGCTGGCCGTTTTGGGTGCGCTAGCGATGCCGTCGTTCACAACAATGATCGCTAATCAAAGGGTGAGCTCCGCAGCGCAAGAGCTGCAAACCCTGCTCCAGTACGCTCGTGCTGAAGGCGTCTACAAGCGCACGCAAAGCACCGTCACCGCCTCGGCTCAGAAGTGGCAAGCAAAGGTCGGAACGCAGGTGCTGCGCGAGGCAACGCTGTCCGACGCTGTCAGCGTCGAGGCGGGCTCTTCCGGTGGAGTGGTATTCGACGTGACGGGCCAGGCCAGACCTGCGTCCGGTGGCGGCACCTCGTACATGGTGTTTGTTTCCGGAACCAATGCATCGCGCGTGCAATGCCTCACCGTAACCGGCGCGGGTCTGGTGCGGATGAAAAGCGCGGCAACCAAAGAGGCCTGCTCATGAGGTCCGGCATTTCTGTGGCGGGTTCTTCCATGAATATCCCTCGCCCCACATCGTCAACCCGACAAGCGGGCATGAGCCTTATCGAGGTTCTCATGGCCGTCCTTCTCGTGAGCATCGGATTGCTCGGCGCCGCAGGCATGCAGGTGCGTGCGATCCAGTACACATCCGATACCGAGCGGCGCCAGATGGCGTCGATGGTCGCCTCCGAACTGATGGAAACGATGCGTGGCGACACGCTTACCGTGCTGCAGGCCGCTGGCGTGCCCAAGACCGATCTCGGTGGCTACGCGAAAGCGAAAGGATCCGCGCTGGCGACCGTTACCGATAGCGATTGCAAGCCGCTGGCCGCGGCGCCCGCGAAGCGGCTGGGCTGCTGGGGCGCGCGCGCCAAGCAACTCATGCCCGACCTTGTTGATGACGTTCTCACTAAGAACTTCGCCGTCAGCCTGGACGCGACGAGCGGGGTGATCTCGATCACCGTGGCCTGGCCGGTCAGCAAGGGCCAGTGCCTGGATGGATCCGACAATGACTATTGCTCCTACATATTGCGCTCGAGGCTCTGAACCCGTGTCTCGCGCCTTCTCTCCAATATGCGGCGGAATCGGTCGCCGCTTCCCGATGGCAGCCGAACGGGGCATTTCACTTGTGGAGCTCATGGTGGCGATGGCCGTCGGCCTCATCGTTGTCCTGATTGCCGGCACGATATACGTGAATGGCTTGCGCAACTTCAGCTTCCGCGCCGGCCAGAGCGAGAACCTCGGCAACAGCCGTTACGCATTGGGAACGCTGGATAGCGAATTCACGAAAGCGGGTTACCGGCGGGACCCAACGCAGGCGATGGACGAAGCCTTTCCTGCCGATGCAGCCAAGCATCCCAACGATTGCCAATTCAGCGTTGGGCAGGCCATCTATGCGGTGGACGCCGCTACCCTGTGCATCCGCTACCAGGCGCGGGACAACAACGAGAAAGACTGCGCTGGTTCCGCGGCCGGCATCGCCGGCCTGAAGGCCTACGAAGCGCCGTCCGCCCCGGCACTGGGCGCGGGCATGTTCGTCGAAAAGTATCTGCTCGTGGACGGCAAGCTTGTATGTCGGGCCGGAAAGCCCGTCGTGGACACACAGGTGGCCGACGGGGTGCGTGGAGTGTTCTTCGAGTTCGGCGTCGGCAAGGGCACCGACTCGTTCGCCGAGCGGCGCGTCGAAGAGTTCAAGACCAGCACGCCCGCGGCCGACGACGCCATCAGGTCGTTGCGTTACGCAATCCTGCTGGCGAGTTCGGCGGAGAAGATCACCGGAGGCATTGAGTCTTCCGTCTGCAGCCGCTGGGAAAGCGTGGGCGGTGCCAGCGTCAGTTGCGACACCAGCAAAGGCCAGCTCTATCAACTGGCAAGTGGCTCCCTCACGCTGAGAAACCTGATGCCATGAGCGCACCACGCCATACTTCAATTCCGTCCAGGCGGCTGCGCCAGCGCGGCGCCGCGCTGTTCGTCGCCATGGTCATGATGCTGCTGGTGCTGGTACTGGCCGTGGTCGGCATGCGCACCGTCACTCTCGAATCGCGCATCGCCGGCAACATGCTCGAGAGCCAGAAGCAACAGGAGACGGCGGACGGCGCATTGCGTGAAGGCGAGCGCATCATCCAGGCGTACGGCATATCGCTCTCCAAGTGCGTCGACGGGTCGACCAGCCCGGTCGACACCGCCAAGAAGCCCTGCTATGTCGCTGACGCACGTGTGGACGGTTCCCTGAACACTTCGTTCGGCATCAAGGCCCAGGCCTCCGGCTTCGAGAATCCTTACGGCTTCTGGTATCCCCGCTACATCTCCACCGTATGCCCCAAGGGTTCGAGCGCCACATCGGCACTCGAAGCCGCAAGCACCGGCTGCACCGAGTTCTACGAACTCAACGCCCAGGCAACCGCGAAAGACACCGTGCAAACCTGCGGTCCGGATGCGTTCTGCCTGCGCTCCACGGTCAATCTGTTCATCAAATAGTCGAGGAGGGCTGCGATGGCTCGCTCCACACGTTTAAACCGCTCACCTTTTCGTCTCTTCCACACGGTCGGCTTGCTAGCGGCCGCGGCGGCGATGCTGCTCGGCCAGCATCTTGCGACTGCGCAGGACAGTGGAGACACGGCTCTGGCACAGACGCCGCTGTTCGTGAGCGAAAGCAATCCGCCGCTGAACATGCTGGTGATGGGGCGCGACCATAAGCTCTACTACGAGGCCTACAACGACGCCTCCGACCTGAACGGCGACGGCGTGATCGACGTGGGCTACAAGCCCGACCAGATCGACTACTACGGCTACTTCAACAACAACGCCTGCTACGAGTACGCCAACGACAAGTTTTCGCCCGTCGCTGCCGCCACAGGTGCCAGGAAAAAGATCTGTGCTGGCGGAACCCGCTGGAGCGGCGACTTCCTCAATTATCTCGCCACGTCGCGGATGGATGCCATCCGCCGGGTGCTCTATGGCGGAATGCGGGTGACCGACACCACCAGCAGCACTGTCCTGCAGGCGGCTTATGTGCCTCGTGACGCCCACGCCTGGGGCAAGGCCTACGACCCCGTGCGCGACGGCGCTGTCTACAACATCAGCGACTACGCGCCGCTGACGCAGCCGGCGAGCGGTACCCGCCATCTCTTCGCGGTAACCACGCTGGGCGAAAGCGGCGACAACGCGATTCCTCGTCTGCGAGTCCTCAACGACTCGAAGTTCCAGATCTGGGACTGGGTGTCCAAGGAAGGGACCGCCGGGCAGGACGTTTGCCTGGGCGGGGTGCAATGCGCGGCGGATGGCGGCACGACATTCGACATGCTGCCCAGCACCGTCTTCCAGAACCTGACCATCAAGACGTGGAAGAAGACGAACAACAGCACGGCGACGCCCACGAGCGCGTCGCAGATGATCACCTTTTTCACGTCGAACGGCATCAGCACCAACCTGTGCGGCACGAGCGCGATCAGCGTGATTGACACCACTGGCGGCAACAACAACCCGTTTGCCGGCAACAACAACTGCACCCACGACAACTACCTGACAGAGATCGTCGGCGAGATCAATATTCCCACTGCCGGGAAATACACATTCGCGGTCGACGGGGACGACGCGGTGGAGGCCACCATCGATGGCACCACCTGGGGCTGGTACGGCGGCCACGGCGCCGACCGCAGCCAGAACGGCCTGCAAAGCCACTCCAAGGACATCACTTTCGCGACCGCAGGCTGGAAGACGGTGAAATTCCGCCACGTCGAGGGAACCGGCGACGACAACTGGGGGCTTGCGTTGAAGATCACGCGGCCCGCCAGCGCCATCGCGACCAACAAGATCCGGGTGGAGGCATGCTCCAGTACCGACGCGGCCTTGCGCGAGGCCAGTTGCAAGTCCTATCCAAATAACGGTGGAACGGCCATCTACAAGCCTACAGGCTTGCTGCACGACTTCGGCGAGAACAACAAGATGTACTTCGGCCTGCTCTCTGGCTCGTACCAGAAGAACATTGCGGGCGGCATCCTGCGGCGCAACATGAGCAGCTTTGCTGATGAAGTCAATCCGCAGACGGGCGTGTTTCAGACCAATGTTGCGGGCGTCGTCGCCAACATCGACCGCCTGCGCCTGATCGGTTTCAACGGCAGCCAGTACAACGACTGCGGCTGGATCACCGACGGGCCGATCAGCGGCAAGACCGATCCATCGATGTGCGCGATGTGGGGCAACCCGGTGGGCGAGATGATGTTCGAGACGATGCGCTATTTCGGCGGTGCATCAGGTGCGCATAGCCAGTATGACTACGGCAGCGGCGCCAAGGACAGTGCGAATCCCCTGAATCTCTCGAAGCCCGACTGGGTGTCGCCCTATGCGGCAAAGACTGCCGGCGGCGGCGGCTACCAGCATTGCGCACGGCCCGTGATGACAGTGCTCAGCGACATCA
>PJUC01000533.1_pt1 | contig 14429 bp, 15 predicted proteins | sample 1512161 | NCBI WGS metagenome assembly PJUC01 (sample SAMN08177676, study PRJNA422409) | Soil metagenome, whole genome shotgun sequencing project. | isolation source: Soil enriched on filter paper | place: USA: Madison | collected 2015-01-15
CGAACCCGCCGAGGCACGCGAGTTCGTCGTGGACGCGTGGCGCATGGTCGTCCCGCAGAAGCTGTCGCGCGCGTACGACCTGACTCACCCGCACGGGCCCGGCTGAGATCGCCACGGACAGGCGGTGTCGTTCACCCGTTCGTCGCGACGATCTGCCATCGGAAGTCGACCGGCGCGAAGTCGACGTAGCACTTCTCGTACACCAGCATGCCTCGACCCAGGATCGAGAAGTCGTAGACGCCGCGCCCCAGACGCGTGCCGGCCAGCGAGGCTCCGCCGTCGTTCATGCACGCCTGGAATGTCGCGAAGGCGTCGTCGTACACCTGCTTCGTGACGACCGTGACGCCCTCGGGGAGGGGGCCTGCTTCGGGGTTCGTCGGTGCGTTGCCGGAGGCCGTCGGCCCGCCGAACCCTGCCAAGCCCGCGATCGCCGCGACACCGCCCGCCGCGATGAGCGCTCCGAGGATGATCGGTCGCTTCTTCACGTCTCGCTCCTGACGAACTCACCGAACTGACGGGGGCTGGAGCCCGGTTCCTGGAAATTATCAGCCGGACCTGGGGTTCTGCAAGATCCCAGCGCCGGGTACAGGGGAGCCCCGGGGTCGGATCGGCCCCGGACTGGCAACATCGGCTTCAACGTGATCTGACATAATGTGCATTATCGGCGTACATCATTCTCAGGCGCATGGGATCCTCGAACCCCTTCCGACCCCGATCCGCCCAGAAGGGGCGCCTTCCGCATCCACCCTCCCGTCAGCGTCGAGCACCCCGCGTGAACTGCGCGAGCGCGACGCAGATCCGCGGTCATGCCATACCGAATCAGCGCACGACGCGTGACGCGTCAGACCAGCCACGTCCCGTCGCGCATCAGCACGCGTCCCGCGAGTTCGTCGGCCTCGCGCCAGGCCTGGATGCGTGTCGGGCGCAGCACGAGATAGACGTAGCCCTCGAGGCCGCGCGGATCCCAGTCGGCCTGCGCGGCGTACGCCTCGCCGAGTGCGGCATCCTCATCGACACCCACAGACCGCTCGAGCGCGACGTCCAGCAACGCCACGTCGCGCGTCGGCCCGACTGCGAGCCGAGCCACCCCGGACGAACCGAGATTGCGTGCGGTGAGGGATGCCGCCTCCAGGGCGATCACGGCGCGGCCGTCGATCCACGCCAGCGACAGCGGCACGAGGTACGGACCGCCGTCCGGTGAGGCCGTCGCGACCCACACATCGGCGGCAGGCGCCGTCAGCGCCGAAACGACATCAGCCTTGCGCGTCGCGCGGTCGCGTGGTTGCGGCTTCCGACTCCCCTGTCTGCTCGACGAGTCAGTCTGTCAGACGCCGCCACACGATTCTCGCCCGGGGAACAATTTCTCTAGGCTCGGATCATGCTGGAATCGCTCACCGGATTCGTTGTGGTGGGCGTGGCGATCCTGGTGGGCTGGATCCTCGGCCGGATAGACCTGCTCGGCGAGCACGCGCGTCCGGTGCTGGCACGGCTCACGTTCTTCGTGCTCTCTCCGTTCCTGCTCTTCACGGTGCTGTCGCAGGCCGATGTCCACACGCTGTTCTCGTCGCTGCTGCCGGTGTCAGCCATCGCGGCGGTCGCGGTGATCCTGGCCTATGCGCTGGTCGCCCGGTTCGCGTTCCGCCGTTCGGTCGGCGAGACGGTCATCGGCGCGCTCAGCGCCGGGCAGGTCAACTCCAACAACATCGGCATCCCGCTGTCGTTGTACCTGCTCGGGAGTGCGGCGTACCCGGCGCCGGTGATCCTCATGCAGCTGCTGCTGTTCACGCCGATCACGATGGCGATCCTGGATGCCGTCACGACCGCCCGCACGTCGCTCTGGCGTTCCGTGGCCCGCGTGGCGACGAATCCGATCGTGCTCGGATCGGTGCTGGGCACGCTCGTCTCCGTCCTCGGGATCGAGCTGCCGCCGGTGGTGCTGCAGCCGGCGCTGCTGATCGCGAACGCGTGCGTGCCGGTGCTGCTCATCGCGTACGGGATCTCACTGCACGGCCAGCGGGTCCTGGGCGCGTCGGGGCGTCGCCGTGACATCGTGCTCGCGACCGTTCTCAAGCTCGTCGCGATGCCGCTCATCGCGTGGGCGGTGGCCGAGTTCGTGTTCGGCCTCAGTGCGCACGACGTGCTGGTGGTCACCGTGCTCGCGGCGCTCCCGACGGCGCAGAACGTCTTCAACTACTCGCAGCGGTACGACATCGGCGAGACGATCTCGCGTGACACGGTGTTCCTCACCACGATCGGCTGCGTCCCCGTGCTGATCCTCATCACGCTGCTGCTGGGCTGACTCCCCCGGCCGAACTCATTCCCGTGAGATCTCGTGCAGCGCGCCCAGGACGAGCCGGACGCCCTGATCGTCGCGCAGCACCGTGAACAGGGTGTGCGTGCACGACCGGCAGCGGACGATCGCGGCGACCTCGTCGATCTCGACGACCGTCTCGGCGAACGGCGCCGATGCACCACAGCCGCCGCACACTCCGACCAGCGCCGTGACGTCGGTGCCGAAGACGTCCCACAGCATTCCGGCTGCGGCGTTCCCGTCCACCGTGTCCGTCGCGTTCTCCGCTCGCATCATGCGCCTCCGAACCGTTCCGTCTTGATGCGCTCGGGCGCGTGCCCGAGTCCGACCAGCGCATCGGCCACGTGCTCGACGAACCCCGTCGGACCGCAGACATACACGATCGGCTGCTGCTCGGGCGCCCATACCGCCGCACGCAGGACGTCCTCGTCGATTCTGCCGACGTCACCCTGCCAGCCCTCCGGCGCCGTGCGGGTGTAGCGCCAGGTGAGCGCCACTCCCCCGTCGCGGGCATCCCGTTCCAGCTCGTCGCGATATATCGCGTCTGCCGGCGTCCGCACGGAGTACAGCAGGCGAAGGGATGCCGCGGCCCCGGCATCCTTCGCGGCCCGCGCGATCGCCACCAGCGGGACCACTCCCGACCCGCCCGCGATGAGCTGAACCGGCCCCGCTCCCCCGGCCCGCCAGACGAAATAGCCGCCGAGGGGCCCCTTGACCTCCAGCTCGTCGCCGGGGAGCACATCCCTCACGAGGTACGGCGAGACCTCTCCGTCAGGGATCTCGTCGACAGCCAGCTCGATCGTGTCGGACCCTCCGTAGGAGCTCAGCGAGTACGAGCGCACCGCCTGATAGCCGTCCTCGGCGGTGAGACGGATGTCGACGTGCTGGCCGGCAGCGCTTCCCGGCCATCCGGGCACGGTGACCCGCAGCACCCGTGCCGACGGCGTGACGTCGGTGGCCTCGACCACGCGTGCGGCACGCCAGCCGCCGACGGTCACCAATACCGCTCCTCGGTCCAGGGATCGCCGTGCATGTTGTACCCGTTCTGCTCCCAGAACCCGGCCTCGTCGTCCTCCATGAGCGTGAGGCCGCGCACCCACTTGGCGCTCTTCCAGAAGTAGAGGTGCGGCACGAGGAGTCGCGCCGGGCCGCCGTGCTCGGGATCGAGCGGCTCGCCGTCGAACTCGTACGCGATCCACGCCTGACCGTCGCGCAGCTCGTCGAGCGGGACGTTCGTCGTGTAGCCGCCGTAGGAGTGGGCCATCGCGTACTCCGCATCGGTGTCGACCGCGTCCAGCAGCGTGTCGAGCGAGACGCCACGCCACGAGGTGCCGAGCTTCGACCAGCGGGTCACGCAGTGGATGTCGGTGTGCACGTCCTCGGCAGGCAGGGCCAGGAACTCGTCCCAGCTCCATGACACCTCCGCCCCCGCCTCGGTGCGGATGCCGAAACGCCACGCGGCGGTGTCGATGCGCGGTGTCGGTCCGGCTGAAAGCACCGGAAAGTCCTCGGTCAGATACTGCCCTGGCGGAAGGTGCGGGTCGCTGTCCCGGCGTCGAGCGCCGAACCCTCTGGAGATGACGGCCATAGTCGCTGTTTTACACCCCGCGGCCCGTCGACGCACGGATGTTCGACATGGGGTCTAGGCTTTAGCCGCATTACATTCAGGGAACTCTCAGAAAGGGACCTCTCATGTCCACCGCATCCGAGGCCGAGAAGTCGGCCGTCAACGGAATCCGCACCGCGCTCGGCATCGGCGGCGTCCTCGCCCTCATCGTCGGCATCTTGATCCTGGTCTGGCCGGGCAAGACGGCCGCGGTCGTCACCGCCATCATCGCGATCTACGCCATCGCCGCAGGTCTCGTCTACGCCGGACTCGGCATCTTCTCCAAGACCAAGGGCGGGTGGGCGCGCGTCGGCCACATTCTGCTCGGCGTGCTGTTCATCATCGCCGGTGTCGTCGCGCTGTTCAATCTCACCGCTTCGACGGCATGGCTCGCGCTGTTCATCGGCATCCTCGTCGGCATCATGTGGATCGTCGAGGGCATCGTGGCGCTGTCGACGCTCGGTGACGCGGCATCGAAGGGCTGGTCGATCTTCTTCGCCATCCTGAGCATCATCGCCGGTGTCATCGTGCTCTTCTCGCCGGTCTGGGGCACGCTCGTGCTCTGGTGGATCCTGGGCATCTCGCTCATCGTCCTCGGCATCATCAACATCGTTCGCGCCTTCACCTTCAAGGGCGACCTCTGATCCGAGGCCGAACGGCAGAAGGCCCCGGGAGCATCCGCTCCCGGGGCCTTCTCGCATCCGTCGTCAGCCGCCGACCGGCAGATGGCGGGCCCACCAGTCGAGCACGGCGTCGAACCGCTCCACGCGGTGCCGCGGCTGGCCCGAGCGGGTGAGCTCGTGGTTCTCGCCCGGGAACACCAGCATCTCGGCCTCGGTGCCCTGGCGCTTGAGCGCCGAGAAGTACCGGGTCGCCTGCTCCAGCGGGCAGCGGTAGTCGAGCTCGGAGTGCATCACGAGCGTCGGCGTCGTCACCTGCCCGACAACGGCCATCGGGCTCTGGCGGGCGATGTCCTCCGCCGAGACGCCGACGTACTCGTCGCCGAAGAACGAGCCGATGTCGCTCGTGCCCTGGAACGACACGGGCTCGAGGAAGCCCCGCTCGACGATCGCGCCGGCGAAGCGGTGATCGTGTGCGATGACCCACGCGGTGAGGTAGCCGCCGTACGAACCGCCCTGCACACCCACCCGATCACCGTCGAGGCGCTCGTCCGACGCGATCGCGCCCTCGAGGAAGTCGATGACGTCGGCGAAGTCGACGGTGCCCATCTGCTGGCGGATGCTGCGCCCGTGCGCCGGACCGTACCCCGAGGATCCCCGGGGGTTGGAGTAGACGACGGCGTACCCGGCGTCGACGAGCACCTGCGTCTCGTCGAAGAGATGCACGCCGTACGCCGCGAACGGTCCGCCGTGGATCTGCAGGATCACCGGGAACGGGCCCTCGCCCTCGGGCGTGGCGACCCAGCCGTGCACGGGATAGCCGTCGCGGCCGGTCACGGTGAGTTCGCGCGGGATGGAGATCCCGGATGCCGCGGCCCCCGCTCCGAAGTCGGTCAGTGTGCGCGCGACGCCGCCGTCGATGAGCACCAGCTCGCCGAACGAGTCGGGGCGTGCCACGGCTGCGACGACACGATCGCCGGCTGCGGCGTGGCCGCCGACCTCCACGTCACCGCCCAGCACCTCCGACACCGCACCGGTGCGTGAGACCCGCAGCAGACGCACGCGTCCGCGAGTGCCGTCATGCGCGAGGAAGTCGTCACCGTCGGCACTGAGGTGGCCATCGCCGAGATACACCGTGTCGGCATCGGTGAGGCGGCGCGGGCCGTCGGCCTCGAGCAGCCACAGCCCGACGCCTGGGGCGACGAAGTCCCGCCCGTCGCCGACCTCGTGCGCGAGCACCCCGACCGTGCCGTCGTCGGCGACCGCGATGTCGAACACCGACAGCCCGGCGTCGACCCCCAGCACCTCGCGCTCGCCCGAGCCGTCCACGGCGACGGCGACGAGCCGCGTGCGCAGGTCGCGGACGGCGGACTCGATCTCGTCGGTCGAGGTGAGCAGTTCGCGGCCGTCAGCCGTGAACGCCAGCCCGGCGTGCGACGTCGTGCCCTCGGTCAGCTGCCGTGCCTCGGCGGCCACGAGCTTCTTCTTCGGTGCCGGCTCGTCGTCGCCGCGCACCGCGGCGGCCGGCTCGTAGAAGGGCTCGGCGTCCACAACCGGGGCGGCGATCACGAAGACGTGCGAGGGGCGGTCTCCGATGTAGCCCAGACCGTTCGCATGCCAGCGGATCCCTGTGATGTGCCGCGGCGACTCGGCGGCGGCATCCAGTCCTTCCACGCTGCCGTAGCGGCCCTTCTCGGGCACCCGTGCGAGGAACGCGATCGAGGCGCCGTCCGGCGACCACGCGTACTCCTCGACGCCGAGGACGGCCTCGGTGGCCTGGACCGGCTCGCCGCCCGCGGCGGAGACCACGTGCACCTGCGGCTTGCCCTTCGCGTCGCCGCGCACGAATGCGAGGCGCGTGCCGTCCGGCGACAGGCGCGGGGCGCCGTCGGCGGTGCCCCGCGTGAGGCGGCGGGGCGTGCCGTCGGGCAGCTCGACGCGCCACACCTGGCCGACACCGCGGTTGGCGGTGAGGTCGGGGCGCGACGTCGCGAAGACGGCGAACGAGCCGTCCGGCGCGATGTCGGGACGCGAGACGGAGATCAGCGTCTCGATGTCAGCGGCACGCACCGGTCACTCCGCGACGAACGACGACACGTCGCCGATGAGGCGGGTGTTGTCGGCCGGCACCGGCTCGACGGCAGCGGCGGCGACCTCCGCCGCGAACTCCGAGACGTTGTAGAGCTTTCCGGCGTCCTCGCGACGCGCGGCGATGGCTCCGGGGTTGGCACGCTCGAGGAGCGTCGCGGTGATGGTGCCCTCGATCATGTCGCCCGACACGACGACGAACTCGACGCCGCGTTCGGTGAGTGCCGGGATGCGCTCGCGCAGCGCGTCCTCGCCGGCGCGCTTGGAGAGGGCGACCGGCTCGTACTCCGGCATCGTCGGGGTGGTGCGGATGAAGTGCGCCTGGTGGCTCGTGACGAACACGACGCGCGAGCCCTCGCCGAGCAGCGGCAGCGCCGTCTCGAGCACGCTCACCTGCGCGTCGCGGTTGAGCGTCAGCGCGTAGTCCTCGGCCATGCCCGACTCCATGCCGCCGGAGGCGTTCAGCACGAGGATGTCGAGCCCGCCGAACGCGCGCTGGACCTCGTCGAACATCGCCTGGACGGATGCCTCGTCGGTGAGGTCCGCGCCCACGACGAGCGTCTGCACACCGAGCTCGCGCAGCTCACCCGCGAGCTTCTCGGCACGCGGCGCCTTGTTGCGGTAGTTGATGACGACGTTCGCGCCGGCCTCGGCGAGGTAGCGGGCGGTGTCGGCGCCGATGCCTCGTGACGAGCCGGTGACGAGGGCGGTCTTGCCGCTCAGCGAACCAGCGGGAATCGGGGTGGAAGTCGGGTTGTTTGACTCGGTCACGGAACGACCCTACCTGGTAGGTTCGACGCAAGGAGGCGCACCGTGGAGCTCATCCAGACCATCGAGCAATGGGCGTGGATCGGCTGGCTCGTCCTGATCCTCGTCTTCCTCGTCATCGAGATGCTCACGCTTGATTTCACGTTCCTGATGCTGTCGATCGGCGGGCTGGCCGGACTCGGAGCAGACCTGCTCGGCGCCCCGATCTGGCTGCAGGTCATCATCGCCGCCGCGGCGGGCGCCCTGCTCATCCTGTTCCTCCGGCCGCCGCTCCTGCGGCGTCTGCGACGCGGCGAAGACCCGACGCCGTCGAACGTCGATCGGCTCATCGGTCTCACCGGGACGGTGCTCTCGACCGTGGGAGCCCACAGCGGGCAGGTCAAGCTCGTCAACGGTGATGTGTGGACCGCCCGGGCGGAACGCGGCGACCTCGAACCCGGTACGCGCATCCTGGTGAGCCGCATCGACGGTGCCACCGCGATCGTGCGCACCCCCGAACCGCTCAACCCCGCTGAGGAGCCCCACCTGTGAACGACTCCATCATCCCCACCGCGATCGGGTGGATCCTCGCGATCGCGGTCTTCATCTTCGTGCTGGTCGTCATCTTCCGATCGATCCGCATCATTCCGCAGGCGAGCGCCGGGATCGTCGAGCGCCTCGGCCGGTATCACAAGACGCTCTCCCCCGGTCTGAACCTCCTGGTGCCGTTCATCGACCGTCTCCGGCCGCTCATCGACATGCGCGAGCAGGTCGTCTCGTTCCCGCCGCAGCCCGTGATCACCGAAGACAACCTCGTCGTGTCGATCGACACGGTCGTGTACTTCCAGGTGACCGACGCCCGTGCCGCGACCTATGAGATCGCGAACTACCTCGGTGCCGTCGAGCAGCTCACGACGACCACTCTCCGCAACGTGGTCGGCGGCCTCAATCTCGAAGAGGCCCTCACCAGCCGCGACAACATCAACGGGCAGCTGCGCGTCGTGCTCGACGAGGCCACCGGCAAATGGGGCATCCGCGTCGGTCGTGTCGAGCTCAAGGCGATCGATCCCCCGCTCTCGATCCAGGACTCGATGGAGAAGCAGATGCGCGCCGAGCGCGACCGCCGCGCCGCGATCCTGACCGCAGAGGGTTCCAAGCAGTCGCAGATCCTCGAGGCCGAAGGTCGCCGCCAGGCCGAGATCCTGCGCGCCGAGGGCGACAAGCAGGCCGCGGTGCTGCGTGCGCAGGGTGAGGCCGAGGCCATCCAGACGGTCTTCGACGCCATCCATTCCGGGAACCCCGACGACAAGCTGCTCGCCTACCAGTACCTGCAGACCCTGCCGAAGATCGCCGACAGCGCGTCGAGCAAGCTCTGGATCATCCCGAGCGAGTTCACCGAGGCGTTGAAGGGACTGACCGGCTCGTTCGCGGGTGTGATGGCGGATGCCGCCGGCAAGGCGCGCCCGTCAGCCACGGGCTCGATCGACCGGGGCTCCGACACCGCACCGTGACCCACCCCTGGTTCGCGGGCGCGGAGACCCCGCGCGTGCTCGCGCATCGCGGACTGGTGACTCCGGATGCGGCCGAGAGCGGGATCGTCGAGAACTCGTTCGCGGCCGTGGCCGCGGCGCATTCGGCGGGCGCGACGTACGTCGAGTCCGACTGCCACCTGACCGCGGACGGCGTCGTCGTCCTCTTCCACGACGAGGACCTCTCGCGTGTGACCGGCGACCCACGGCGGATCGCCCAGGTCACCGTTTCTGAACTCGAGGCGCTCATGGCCGGCCGGGGCGGTCTCGTCACGCTGGCCCAGGCCCTCGACGCCTTCCCGACCGTGCGGTTCAACCTCGATGTGAAGGCGAGGGATGCCGCCACCGCCGTCGGCACGACCGTCGCGCCATTCGGCGACCGCGTGCTCCTGACCAGCTTCTCGGACGACCGCAGACGGGCGGCCCTGGCAGCAGCCGCGGCAGCGGGCGGCGGCATCCTTCCGGCGACCTCGGCCGGCACGGCGACCATCGCCCGACTTCTCGCGGCGCTGTCGACCCGGTCCGATCGGCTCGTGGCGCGGGCGCTGCGGGGCATCGACGCCCTCCAGGTCCCCGAACGTCAGAGGCGGCTGCGCGTGGTGACGCCGCGCCTGCTCGCGGCCGCCCACCGGCATGAGGTGGAGGTCCATGTGTGGACCGTCAACGACCCCGCCGACATGCGTCGCCTCGTCGAGCTGGGCGTCGACGGCATCGTCACCGATCGCGCCGACATCGCCCTCCACGTGCTCTCGTAGCACACCGGCATGACCCACGTGCCTCCCCGCTGTGCATCCACTGTGAAACATCGTTGAACAGACCCGCTTCGGATGATCCGCTCAGGTCACTTCGTTATACCTGTACAGCGACGAGAGGACCACAAAATGGCAGACCGCAGCCTGCGCGGCATCCGACTCGGCGCCCAGAGCCTACAGAGCGAAGAGGGCGTCGTGTTCCATGAGCGTGCACAGCACATCTACACGTGTTCGACGTGCGGACGCGACACGACCCTGACGTTCGCGGCCGATGCCGAGGTGCCGCCGGCCTGGGAGTGCCGCACCTGTGGTGCCGAGGCGCTCCTGCGTGTCGGCGAGGGCACGGCCACCGTCGACCACTCGGGCGACAAGACGCCCCGCAGCCACTGGGACATGCTCCTGGAGCGCCGCACCATCCCCGAGCTCGAAGAGCTCCTCGAAGAGCGCCTCACCTACCTCCGCGCCCGCCGCGGCGGAGAAGACGCCGCCAAGCTCAGCGCCTGACGCTCAGTCGATTCCTGCGACGCCGGTCCCTTCGGGGGCCGGCGCTTTCGCGTTGCGCCGGCGGCTGAGCACTCCGACCGCCAGCAGCCCGATCACCGCGCCCCACACGAGCAGGAGCTGGATGCCCGCTCCTGCGAGGACGGCGGGGGTCAGGCCGGTGCGCAGCGGAACGTCCTCGAGCATGTGCCCGGCCGTGTCGGCGGAGATGCCGGCGATCTCGGAGCCGTCGGGCGCGATGATCTGACTCGTTCCGACGGTGGAGATGTTGACCACCGACCGGCCGGTCTCGACCGCCCGCATGCGGGCGAACGCCAGCTGCTGCAGGTTCTCGTCGGTGCCGCGGAAGTCGGCGTTGTTCGTCTGGAACATGAACACCTCGGCACCATCCTTCGCGCCGTCCCACACCACGTCGTCGTAGATCACGTCGAAGCAGATGGCGAGTCCGACGCCGACACCGTCGACGTCGAAGTACGGCCGCGCTCCGCCCGGGGTGTACTCGCGCTGGATGAGGTCGATGAGGTCCGGCGCGAAGAGCCGGTAGAACCCGCGGTCGGGCACCCATTCTCCGAACGGCACGGGATGCCGCTTGTCGTACACGTCCACCGGGTTGTCGGCATCCTGCTCCCACAGCAGCGACGAGTTGAAGTACTCGTCGCCGCGCTGGGTGACCGCCGCGACGATGAGCGGGGCGTCGATGCGCGCCGCCAGCTCGTCGAGCGTGCGGGCGGTGCTCGGATTCATGGTCGGGTCGGAGTCCACGCCGCCCTCAGGCCACAGCAGCACGTCGACGTCCTCGCCGAACAGGGGCGCGGTCGCCGACAGCTGGGCGTTCAGCACGTCGTTATGGCCGCGCTCGTCGAAGTAGCCGGCGGGGCCGTTGCCCTGGACGGCGGCCACGCGCATGCTGCCGGCATCCGTCGTCGGGAACTGCGGCAGAGCGAACAGCAGCACGATGAGCACCACGGCCGGCACCGGCGTGCGCAGGTCGCGGAACCGGCCGAGCCGCGCCCACTCGACCGCGGACGCGCACAGCATCACGATGAAGAACGACAGCCCGGCGACGCCGACCCACGAGGCGACGCTCGCGAGCGGACTGTCGGCCTGCGTGATGCCGACCCTTCCCCACGGGAACCCGCCGTACGGCCACGTTCCCAGAAGCTGCTCGCGCAGCACCCACAGCGCCGCGACGAGCGCCGGGAGGGCCACCAGGCGCGCCCAGGCGCCGTTGCGCACCCGGGGAAGCCAGCGGTACGCCAGGGCGATCGGCACGGCGGCCACCGCGGTGAGCGCCGCCTCCAGGAACGACAGTGCGAGCCACGGGACCGGCCCGAGGTAGCGGGCCGTGAACGAGACGTTCACGAGGAAGAACGCCAGGCCGAAGACGAAGCCCACGAGCACCGCGCTCCACGCCCGGCGGCCGATGAGGCTGACGAGCGTCAACGGGATGGCGAGGAATACCATCGGCCACCACGCCAGCGCCGGGAACGCCGTCGTCAGCGCCAGTCCGCCGACGGCCGCAGCGATGATCGCGGCCCACAGCGGCAGCAGCGGGCGGGGCAGGGGCGGGCGGCCCATCACACCCCCGAGTACGCCACGATGCCACGGCGCACGGCGTCGAGGGCCTTTCGCGCGGTCCCGGCGATCGGCTGGTCGGCCACGATCGACAGCTGATCGAGCAGGTCGATCGTCTGCTTCGACCAGCGCACGAAGTCTCCGGCGGCCATGTCGGCCTCGATCAGCACGCGGTCGAGGGTCCCGCCACGCGCCCACGTGTGCATCGCACCCGAGAGGCTCGCAGAGATCGGCTCGGAGCCCGGCAGGCGGTGCTCGCGCTCGAGGTCGTCGAGCTCCTGCCACAGGGTGAGGGTGGCGTCGAAGGCCGGGCGGAACGCTCCGCGGGGAAGACCGCGCTCCCCCGGGCCGCCGTCGTCACGCCGCGGCTCGTAGACGAGCGCGCACGCGAGCGCGGCGAGGGAGGCGGCATCCAGGTCCTTCCAGATGCCGCGACGCAGCGACTCCGCGACGAGGAGGTCGCGTTCCCCGTAGATGCGGCGCATCGTGCGGCCGGACGGCGTCAGGGAAGTCGCGCCGTCGTCCGAGACCGCCACGTAGTCGAGGGCGCCGAGCACGTCGACCACCCGGTCGAAGATGCGGGCGACGGTGCCGGTGCGGGTCTCGATCTGGCGCCGCAGCTTGTCGACGTCGCGCTTCATGCGCCAGTAGCGCTCCGCCCAGCGGGCGTGATGCTCGCGGTCGGGGCACGCATGGCACGGGTGCCGCTGCATCTGCTTGCGCAGGCTCGCGATGTGCCGCTGCCGCTCATCCCGGGTGCGGCGCGACGCGTTCGCGTCCTTGCGGTTCGTCTTCTCGAGGTCGCTGAGCTCGCGGCGGATGCGGGAGTACTCCGCGAAGTCGCCGCGGTCGCAGGTCATCGCCTTGGCGTATCCGGCGAGCGACTCCTCCAGCTCGCGCACCTGCCGGGCGATGCCGACGACGGCGCGGTCGGCCTGGAACTGCGCGAACGACGACTCGAGGATCTCGCGCGCCTTGGCACGGCCGAACTGATCGATGAGGTTCACGGCCATGTTGTAGGTCGGCCGGAAGCTGGAGTTGAGCGGATAGGTGCGGCGCGACGCCAGCGCGGCGACCGCCTGCGGGTCGAGGCCCTCGGTCCACTGGATGACCGCGTGCCCCTCGACGTCGATGCCGCGGCGTCCCGCGCGGCCGGTGAGCTGCGTGTACTCCCCCGACGTGATGGCCACGCGGGCTTCGCCGTTGAACTTCTCCAGCTTCTCCAGCACCACGGTGCGCGCAGGCATGTTGATGCCCAGGGCGAGGGTCTCGGTCGCGAACACGACCTTCACGAGCTTGCGCTGGAACAGCTCCTCGACGACCTCTTTGAATGCCGGCAGCAGGCCCGCGTGATGCGACGCCACTCCGCGCTCGAGGTTGTCGCGCCACTCCCAGAATCCGAGCACCGCGAGGTCCTCTTCGAGCAGGGTGCGCGTGCGCTCCTCGACGAGCTCGCGGATCTCGCGCCGCTCGTCCGGGGTCGTCAGCCGCACACCCGATCGCCGCACCTGCTGCACCGCCGCATCGCAGCCGACGCGACTGAAGATGAAGAAGATCGCCGGCAGCAGGTTCGCCCGCGACAGCAGCTCCACGACATCCGGGCGGTCCATCCGCTCGATGCGCTGCACGTTCGCCGAGCGCACGGGGCGCTTCATGCCGCGGTTCGGGCGGCGGCGGGATGCCTCGTACCCGGCGTGGCGGGCGCTGTTCGCGGACTGCACGCGGCGGTTGTTGTCGTAGTTCGAGCCCTTGAACGACCGGATGCGCATGAGCTCCTGATTGACCTGCGCGGTGGCGATGCCGGCGCGGTCGTCGAAGAGCGGCAGCAGGTCGCCGCGCACGAGCACGTGCTGCTCCAGCGGCACCGGACGGGTCTCGGAGACGATCACCTCGGTGTCTCCGCGCACGGTGTCGAGCCAGTCGCCGAACTCCTCGGCGTTGGAGACCGTCGCCGACAGCGACACGAGCCGCACACTGGGCGCGAGGTGGATGATGACCTCCTCCCACACCGCCCCGCGGAACCGGTCGGCCAGATAGTGCACCTCGTCCATGACGACGTAGCGCAGGCCGCGCAGCGCGGGCGAGTCGGCGTACAGCATGTTGCGCAGCACCTCGGTGGTCATGACGACCACCCGCGCGTTGCCGTTGATGTTGGTGTCGCCGGTCAGCAGGCCCACCTCGTCGGCGCCGTACACCTCCTGCAGCTCGCGGAACTTCTGATTCGACAGCGCCTTCATCGGCGTCGTGTAGAACGCCTTGTCGCCCGGCTCCCGCATCGCCAGATGCACGGCGAACTCGCCGACGATGGTCTTTCCCGCGCCCGTGGGCGCGGCGACCAGGACGCTCCTGCCGTCCTCGAGGGACCGGCATCCCTCCAGCTGGAACGGGTCGAGATCGAACGGCTGGGATGCCGCGAACGCGGCCGTGAGCGGATGACTGCGGTCGCGGCGCGCCGAGTCGCTCGCGCGCGCGTAGCGCTCGGCGGGTCCGGGATCGCTCACGGGACCTCTGGCGGCAGGAACGTCGCGTTGCGCTTCGCCTTGCGTCGGTCGAACAGCATCGACAGCCCCACGGCGGCGAAGTACAGCACGCACAGGATGCCGGCCAGCAGCAGCATCGACGTGACGTCGGCCGCGGGGGTCGCCGCCGCCGCGAACACCGTGATGACGATGATCGCCACGCGCCAGCCCCTGAGGATGC
>PJUC01000536.1_pt1 | contig 14319 bp, 11 predicted proteins | sample 1512161 | NCBI WGS metagenome assembly PJUC01 (sample SAMN08177676, study PRJNA422409) | Soil metagenome, whole genome shotgun sequencing project. | isolation source: Soil enriched on filter paper | place: USA: Madison | collected 2015-01-15
AGGGGCACGAGCGGGCGCTTCGACCCGATCGAGAGCAGCGCGGCGCGCAGCAGGCGTCCGATCGGCCCGAGCACGCGCCCGCCCTCGCCCGAAACGAGCACGACCCGCCCGCCGTCGCGCACCAGGCGCCGCAGCACCCGCAGCGGAGCGGTCCCGGCGATGTCGAGCACCGCATCGAACGCGCCGTCGGCGAGTTCGGGGTCGCCCGGCTGCACGCGGCGGTAGTCGAAGGTGCGGGCGGCGCCGAGAGATTCGACGAGCGCCCGGTTGCGTTCGCCGCACAGCGCCCACACCTCGGCGCCGCGCTGCGCGGCGAGCTGAACGGCGAACGTGCCGACCCCGCCCGATGCCCCGATCACGAGCACGCGCGCGGGTGCCTCTCCCGCGGACGCGATCCGGGCCTTCTCGAGCGCCTGCCATGCCGTGCCCGCTGCAACCGGCAGGGATGCCGCGAGCACCGCGTCGACGCCGCCCGGGCGCGGCACCAGCCGCTCGGCGGGAGCGAGGGCGAACCGTGCGAGCCCGCCACCGGGCAGTTCGCCGACGACCTCGTCGCCGACCGCGATCCCGGCGACGCCGTCGCCGACGGCGACGACGGTGGCGGCGGCATCCATTCCCCGCACGGGCTGCCGCGGGCGACGGACGCCGAACGCGAGACGGACGAGCAGCGGCTCGCCGCGCATGACGCGCACGTCGCCGTTGTTGAGTCCGGTGGCCCGCAGACGCACGAGCGCCTGGCCGCGCCCCGGCGTCGGCACCGGGACGCTCACGAGGGTCACCGCATCGGCTTCGCCGTAGCGGCGCTGGCGCCATGCGGGCATCGTCTGGGTCGTCGTCGTGGTGGACATGTCAGTCACTCCCCCGGGTAGTCGAAGAGGTCGTCGAGCCCGACGCCGAAGGCGCGGGCGAGCTGGAAGGCGAGTTCGAGGCTGGGCGAATAGCGCCCCTGCTCGATCGCGATGAGGGTCTGCCGCGTGACGCCCACGGTGCGGGCGAGGTCCGCCTGCGTCATGCCCGCGGCCTCGCGCGTGGCGCGGATGGAGTTGGTGACCCGCGTGGGCTTGACCATCAGACGAGTCCGTGGCGGTAGGCGATCACGCTGGCGACGCCGCCGACGACCGACGAGAGGGCGAACCCGAAGAACATGGTGTGCGCGATCCAGAACCAGTCCGCCTGGAACGCGCACAGCACGATCACCCCGAGGCCCGCGATGACGAGGAACGCCTGCCCCACCCGCGTCGACATGTGCGCGATGTCGCGGTCGCGCTGGTCACTCCTGCCGACGCCGCCGGGATCCTTCGCGCCGCTGACGATGCCCCACACGATGCTGACCGCGATGGTGACCACGATGCCGGCGCCGATGGTCCACAGCATGATCGGCACCCAGTCGACCTCGACGAGCGGTCCACCGTCCGCCTGCTGCAGCACGACCACGACGTAGACGGTGATCGCGATGATGCTGACGATGAGTCCCGCCCACACGTTGCGCTCTTCGTAGGCCATGATGACGCCCCTCGTGTAAAGAATCTTTGACACGAGCACAGTACGTCGCCGCCCGTCGCAATGTCAAGGATTCTTTACATCACCGCGCACGCGCGAAGGCGATGGATGCCGGGCGCCCGGCATCCACCCGTCAAAAGGACGGTCAGATCACCGACTCGCTCCAGGGGTCGGGGTTGCCGAAGCGGTGGGCGGTGATCGTGACGGACTGCTCGTGGAGGAACGGCAGCAGCTCGAGGCGGCCGGCGGTCGTGACCTCGTTGTCGTAGACGGCGAGATCCGGGTCGCCGCCGACGGCGGTCGCGACGAGGGCGTGCAGGGCCGCGACCGACTCGGCCTGGCCGATGAGGCGCACGCGATCGGGGCGGGGCGCGGGCGCCTCATCGGCGACGGCGTCGAGCAGGTCGTCGGGTGCGGTGATGCGCTGCAGCCACTGCTCGTCGGACTCGACGTAGACGGCGACCCCTTCGTCGGCGAGCACGCGGCGCACCGCCGTGGGCAGTCCGACCGGGGCGCTCAGCGTCAGCGTCGACCCCGCGCGCAGACCGGCCACGACCACGCGCAGCACCGCCTGCCAGGTCGCGTCGGCGGTCGCCCGCAGCGCCACCGACCCGATGGGCCGGTAGCGGAACAGGTTGCGCTCGACGCCGAGCCCCGAGACGTCCTTCACCTGGCCGAACTCGCGGTCCCACGCGATCGCGTCCGACAGCGCGCCGCGACGCAGCCACTCGAACGCCTCGTAGTCCAGCGACGGCTGCGCGGCCTCGATGAGCGAGGCGATGCGGGTGTCGAGCCCCCGCAGGTGCAGGGTGGCGGATGCCGGCGAGCCGGAGGTCGCGCGCCACCGGCCGAGTCCCACGAGGTAGTTGGGGCCGCCGGCCTTCGCGCCGGCGCCGACCGACGAGCGCTTCCAGCCGCCGAAGGGCTGCCGCTGCACGATGGCGCCGGTGATGCCGCGGTTGACGTAGAGGTTGCCCGCCTCGACACGGTCGAGCCAGAGTGCGAGGTCGTCGGGGTTCTGCGTGTAGAGGCCTGCGGTGAGGCCGTACGCGACGGCGTTCTGCAACTCGATCGCGTGCGAGAGCGACGTCGCGTGCATGACGCCGAGCACCGGGCCGAAGAACTCCTCGTGGTGGAACCGCGAACCCGGCTGCACGCCGACGCGGATGCCGGGGGTCCACAGCCGCCCGCGGTACTCGGGCGCGCCCTCCACGCGACGCGGCTCGACGAGCCACTGCTCCCCCTCGTCGAGGGTCGTCAGCGCCCACTCCAGCTTGCCGCGAGGAACCTCGACGACGGGGCCCACCTCGCTGAGCGGGTCGGACGGCGGGCCGACCCGCAGGGAGTTCGCGGCATCCACGAGCTGCCGGGCGAAGCGGCGCGAGTGCCCGACGGGTCCGACCAGGATCGCGAGCGACGCGGCCGAGCACTTCTGGCCCGCGTGGCCGAACGCGCTCTTGATCAGATCGGATGCCGCCAGGTCGAGGTCTGCCGTCGGCATGACGATCATGGCGTTCTTGCCGCTGGTCTCGGCCAGCAGCGGCAGATCGGGCCGCCATGAACGGAACAGCGCGGCGGTCTCCCACGAGCCGGTGAGGATGACGCGGTCCACGGCCGGATGCGACACGAGCGTCTGGCCGAGTCCGCCTTCGTCGATGTCGACCAGGGCGAGCACCTCGCGGGGCACCCCGGCCTCCCACAGCGCCTCGGCCACGACAGCGGCGCAGCGCCGGGCCTGCGGGGCGGGCTTGAACACGACGCCCGAGCCCGCGGCGAGCGCGGCCAGCACTCCGCCGGCAGGGATCGCGATCGGGAAGTTCCACGGCGGCGTCACGACGGTGAGCCGCGCCGGCTCGAACACGGCACCGCTCACGCTGTCGAGTTCGCGGGCGGTGGCGGCGTAGTAGTTCGCGAAGTCGACGGCCTCGCTGACCTCGACGTCGGCCTCGGCGAACACCTTGCCCGTCTCGGACGCGGCGACCTCGATGAGCTCGCCGCGGCGCGCCTCCAGCGCGCGGGCGGCCGCGGTCAGCACGCCCGACCGCTCGGCCGCGGGCAGCGCGCCCCATGCGGCGGCCGCATCCGTCACCTGGGCGATGATCGCCTGCAGCTGCGGTTCGTCGTCGACGCGTGCGGCGGCGATGGTGGCGTCGCCCGCACGGGACGTCTCGATGCGCTGCAGGATCCGGCGCGCCCAGGTGCGGTTCGCGGGCAGGGCCGGGTCGCTGTCGGGGGTGTTGCGGAAGCCGGGGGCGCCGGTGGACCGGGCGTCGGTCTGGCGCGGCGCGAACACCGCCGTCTCGACGAAGGCCTCGGCGCCGAACACCTGCTCGGGGACGGCGGGCTCCACCGGCGCGGTGCCGGTAGAGGTGGCCGACCGTGCGATGCCGATCACGGCCTGGGTGAGCCCCGCGTCGTCGCCCGAAGCGGCCGCCCGGCGCAGCCGCGCCCGGGTGCGCGGCGACTCCTCGCCGTCGGCTCCGGTGGGTCCCGACAGCGCGGCGGCCTCGGCGACGCGGTCCTGCTCGCGCTTCGGCCCGATGTCGAGGGCGGGATCGTCGGCGCGGGCGAGCGACGCGATGAAGCGGTCGCGCTCGCGGGCGAACATCGCCGGGTCGTCGGCGAGGTCGAACGCCGCAGAGAGGAAGTTGTCACTCGACGCGTTCTCTTCCAGACGCCGCACGAGATAGCTGATGGCGACGTCGAACTCGTCTGGCCGCACGACCGGCACGTACAGCAGCACGTGGCCGACCTCGCGGGTGACCGCGGCGACCTGCCCCTGCGCCATGCCGAGCAGCATCTCGAACTCGACGTCGGCGCGCACGCCGGTGATGCCCGCGAGGAGCCACGCGTACGCGATGTCGAAGAGGTTGTGCCCGGCGACGCCGATCCGCACGGCGCGGGTGTTCGCGGGATCGAGCGCGTAGCGCAGGCACCGCACGTAGTTGGCGTCGGAGTCGACCTTCGCGTCGTAGGTGGCGAGCGTCCACCCGTGCATGACGGCATCCACTCGCTCCATCGCGAGGTTCGCGCCCTTCACGAGCCGCACCTTGATGCGTGCACCGCCGGCGTCGACGCGCTGCTGCGCCCATGCCGTCAGGCGCTCCAGCGCCGGCAGGGCGTCGGGCAGGTAGGCCTGCAGCACGATGCCCGCCTCGAGCAGCCGCAGCCCGGGATCCTCGAGCAGACGGGTGAAGACCGCGATCGTGAGGTCGAGGTCGCGGTACTCCTCCATGTCGAGGTTGATGAACGTGCCGTCGCCGGCGGCCGTGAGGTACAGCGGGCGCAGGCGCTCCACCACCTTGTCGACGACCTCGTCGAACGCCCACATCGAGATGTGGCTGGCGATCGCCGACACCTTGACCGACACGTAGTCGACGTCGGGTCGGCGGATGAGTTCGTGGATGCCGTCTAGCCGGCGCAGCGCCTCGTCCTCGCCGAGCACCGCCTCGCCGAGCAGGTTCAGGTTCAGTCGTGCACCGCCGGCGCGCAGCTGCTCGATCGCGGCGCCGAGCTTGTCGGGCCGCGCGTCGACCACGAGGTGCCCGACCATCTCGCGCAGCACCCGCCGCGCGATGGGCACGACGGGCGTCGGCAGCACGGGCGCCACGGCACCGCCCACCCGGACGGCCGAGCGCAGGTACCACGGCAGAAAGCCCGGGACGAGCGGCGCGACGCGGTTCAGGTGGGATGCGGCAGCCGACAGGCTCTCGGGGCGCATGACGCCGTCGACGAAGCCGATCGTGAACGGCAGGCCGTTCGGGTCCTTCAGCACGCCGGCGAGACGCTCGGCGGCGGGGTCGGCCTCGACCTCTGCGCTCTCGACGGTCCAGCGCTGGGCCAGCGCCACGGCTTCGTCGGTCAGACGGCGCTCAGTCTCGGGATCCCTGCGCACTTCGCTCACTTCTTCGTTCACCTCTGCGTTCACGTGTGTGACTCCAGCCTGCACCTCTTCGTGCGCGATCGGCTCGACATGTGCCATGAGGTCAAGGGTGCGGCATCCATTCATTCATGAAAAGCGACCATCTATGATCTGTATCGTTCGATTCTGTCGATGGGATGCCGGTGTTCGAAATCCGCCGACTCAGGCTGCTGCACGAGCTTGCGTTGCGCGGCACGCTCGCCGCCGTCGCGGACGCCCTGTCGTACAGCCCGTCGACGATCTCGCAGCAGCTCGCACTGCTCGAGAAGGAGGCCGGCGTCGCCCTGCTCGCGCCGGACGGCCGACGGGTTCGCCTCACCGAGCACGGGCGGGTGCTGGCCGCGCACGCCGCCCGCGCGCTCGACCTCGACGAGCAGGCCCGGGGGGAGCTGGAGTCCCTTGCGCCCGGGCTCGCGCCGGTGAGGGTCGCGGTGATGCAGACGGCGACCCTCGCTCTGCTGCCGGCCGCGCTCGGGATGCTCGCGGACCGTGCCCCGGGGCTGCGGGTCGAGCTCGTCCAGCTGCCGCCCGAAGAGGGGCTGTTCGAACTGACGGCACGCGGCGTCGACCTCGTCATCGCCGAGCAGTACCCCGGACACACGCGGGCCCACGTCGGCGGGCTCGGGCGCGAGGTGCTGGGCACCGACCCGATCCGGCTGGCGGTCGGCCCCGCAGACCCGGCACTCGCCATCGGCGAGCTGGCGGAGCGGGCGTGGGCGATGGAGCCCGCCGGCACCGCCGCACGGCAGTGGGCGGTGCAGCAGTGCCGGGCCGCCGGATTCGAGCCCGACGTGCGGTTCGAGCTCGCCGACCTCACCGCGCACGCGCGGCTCGTCGCCGCGGGGCATGCGGTCGCCGTACTGCCCGACCTGCTGTGGGCCGGCGCTCCGGCGCCGGTACGGCTGCTCGACCTGCCCGGGCGTCCCGCGCGCGAGGTCTTCGTGGCGCAGCGGACGGCCTCCCGCGGGCGCGCGGGCATCGCCGAGGTGCGCCGCGCGCTGCGCGATGCGGTCGCCCTCACGCACGGCGATCCCGCCCCCTAGGCTGGGCTGGTGTCTGAGCAGCCGCCCGCAGCCCCCGTGCGGAAGAGCCGCTTCACGTGGATCCGCGCGGCGAGCGACCGGGTGCCGACGGCGTGGTTCGCCGCGATCGGAACCGGTCTGTTCCTGGCGGCGACGGCCGCGTTCGGCGGGCTGGCGACCGCTGCGGAGCCCCCTCTGGCGCAGCTCGAACCGGGCACGGCGCACGTGAACGACATGCGGTCGCTCACCGTCGAACGCGCCGTGCTCATCGACGAGCTGCCCGGGTCGGGGACGTTCCCCAAGAAGCGTGAGCGGGTGCTCGCGATCGTGGTCGACGTGGAGAACAAGTGGGACGAGCCGCTCGGGTCGCTCGACGACCAACACGGCATCGTGGCTTCTTTCGAGGTCTCCGATCTGGGCACCCCGTCATCCTCGGCCCGCATGGATGATGCGACGCTCGACCCGCGGCTGCAGCCCGGCGTGCCGGCTCAATTGGTCTACACCTGGGCGGTCGATGCGCGGGATTACACGGCCGGGGACACCCTCACCGTGACGCTCAACGACTTGTCGCTCTACACGGCCTCATTCGTCGCGAGGGGGACCTACTGGCAAGAGCCCATCGCCTCTGCGACACTCACGCTCACGCTGGAGGATGTCGGAGAGGGCGTTGATGCGGAGTCAGGCGATGAAGGCTGAGCCCATGCCCGTCACGGCCGGCTCGGTCGCTCCCGCCCCCGCTGCTCGACGCCTTCCGCCATGGGTGGCGTGGACGATCGGAGTCGCGTGCATCGTCGCCGCGTGGCTCGTGGCGCTCGTGACGCCCGGCGAGGAGCAGGCCCAGGCGCCCTTCGAGGTGCCCGCCGTCATCGGCGAGCCTGCGAGAGGCCGGAACCTCGTCGTGACCGTGACCGACATCCGGCGCGCGTCCGAGGTGAGCGCGAGCGGATGGACGGCGGAGGGCAACTGGCTCGTCGTTGACCTCGACGCCGAGGCGGTTTTTGCAGAGTCCGGCGCGTGGCTCGCTCACACGGAGTTCCAGGTCGACGGCACGCGGTTCAGCGCGAGCGATCGGCCCGACTCGCTTGCCGAGGGCGGAGACCTTGCGATCGGCATCCCGATCGAGGGGAGCCTGGCGTTCGAACTCCCCGACGGTCTCGACAGCGGAGTCGGGAGGATCGAGCTCGCCCTCAACAGCGACCCTGCCCTGGACTCCATGATCGTCCTCACGTTCGACCTGGGTGAAGTGCCCACCGTGGAACAGACCGAGTTGCTCACGACCGGATGGGCGAACCCGTGACCGGGTGGTGGCGCTCGAACGCAGTTGCCCTCGGTGTGCTCGTCGTGCTGGTGCCGGCGACGTATGCGGCGCTCACTTGGAACGAGTGGTCTTCGGTCCTGCAGGGCGGTCCCAGCCAGGCAGTCACCGTCCAGCCCGGTGACACGCTTGAATACGCGGGAGCGACCGTCGGCCCGGCTTCAGCGGAATTCAGTGAGCTGCCCTCGGCTCCGCAGGGAGCGCGGGTGCTCACGGTGACACTGCACATCGACCCCGGCGACCCGGTGTTGCACTGCAGAACGCCCGAGCTCCATGAGATCAGCGGGCGAGAGCGGCAGTGGGACGCGAACGACGACCTCGGCAGGAAGTGGGACGCCGACCGCTGGACGTCCTGCAACCCAGAGGCCACCGGCCCTTACGACCTCGTCCTCGACTATGTCGTGCCTGACGACGTGGCAGGGCCGTTCACGGTCAAGCTTTATTCTGCCTCGGCGCTTCCCGAGTTCGTCAGCGCCGTCGTCGAACCCTGAGCCGCGCTCTCGGCATATTCCAAGGTCACGACTTGGTACCGCCCGCCCCCGTTCCTCCGGCCGCGGCGCACACTGGACCCATGTGGTGGAGCTTCCTCAAGGCGCTCACGCACGGTGAGCATCGCGTCGCAGCGTCGACGTGGGTCGCGGCGACGGCCGCCGTCGTCTACGCCGTCTCGCCGATCGATCTGATCCCCGAACTCGTCCTCGGACCCCTCGGCTTCGCCGACGACATCGGCGTCTGGAGCATCCTCGGAGTGCTCCTGCTGCGCGAGCACCACCGGTGGCACAGCCGGCTGCAGGCGCGCGCCGCAGCCGCCTGATCAGTCGGCCGCGAGCTCCGCGCGTTCGTCGGCGGCGCTCGTCGTGAGAAGCCGCATGAGCCGCTCCATGAGCGGCAGCACGTCGCGGTCCGGCTCGAGGAGCGCCTGAATCCTCAGTCCGTCCATCATCGCGAGCATCATCGTGACCTTGTCGTCGGCGGTGAGCTCCTCGTGATCCTCGGTAGTAGCGAGGCGCCCAGTGGTGAGACTCTGCCGCAGGCGGTCTCGGCGGGCGAGGAAGAAGTCGTGCGCCGGGTGGTCTGGATTGGTCGCGGCGACGGTGATCGCCAGCCAGTTCCGCTGCTGCTCAGGGTGTGCGAACTCCTCGCGCAGAACGCTCGTGAGTACGCGCTCGGCGGGCACCTTCGACTCCATGATGCGGCGGGCGAGCTCCTCGTCCTGCTCGTCACGCAGCGCGAGGGCGGCCAGGAGCAGCTCGTCCTTGCTGGCGAAGTGACGGAGCAGCGCAGCGTGCGTCACGTTGGCACGGGCCGCGATGTCTCGCAGTGAGGCGCGCTCGTATCCGTGTTCGGCGAAACTCGCGGATGCCGCACGTACGATCTCGGCACGCCTGGCGGGCGTCGTCGCATACGGTCCGCGTCGGCGCCGGGCCGGCTTCGACGGCGCGTGCTCCGTGGCGTCGACTGACATTCGGCTCCTCTCCGGTACGGCGCAGAACTGAGCCGCATGACTTGCCAAGTGTAACCGGAGCGGTTACATTCTACGAAGAGTTACCGATGTGGTTACTTTTGGCGGGACGCCCGAGCTCGCCGTCTCGCCCGCGGGGTCGCGGGCGAGGATCCTCACATTGATAAAGGAGTCATGGTGACCAACCACGAGCCCGAAGCGCGGGCGCTTGTCGAAGGTCTCGCCGCAGCGGAGCCGCTGCCGGGCAACGAGACCGCACTCGACGCGAGCACCGCGGCTCCCACGGCCACGACGGGCGAGCCGACCGCGCCGATGAGTCGGTCGTACATCTTCTGGCTGATGCTCGCGAGCTTCGGCGCATCCATCGCCATGATGGTGCCGCTCTCGTACGGCATCGCCGTCCGGATCACCGAGCTCGCGCCGGGGCACGAAGAGGTGCTCGGCTACATCACCGGCACCGCCCAGGGCGTCTATCTGCTCATCAGTCCCCTCGTCGGGATCTGGAGCGACCGGACCCGTTCCCGCTTCGGCCGTCGATCTCCATTCATCTACCTCGGCACGACGATCGGCCTGATCGGGCTGGTCGTCATCGGGCTCGCTCCGACCCTGCTCATCGTCGGCGCCGGGTGGGCGCTCGGCATGACCGGCTGGTCGATCGCCGGCGCCGCCCTGCAGACGGTGCAGGCCGACAAGCTCCCCGAGAAGCAGCGAGGAAAGGTCGCCGCCCTCACCGGTCTGATGACGCAGATCGCCCCCGTCCTCGGAATCGGCGTCGCCTACGCCGTGTCGTCCAGCACCCTGCTCATCTTCCTGGTGCCCGGGCTCATCGGCGCGGTGATGCTTGCGCTGTTCCCCCTCGTCAAGCCCGAAGGCAGCTCCAAGGATCTTCCGCGTGCGACGGGCGTCACCGTCAAGTCCGTCGTCACCAGCTACGGCTTCAACGTGCGCAAGTACCCCGATTTCGCCTGGAACTGGCTCGGTCGCTTCATCTTCTTCGTCGGCCTGTACTTCAACACGACGTTCGGCACCTTCTTCTACGCCCAGCGGCTCGATCTGCCGGTGCGCGACGTTGCCGGCATCGTTGCCACGGTCGGGATGATCGGCGTGGTCGCGGCCGCGACGGGCGCCATCGTGGGCGGATTCCTCTCAGACAAGCTCCAGCGCCGACGCCTCTTCGTCATGCTCGCCGCGCTCCTGTTCGTCGGCGGCGCGCTCACCGAAGCCACCGCGTGGTCACTGCCGCAGATCATCATCGGCGCGGTCCTGATGCAACTGGCGATCGCGGTGTTCGCCACCGTCGACCAGGCGATCATCTACGCGATCATCCCCGAACGCGATCAGGCAGGTCGGTACATGGCCGTCATCCAGTTCGCCCAGAAGATCCCCAGCGCGGTCGCGCCCCTGCTCGCGGGGGTCGTCATCACGATCGGCGCCATCGGCGGCGAGAAGAACTACACGCTCCTCTACCTGATGGGCGCGGTGTTCGCGTTGGTGGGCGGACTCATCATCCTGCTCAAGGTCAAGTCCGTCCGCTGACCTCAGCGGCATCGAGAGAGGCCCGTCATGCAACCTCCCGCCCCCTTCGCGTTGTCCGTCGACAGCGGCGGCGACGACATCATCATCACCGGCGCGCGTCCGCGGCTGTCGTGGAAGCCGCCCGTCGTCGGCACGGTGTCGAGCATCGTCGAGGCGACTGTCGACGACGACGCTCCCGTGACCGCCGAGGTGAGCGGCCACCGATTCGTGGCGTGGCCGTTCACACCGCTTCACAGCGGAAGTCGCGTGCGGTGGCGGGTACGGCAGGCGGTGTCGGATGCAGCGTGGTCGGGATCGGCATCGTTCGAGGTCGGTCTGCTCGACGCCGACTGGACCGCAGACTGGATCTCACCGGTCGAAGACGAGGACGCCGGCCATGGTCGACGGCCGGCCCACGTCCTGACCGGCTCCTTCGAGATCGACGGCGTGGTCGTCTCAGCACGCCTCTATGCCACGGCTCTGGGTGTCTACACCGCCACGGTGAACGGATGCCGCGTCGGCACGGACGAGCTCTCGCCGGGCTCCACGTCGTACGACCGCACGCTGTACGCGCAGGCGCACGACGTCAAGGCTGCCCTGCGCCGGGGCCGGAACCGCATCGCGATCGAGCTGTCCGACGGGTGGTACCGCGGCCAGGTCGGGGCGTTCCGCCTGCCGGCCGACTGGGGGGCCACGACAGCGGCGAGGGCCGAGCTTCATCTGACCCTGGGCGACGGCAGCCGCCGGATCATCCGGACCGACCGGACGTGGACCAGTTCGGCATCCACGACGGTCCGCGCCGATCTCATGGCTGGGCAGGCCGTCGATCTCACCCCGCGCACACCGGCGGCTCGACCCGTGCTGGTAGGCGCTGTCGCTGAGACGCCGCCCATCGACTGGTCCCCGGCACCTCCGGTGCGTGTGGTTCAGACACGCTCGCCCGTGAAGGCGCACCTGCTCCGCGACGGCGTGTGGATCTTGGACTTCGGCCAGAACGCCTCGGGATGGCTGCGTCTGACAGATCTCGGGACGCCGGGCACGCGCACGGTGATCGACTACGGCGAACACGTGGATGACTCCGGCGACCTGTCGACGACGCACCTCGACTCGTCGCGACCAGGCGAGTCCACGATCCCGTTCGTCCAGCGCGACGAGGTGATCGCCGGTGGAGCGGGTGACGTGTTCGAGCCGCGCCACACGGTCCACGGATTCCGATACGCCCGCGTCACGCGGATGAACGCGTCGCTGGATCCGGCGAGCGTGACCATGCAGGTCGTGCACACCGACCTCGCGCGGACCGGGACGTTCGAGTGCAGTGATCCCGATCTGAACCGCCTGCACGAGATCGCCGACTGGAGCTTCCGCGGCAACGCGGTCGACGTACCGACGGACTGTCCGACGCGCGAGCGACTCGCCTGGACGGGCGACTACGCCGTGTTCGCGCCCACCGCGACCCGCCTGTACGACGTGCACGGGTTCACCCGCAAGTGGCTGCGGTCTGTGCGCGACGATCAGCTCGATGACGGACGGATCGCGAACTTCTCGCCCGACGGACGCCGCATCAAGCACCACCTCGACGACCAGTTCGCCATGATGACAGGCTCGTCGGGCTGGGGTGACGCGATCGTGTCGGTGCCCTGGGAGATGTTCTCGGCGTACGGGGATCGCGCGATCCTCGCCGAGAACTACGACGCCATGGTCCGATGGGTCGAATGGGCACTGGGCAGTGCTCGCACCGCGCGTCACCACGCCAGGATCCAGGCCTCCCCCGAGCCTGAGCCCTTCGAGCAATACCTGTGGGACGGCACCTTCCACTGGGGCGAGTGGACCGAGCCGAAGCAGCGCGACGCCGACGGCAACCCGATCGACCCGATCGTCCGCGAACCCATGGCGTGGTTCATGGCCGACAAGGGCGAAGTGGGAACCGCATACCTGTTCCGTTCGACCTCGACGCTCGCGCGCATCGCCGCGATCCTCGGGCATGACGAGCAGGCGGCCCGCTACGCGGCGACAGCGGACCACATACTCCGCGCTTGGCGTGAGGCGTACCTGACGTCGGACGGCAGGACCGTGACGGACAGTCAGGCCGCCTATGTGCGAGCGCTGTCGTTCGACCTCGTTCCCGCACAGCTGCGGGATGCCGCGGTCGATCGCCTTGTGGAGCTGATCGACCGAGCAGGCACCCATGTGGGCACGGGTTTTCTTTCGACGGGCGATCTTCTTCCAGTACTCGCCGATACGGGGCGCACGGATGTCGCATACGCGCTGCTCGGCCAGCGGACCGCCCCCTCGTGGCTGTACATGCTCGACCGCGGCGCGACGACGATCTGGGAGGACTGGGAGGGCATCGACGCGCAGGGCGTCGCACATGAGTCGCTCAACCACTACAGCAAGGGCGCGGTCATCCGTTTCCTGCACACGCACACCCTCGGGCTGCGTCAGGAGGCGGACTCGAACGGGTGGGACCGCATCGTCATCGAGCCTGTCCCCGGTCCCGGGATCACCTTCGCACGGGGCACGCACCTGAGCCCCCAGGGGATGATCGCCGTCGAGTGGCGCATCGATGCGAGCCGTATCGAGGTCATCGCCGATATCCCCGCCCGCACCGTCGCCCGGGTCATCCTCCCCGACGGCTCCATCTCCACGGCCGGGCCCGGCCGGTTCCACGGGAGCGCCGTGTACGCGGCATCCGATCTCTCCGTCGCCGCGCGCTGACGGCTGAACGTCACGAAACACCTGAAGGAGTACGACATGAGCGCTTTCCCCGACGGCTTCCTGTGGGGTGCCGCGACGGCAGGCCACCAGATCGAGGGCAACAACGTCAACAGCGACTGGTGGGCCCGCGAGCAGATGATGCCCGGCATGGAGCTGTCCGGCGACGCCGTCGACAGCTACCACCGCTACCCGGAGGACATCCGGCTGCTCGCGGACGCAGGACTCACCGCCTACCGGTTCAGTCTCGAGTGGTCGCGCATCGAACCGCTGCGCGGCCGCTACTCGAAGGCCGAGCTCGCGCATTACCGCCGCGTGATCGACGTCTGCCTCGACAGCGGCGTGACCCCCGTGGTCACGCTGCAGCACTTCACCGCCCCGCAGTGGTTCGCCGCGCTCGGCGGGTGGGATTCACCCGAGGCCGAGGCGCTCTTCTGCGCCTACGTCGAGCAGGCGTGCACGATCCTGGACGGCGTCGAGTGGGTCGTGACGATGAATGAGCCGAACATGCAAGCGGCCATCATGACCGCGATGCGGCACCTCTCCGCCTCCGGCGCAGACTGGACCAGCCCCACGGTCGAGGCCGCCGGCGACGATGACCAGAAGCAGAGCCACAGCGAGTTCCTCACCTATGCCGACCCCGAGATCGGCCTCCTGTTCACCCGGATCCACCACGCGGCCCGCGAGATCGTGCGCGCCCGCACCGGCGCGAAGGTCGGCTGGACCATCGCCGCCGGGGCCCTGACGGCGGCTCCCGGCGGTGAGGAGAAGCTGCGCCAGATCCGGTACGGCAAAGAGGACGTGTACTGGGAGGGCAGCCGCGGCGACGACTTCGTGGGTGTGCAGGCGTACTCATCGCAGGAGGTCGACG
>PJUC01000539.1_pt1 | contig 14208 bp, 12 predicted proteins | sample 1512161 | NCBI WGS metagenome assembly PJUC01 (sample SAMN08177676, study PRJNA422409) | Soil metagenome, whole genome shotgun sequencing project. | isolation source: Soil enriched on filter paper | place: USA: Madison | collected 2015-01-15
CCTTCGGTGCCGTCAGTCCGCCGCGCGGGCGCCGCCGTCGGTTCCGCCGCCGCCGATGACGTCGACGGCCGACTCGCGGATGTGGTCGACGAAGCCGTACTCGAGCGCTTCCTGCGCCGAGAACCAGCGGTCGCGGTCACCGTCGGCGTTGATCTGCTCGACCGACTTGCCGGTCTGCGCGGCCGTGATCTCGGCGAGACGCTTCTTCATGTCGAGGATCAGCTGCGCCTGGGTCTGGATGTCGCTCGCCGTGCCGCCGAAGCCGCCGTGCGGCTGGTGCAGCAGCACGCGGGCGTTGGGGGTGATGTAGCGCTTGCCCTTGGTGCCCGCAGTCAGCAGCAGCTGCCCCATCGAGGCCGCCATGCCGATGCCCACCGTGACGATGTCGTTCGGCACGAACTGCATCGTGTCGTAGATCGCCATGCCGGCCGTGATCGAGCCGCCCGGGGAGTTGACGTACAGGTAGATGTCCTTCTCGGAGTCCTCAGCGGCGAGCAGCAGGATCTTCGCGCAGATCTCGTTGGCGTTCTCGTCGCGCACCTCGGACCCGAGCCAGATGATGCGGTCCCTCAACAGCCTGTCGAAGACGCTCGTCGCGACAAGTGGTTCGGCCATGTGTACTCCTGATTCCGTGTCGGTGAGAACGAATCTACCGGCGCGCCACGACCGACCCGCCCGTGTTCGCCCTGGGCAGAGCGCGCCCGGGACGACGAAGAGGGTGGATGCCGTGGCATCCACCCTCTCCATGGTTCAGGCCGCTTCTGCAGCGGCCGTCATCCGTGCGTCACTCCGCGTCAGCGGCCTTCTTGGCCGGAGCCTTCTTCGCGGCCGGCTTCTTGGCCGGAGCCTTCTCGTCGGCGGCGGCCTCGTCGGTCGCGGCCTTCTTGGCGGCGGGCTTGCGGGCCGGGGCCTTCTTGGCGGGCTTGGCGGCCTCTTCGGCCTCGACGATCGCGTCGGCGTCGGCCGCGGCATCCGCGATCTCCTGCGCCTCCTCGACGACCTCTTCCTCCGCCTCGGCCTCGTCCTCGACGGCGATGAAGCCGCTCAGGTCGACCGGCTTGCCGTTCGTGTCGACGACGGTCACCTTGCCGAGCGCGACCGCGAGGGCCTTGTTGCGCGCGACCTCGCCGATGATCGCGGGCAGCTGGTTGCCCTCCTGCAGCGCGTTGACGAAGTCCTGCGGGGCCATGCCGTACTGGGCGGCCGACTGCACGAGGTACTGCGTGAGCTCGTCCTGCGAGACCTGCACGTCGACCGACTCGGCGATCTTGTCGAGCAGCATCTGGGTCTTGAACTGCTTCTCGCTGGCCTCGGCGACCTCAGCGCGGTGGACGTCGTCCTCCAGGCGCCCCTCGTTCTCGAGGTGGTTGTGGACCTCGTCCTCGATCAGCTGCGGCGGGACGGGAATCTCGACCTGCTCGAGGAGCACCTCGATGAGCTTGTCGCGGGCCGCGGAGCCCTGCGTGAAGGCGCCCTGCTGGCCGACGCGCTCCTTGAGGCTGTCGCGCAGCTCGGCGATGGTGTCGAACTCGCTCGCGATCTGAGCGAAGTCGTCGTCGGCCTCGGGCAGCTCGCGCTCCTTGACGGCCTTGACCGTGACCGAGACCTCGGCCTCGTCGCCGGCGTGGTCGCCGCCGACGAGCTTGGAGCGGAACGTGGTGTCCTCACCGGCGGTGAGCGAGTCGATGGCCTCATCGATGCCCTCGAGCAGCTCGCCCGAGCCGACCTCGTACGACACGCCCTCGGCGCGGTCGATCTCGTTGCCGTCGATGGTCGCGACGAGGTCGAGCTCGACGAAGTCGCCCGTCGTGGCGGGGCGGTCGACCGTCACGAGCGTGCCGAAGCGGCCGCGAAGGCGGTCGAGCTCCTCGTCGATGGCGGCGTCGTCGACCTCGATGGCCTCGACCTCGACCGTGGTGCCCTCGAAAGCGGGCAGGTCGAACTCGGGACGCACGTCCACCTCGACCTCGACCTCGAGGTCGCCCGAGAAGTCCTTCTCGTTCGGCCACTCGGTGACCTCGGCGGCCGGACGCCCGAGGACGCGCAGCTCGTGAGCCGAGACGGCCTCACGGTAGAAGTTGTCGAGGCCCTCGCTGACAGCGTGCTCGAGCACGGCGACGCGGCCGATGCGCTGGTCGATGATGGGGGCGGGGACCTTGCCCTTGCGGAAGCCGGGGATCTGGACGTCCTGAGCGATGTGCTCGTACGCGTGCTTGATCGACGGCTTCAGCTCGTCGGGGCTGACCGTGATGTGCAGCTTGACCCGGGTCGGGCTGAGCTTCTCGACGGTGCTGTTCACCATGCCTGTTACTTCTCCTCTATCGGACCGCGCGAGCGCGCGGCATGAAGGTCTGGGTTCGCAATTCTGTGGGCCGTGATGTCGGGGCGACAGGATTTGAACCTGCGGCCTCCCGCTCCCAAAGCGGGCGCTCTACCAAGCTGAGCTACGCCCCGGGCGGGTTCGCACGCATGCGTGCGCCCTCCTGCGCTCCGAGAAGCGCAGTGGCCCCCAGAAGTCTAGCCGACCCGCCCGGGCACCGCCTGCGATGCCGGAGCCGGCCGTCATGTGCCATAGACTGTCGGATGCCGCGGCTCGCCGCTGCGGGGATGTAGCTCAATGGTAGAGCCTCAGTCTTCCAAACTGATGGTGCGGGTTCGATTCCCGTCATCCCCTCCACAATCCGATCGGACACACCCTTGGTGGGTCTCCCCAAGCGCGTCTCCGCGCGGCAGACTGACATCGCACCGTTCGATGCATCTGGGAGCTGCCATGGACGCGAACTCGCCGTCACGCCCGCAGGGCACGCCGCGGAAGCTTCCGCGGCGGCCGGCCTCGACCCTCGCTGAGAAGTGGACGCGCGTCGACGGCGTCGACGTGTTCTACCGCGAGTCGCCGAACCCCCCGGCCGGTGCGCGTGTGATGGCGCACGTGCACGGGTTCGGCCTGTCAGGGCGGTACCTGCTGCCCACCGCGGAGCGGCTGTCGGACGAGTTCCACACCTACGTGCCCGATCTGCCGGGATTCGGGCGCAGCGGCAAGGCGAAGGGCATGCTCGACATCCCCGACCTCGCACAGGCGGCGCTGCACTTCTTCGACGACCGAGAGGTCGACAGGGCGACGCTGGTCGGGAACTCGATGGGCTGCCCGGTGATCATCGAGTTCGCGCACCGCTACCCCGAGCGCATCGACCGTGCGGTGCTCGTCTCGCCGGCGGGCGGCCTCCACAATCAGCCCCTGCGGAAGGCGATCGGACAGCTGTCTGCCGACGCGCCGCGCGAGCCGTTCAAGATGGCGACCGTCGCTGTGCCGGACTACGTGCGGTTCGGCGTGCCGAGCACGATGCGCATGTTCCGCGCGCTGACGCAGTATCCCTCGCTGCAGCGCCTGCTCGAGCTGCGCATCCCGACCCTCGTGGTGCTGGGGCAGCGGGACCCACTGCTTCCCCACGCGCACCGCGTCGACGAGATCGCCAGTCAGACCGACAGTCACGTGCTGGTCGTGCTGCTCGAGGGCGCGGCGCACGCGATCAACTACAGCCACCCGGGACAGCTCGCCCATGTCATCCGCGCGTTCATGGACGACCGCCCCATCGAGAACGACCCGTCATGGCCAGGTCATCTGCGCCTCTACGAGGTGCACCGGGGCAAGCACCACCCGCCGGCGCAGGCCTGAGGCACGCAGACCCGTCAGGCGACGGAGACCGCGCTGCGGTGCTCCTCGATGTGGTGCAGGTAGTGCTCGGCGTTGCGCAGCAGTCCGGCGCGCTCCTCATCGGTGAGCTCGCGGCGCACCTTGCCCGGAACGCCGGCGACGAGGGAGCCGTCGGGGATCTCGGCGCCCTCGAGGATCACGGCGCCGCCCGCGATGAGGCATCCTGACCCGATCTTCGCGCCGTTGAGGACGACGGCACCCATGCCGATGAGCGAGCCGTCGCCGATCGTGCAGCCGTGGACGACGGCGTTGTGGCCGACCGACACGTCCTCGCCGATGACGACCGGATGCCCCGCATCGACGTGGACCGACACGTTGTCCTGCAGGTTGCTGCGGGCCCCGACCGTGATGGTGTCGCCGTCGGCGCGCAGCACGGCGTTGTACCAGACGCTCGCGCCGGGACCGAGGATCACTCCCCCGACGACCCGGGCGCCGGCTGCGACGAACGAGGTGGGATCGAGCTCAGGCGTCCTGCCCGCGGCGAAGAGGACCGATGCTCCCGGTGCGACCGTCATGGTGCGACCCTACTCGCCAGGGCCCCCTGGATGGCCTCGGTGTACCAGGGCGCCAGCGTGTCGACGAACGTCACCGTGAGGTGGTCCTGGTCGCGGTAGATGTTCGCGCCGCCGACGACGGGCGCGCACGCGTCCTCGCCGCAGAACACGTCGGTGAAATCGAGCAGCGTGACGGAGTCCAGGCCGGTGGCGGCATCCCTCAGCGGATCGTTCTCGACGAGCACGTCGGAGCGCGCACCGTCGCATTCGGATGCGTCGCGGGTGCGCAGGCACTTGTTCGGATCGGTCTCCCACACGGGGTTGTCGACCACGGTGATCACCGGGATGCCGCGATCGGTGACGGTGCTCCACGCGTCGCGGTAGCCGGCGACCGCCGCGTCGTGCGACGAGGCGTAGCCCGCCGACGAGTAGGGCGTGTTCGCGATCGCCGCCGTGAAGACGACGTCGAGGTCGGTGTCGTCGATGGCTCGCTGCACGCCCTCACGCCAGTCCGAGCACGCCGCACCGAAGGCGCCGGGCGTCGACAGCGGCGTCGTGTTCCACGGGCACGCGCCCTTGAACCACGTGATGAGCTTCCAGCCGTTGGCCTCGGCCATGCGCTGGAAGGTCGGCAGCAGCTGATACGCGTGACTGTCGCCGATGAGCGCCACGCGCGGCGCGTCGGGGGCGTCCGAGCCGAACTCGCACGACACGGGCCGCGAGTCGGTGAGCTGCACGAAGCACTGCGGGTCCTCGGGCCGGTCGATGCCGGCGAATCCGGGCGCCGGCAGGATCGTGTCGCCGAAGTCCGTGCCGGCGCAGGAAGGATCCAGGACGGATGCTGCACCGAAGCACTCCGGCGGGTTCTGCTGCAGCTGCGCGATGTCGCGCGTGCCCTGGTTGTAGAGCGGCGCGTTGACGAACCACGCGGTCGCCGCCACGAGCGCGACCACGACCATCGCGGCGAGGGACGACCACAGCGTGACGCGGGCCGGGCGCGTCGTCAGCACCTTCCAGCCCCGCACGGGGTCTTCGACGAACCGCTTGGTGAGCCAGGCCAGCACGAAGCAGATGACGAGCAGGGCGACGCGGTGGTAGATGGTCAGGCCCCAGAACGGCACCGACGGCGCGATGATGATGAGCGGCCAATGCCACAGGTACAGCGAGTACGAGATGTCGCCGACGAACTGGGCGGGGCGGATCGACAGGATGCGCGTCGGGTACCACCAGCGCTCGGTGTTCGAGGCGGCGATGACGGCGGCCGCGCCCAGGGTCGGCAGCGCCGCCATGTACCCGGGGAACGGCGTCTGGCCGTCGAACGTGAAGGTGACGTAGACGAGCATCAGGATGCCGCCCCAGCCCAGCACGAAGCTGCCGATCGCGTTGCGCACCCGCAGCATCGGGACGAGCGCGATCATCGCGCCGACACCGAACTGCCACATCCGGCCGAAGGTGACGAAGTACGCCGGCGCCGGGTTCGTGATGGTGAACACGACGCAGAACGCGAACGAGACGACGGTGACGATGCCGAGCGCGACGAGGATCGCACGGCGGCGGGCGCCGCGGAAGAACTTCACGCCGATCCACGCGGCCAGCAGCATGATGAGCGGCCACATCACGTAGAACTGCTCCTCGAGCGACAGCGACCAGTAGTGCTGGACCGTCGTCGGAGAGCCGGAGTGGTTGAGGTAGTCGGCCGAGTTCAGCGCCAGGTACCAGTTCTCGACGTAGAACGTCGACGAGAGGATCTCGCGCACCTCGTTCGGCAGCGCCGAGGTCGGCATGAGGTACGGCGACATCACCACGACGGCGCAGAACAGCAGGACGAGAAGGGATGCCGGCAGCAGGCGCCGTGCACGACGCGCCCAGAACTGCCCGAGCTTGAGGGTGCCGGTCGCCGTCATCTCGCGCATCAGGTGCGAGGTGATGAGGAAGCCCGAGATCACGAAGAAGATGTCGACGCCGATGTAGCCGCCGGTGATGCGCCCGGGCCAGAAGTGGTAGAGCACGACGCACAGCACCGCGATCGCGCGCAGTCCCTGCACGTGCGGCAGGAAGCGCGAGGGTTCGGCGTGTTCGGGTGAGCGGTCGTGGGGCTCTCGGGTCACGGTCTTGGCGGGAACGCCCAGATGCTGCGGTCCGAGGTCGTGATCTGCGGAAGGCACGCATCGACGTTAGCCGTTCCGGCGCCGCGAGCCCGCACCGACGGCGCGGAACACGGGATTAGCCCAGCCTTCTCTTGCTTGCGGAATGACTCCCCGTGAGTAGCGTTGCAGTCACTGGAGGACGACCGCCCCGATCGGCGGCACTCCGCAGATGGAGGCGAGAGACATGACCGACACGAAGACCGTTCCCGCTACTGCAGCGAACCCCGATGCCGCCGCCGCGACGGCGCAGTTCCTCACCCCCGTGGTCCTCGGGCTCCAGGGCCTCGCCGTCAACGGCAAGCAGGCGCACTGGAACGTGCGCGGGGCGAACTTCATCGCGATCCACGAGCTGCTCGACGCGGTGGTCGCCAACGCACAGGCCGGCGCCGACCAGGCCGCCGAGCGGATCGTCGCCCTGGGTCTCCCGGTCGACGCCCGCGTGGCCACCGTCGCCGAGAAGACGCCGGCGACGGCCGTCCCGGCGGGCTTCACCCAGTGGGACGCGCTGATCCGCAACGTGATCACCGACATGGACGCCGTGATCGGCGACGTGCAGGCCGCGATCGACGGGCTCGACGAGTTCGACCTCACCAGCCAGGACGTGGTGATCGGCATCAAGGAGACGCTCGAGAAGGATCGCTGGTTCCTCTTCGCGCACCTCGCCGAGTGAGCGTGACCACATGACGAAGGGCCCCGGGCATCGCCTGGGGCCCTTCGTCATGCCGGGCGGGATCAGGGATGCTGCAAGAAGGCGAGGACGGCGAGCACCCGGCGGTGCTCGGTGCCCGACTCCTCCAGCCCGAGCTTCGCGAAGATGGCGCTGATGTTCTTCTCGACCGCGCCCACGCCGATGAACAGCCGCTGCGCGATGCTGGCGTTGCTGCGGCCCTCCGCCATCAGGGTCAGCACATCCCGCTCGCGCGGCGTCAGCGTCGACAGCGGGTCCGGCCGGGCCGACAGCAGTCCCTGCACGACGAGCGGATCGAGCACGGTGCCACGCTCGCGGACGCGGACGACGGCATCCGAGAACTCCTCCAGCGACGTCACGCGGTCTTTGAGGAGGTACCCGACACCGCCCTCGCCGCCGGCGAGGAGCTCGCGGGCGTACACGCCCTCGACGTACTGGCTGAGCACGAGGATCCCCACCTCGGGGAGTGCGGCGCGCAGCGCGAGGGCCGCCTTGATCCCCTCGTCCCGGAACCCCGGAGGCAGCCGCACGTCGAGGATCGCGACGTCGGCCCTGGCGTCGCGCACGCGCGCCACGACGTCTTCGGCGTCGCCCCACGCACCCGCCGTCGTGTAGCCGGCCTCGTCGAAGAGGCGCACGAGGCCCTCCCGCAGAAGGACGGAGTCCTCGAACAGGACGACGCGGAGCCCGGACGGATCATGCGCGGAGGAGACGGCCATCCCCTCAGGATAGGGATCCGTCACGGCGCGACCGTCAGCGGCACGTGCGCGCCGACCGAGGTCGGACCGCCGACGGGGCTCTCGATGACGAGGACGCCGCGGAGCCCGGCGACACGTTCGCGCAGGCCCTCCAGGCCGTGGCCGGCGGAGAGCACCGCTCCCCCGCGTCCGTTGTCGACCAGCCACACGTCGAGGTGGGTCGGTGTGCCCGCCGTCGAGCGGCGCAGCGTCGCACGGAGCGTGGCGGCGGTCGCGCCGGAGTGCTTCACGACGTTCGTCATGAGCTCGGCGACGACGAAGTACACCGTGCGCGCGACCTCCTGGCTGACCGCGCGGTCGATGGCCGGATCGACCTCGACCTGCACCCACAGCGGCGAGCTCGTGGCGAGCGCGTCGAGAGCCGCGGCCAGACCGCGGTCCTGCAGCAGGGGCGGGGCGACGCCGCTCGACAGCGCGCGCAGCTCGTCCAGCGCGGCCTTCGCGTGACCCCGGGCCTCGCGCGCGAGCTCGGCGGCGGCATCCGCGTCTCCGGCCTCGGCGCGGCGCTCGAGGGCGGCGAGGTCCATCTGCAGCCGCACCAGGCGCTGCTGCGGACCGTCGTGGATGTCGCGCTCGAGACGGCGCAGCGCCACATCCTCGGCGTGCACGGCGGCACCGCGGGCCGCCGCCTCGGCGCGCACCTCGGCGGCCAGCTCGTCCGAGCTCCAGCGGCCGAGCATCGCGTCGGCGACCGCGTGGTGTCCGCGAGCGAGCCCGCCGAGCACCCACGGCATCGTGAACGTGAAGACGACGCCGGCGACGAGGTAGAGGACGACCTCGACGGCCCAGGCATCCCACCCGCCGAACAGCCAGGGGACGGCGGCCGAGACGTACTGGCCCCAGTCCCCATTGTCGGCGCCGCTCGGGAGGAACACGCCCCAGAACCAGTACGTGAGTCCGCCCAGGCCGACGCTCAGCCAGACGGTCGTGATCGCGAACGACACGGTGCTGATGATGGGCGTGACGATCATGCCGTGCGTGAGGTACGCCCAGTAGTGCGCGTTGCGCAGCGGGCGGGTGAGCGTCGCCCAGAAGCCGGTGCTGTCGGGCCCGTCGCGGTTCCACTCCGGCTCGGAGATGGCAGGCAGACCCGTCAGCCGCAGCAGGAAGCGGTCGGCGATGCCGAATCCGCGTGCGATGAGCAGCGTCAGCACCATGAGCGGCAGGCCGATGACGAGCACCAGCAGGCCGACGCTCGTCCAGAACAGCGACGCCAGCAGGCTCACCGAGATCATCGCGAGCACGAACACGGCGAGGAGATACAGCGCGCTGCCCGGGGTGCGCAGCCAGGCGCGTCCGTACGATGCCCAGAACCCGTCCGTCGCGGTGCGCGTCGCCTCGGGCCCGAGCGGGGCGGTCTCAGTGGTCGTTGTGGTCATCGTTCTCTCCCTCGGGGCGAGTCAGGGCGGGCTGCTGGCCCGGCTCGACGACCAGGAACTGTCCCATCATGCCCTGGTCTTCGTGCCACAGCAGGTGGCAGTGGTACATGTACGGCGTGGTCGGATCGGCGAAGTCGTCGAACCTCACGAGAAGGCGGTAGTCCCGATCGCCTTCGAGGGCGATCGTGTCCTTGTAGCCCGCGAGGCGCGCCGGCGGCGGCGAGCCGTCGATGCTGAGGATCCGGTACTGCATGTCGTGGACGTGGAACGAATGCGGCAGCGGGTTGTCGTTGCGGACGTTCCACACCTCGGCGGTGTTCACGGTCGCGACGACATCGGCACGGCCGAGGTCCATCTGCGCGTCGTTGATGTTGTGGCCGGACATCACGAACGTGCGTTCGGCGACGGCGTCCGCGGCATCCGGCGCGGGCACGTCGGCCAGGTGCGCCGGGACGTCGGGCGAAGGAGCAAGGGATGCCGCAGCCCGCAGCTCGAGCACGTCGAAGGCCGCCGAGCCGGCGTGGAGCGCGGGATCCGGTGCGTTCGAGCGGAGGGCGATGCGCTCGCCGGGCCGGAGCGTCACCACGATCTCGGCGCGTTCTCCGGGCGAGAGCGGGATGTCGGTCGAGGCGACGGGGGCCTCCAGCAGTCCGCCGTCCGTGCCGATGAGGTCGAACTCCCGCCCGTCCGCGAGCGCGAAGTCGTACATGCGCGCGCTCGAGGCGTTCAAGAGGCGCAGCCGCACCTTCTCGGTCGTGACGTCGAGGTACGGCGCGACCGTGCCGTTGACGAGGATCGTGTCGCCCAGCACGCCGTCGAACTGCATGCCGAGCCCGCCGGCGAAGGAGCCGTCGGCGTTGAACGAGCGGTCCTGCACGATGAGCGGGAAGTCGTCGACGCCGTAGTCCCGCGGCAGCGCGAGGGCGGACTCCTCGTCGTCCCGCACCAGGAACATGCCGGCGAGCCCGGCGTCCACCTGCTCGCGCGTACGGCCGTGCAGATGTGGGTGGTACCAGAGCGTCGCGGCGGGCTGGTCGACCGTCCACGTGGGCTGCCACAGCGCGCCCGCGGCGATCGGCGTGTGAGGGCCGCCGTCCATCGCCGCCGGAAGGTGCATGCCGTGCCAGTGCACCGTCGTCGTGTCGGCCAGCGCGTTGGTGACGTCGACGCGCACCTGCTCGCCGCGCTCGGCGACCAGCGTGGGGCCGAGGTAGGAGCCGTTGTAGCCGAGGGTCGGCGTCGCACCCTGAGGGACGAACGTCGTGCGTCCCTCGGCCGCGGACAGGGCGAACACCCGGACGCCGGCCTCGATGTGGGACTCGGCGAGCGGGGGCACCGCCACCGGATTCTCGAACGTCACCGTGCCCGCCGCGGGCGGTGTCGCCCGGGCCGCGTTGGTCGCGAACCAGACGGCCGCCGCACCGACCAGCAGCGCGACGACGGTCAGCGGGGCCACGATGAGCCCGATCACGAGTCCCCGCCGGCGGCGCCGCCGCGGGGGCGGCACGGCGGGCATGACACCCGGAGGGGCGGGGGGCGCGGGCACGTCTGAAGTCATGCCTCCAGCCTCGCGACGGCGCCGGGATGACGGCATCCGACGCTCTCCCGAACCGGTACGGGGGCAGACCCCCGTACCGGCCTGGGGTCAGGCCACGTGGGTGAGGCGGCCGCCGACGAGCGTCGCCGACACGCGCATGCCCCGCAGCGCGGCTTCGTCGGCCGTGAGCGGGTCGTGCTCGCACACGGCGAGATCCGCGATGTCACCGGGCTGCAGACGTGCCGCGACGGCGGAGCCGCCGCGGGTGGATGCCGCCAGCGCGGTCGCCGCGTCGACCCGCTGCTGCGGCTGCCAGGCCTCGCGCCCGTCGCGTGTGCGGAACACGGCCGACGCCATCGCCGCCCACGGATCGAGCGGCGCGACGGGCGCATCCGATCCGAACAGCAGGTTCGCGCCGGTGTCGGCGAGCGCCCGCAGCGGGTACGGCTGCGCCGTCTGCCCGGACCACACGGTGTCCGTGAGGTCCCGGTCGTCGAGCGCGTGCTCGGGCTGGACGCTGGCACCCACGCCGAGGCGGCCGAACCGAGGGATGTCGGCGTGCGCGACGAGCTGCGCGTGCTCGATCGTGCCCCACGCGCCCGTCACGCCGAACGCCTCCAGCGCGTGCGAGTTCGCGACGTCTCCGATCGCGTGGATCGCAGAGGCGATCCCCGCCCCGGTGGCACGGGTCATCAGCTCGACGAGGGTCGCGAGATCGACGGTGAGCAGACCGTGGTTGTGCGCGTCGCCCGGGTAATGGTGGGAGCACGCGGCGGTGCGTGTGCCCAAGGAGCCGTCGGTGATCACCTTGAGCGGACCGACGCGGACCAGCTCGAAGACCCCGTCGCCGCCGAGGACGGCGTCGCCGGTCTGCAGCCCCTGCGCGATCGCACGGTCCAGGAACTCCGGGTAGATGCCGTATGACACCCGGAGCGCGTCGAACCCGGCGGCCAGCCGACGCGCCCAGGCCCCGTCGTTCCAGGCCATGTCGAAGTCGACGAGCCCGGTCACGCCGCGGGAGGCGGCATCCTGGGCCATCCTCGCGACGAGCGGATCCGACACCGACGCGTCGACGGCGTTCAGCCGCCGCGAGATCTCGAACGCCGGCTCCTCGCGCAGAAGCCCGATGCCATCGGCCTCGAATCCCTCACGCCGCAGGGCGGCCGAGTTCAGCCAGACGCTGTGCACGTCGGCGTTGATGAGGTAGGTCGGAACCTCGCCGGTCACCGCATCCAGCACGGCGAGGCCCGGCGCGTCCGGCCAGAAGGCGTCACGGAACCCGCTGCCGACCCGTCGCCCGTCGGCGAGCGTCGGTGCGTCCGCCATGAGCGTCGCCGCGTGAGCCGCCGAGACCGCCTCGCCGAGCGGCAGGCGCTGCGCCGACAGCGCCCACTGAACGACGTGCACGTGATGGTCCCACAGCCCCGGGATCACCCGACCGCCCTCGGCATCGACCACGACACCACGACGCGGCAGCGCGCCCGCCGGCGCGATGTCGACCACGAGCCCGTCGGCGAGGTGGACGTCGACGACGTCGTCCCCGAAGGGATCCGTGCGCTCCGAGCCGGTCAGGCGGGCGTTCGCGATCACCTCAGGGGCGTCGCCGCGCTCCGCCGTCACCGCGCGGCCTTGCGCGTCTCGAAGTCCCGCCGCATCTCACCGGGCAGCCGCGGGTCGGCGTACGGGCTGCCGCCCGACTCGAGCTCGGCGATCACCGTCTCGACGATCTCGTCGGACTTGTTCTGGCTGAGCTTGCGCTTGCCGACCACGCGCGTCGGCGTCAGCCGGAAGCCCACCGTGCCACGTTCGAGGCGGCGGACGAAGTCGGGATCGTTCGGCGGCTCCCACATCAGCCGGGGCTGCGGCATCCCGCTCTCGAACCGCGCGACGAGGCGCTCGAGCACCTGCAGGTTCTCTTCGGGCGTGAGGAGCTCGGGGATGCCGCTCAGATGCGCCGACACGAAGTTCCAGGTGGGAACGCTCTGCACGTCTCCGTACCAGCCGGGCGAGACGTAGCCGTGAGGACCCTGCACCACCACGAGCAGCTCGCGCTCGCCGAGCCCGTGGACGAGGTCGTCGGGCTTGCCGACGTGACCGACGATCGTGAGGTCGTCGCGACCCTCGTCCAGGAGCACCGCGTAGTGCGAGGCGACAAGGCCCTGGTCGGCCGCGCTGACGATCGTCACCCACGGGTTCTGGTCGATGAGGCGGCGGATCTCGCCGACATCGGTCATCGCGAAGCTGGGGTTCTGGCGCATGCGCTCAGCCTATTCGCGCGGGAGAACGCGGCGGATCACGCCTGGCACGAGGGGCACCAGTACAGCTTGCGCCCCGCCGCCTCCTCCACCACGATCGTCGTTCCGCACACGCGGCAGGGAAGGCCCGCGCGGTGATACACCCAGTGCCGGTCGTCGCGGCTGGCCATCGCCGCACGGTACGCGTCGGGGTCGAGGTCGTCCATCGTCATCATCTGGCCGGTCTCGACGCCGATCGCGAGCAGGCGCACCCAGTCGCGCCAGAGGTCGCGCACGATCTCCTCGGGGACGTCCCGGCCCGGCGTGTGCGGGTTCTGACGCGCCCGGAACAGCAGCTCGGCGCGGTACACGTTGCCGATCCCGCTCACGACGTTCTGGTCCATGAGGAGCAGGCCGATCGCGGTCGGCTTGCGCCGCACCACCGAGGTGAAGCGCTCCTCGCCCTCGGCGACGTCGTCGACGAGCGGGTCCGGCCCGAGCTTCGCGATCGTCGCCGCCACCTCGTCGGGCGTCTGCAGCTCGCACGCGGTGGGACCGCGCAGGTCGGCGCACGTCACGTCCGTCAGCAGCCGCAGCCGTACCTGTCCGACGACGGGCGGGGGCCACTCCTCGCCCTCGTCGGCGAGCCCCGTGGTCTGCTCCGACATGCGCACGTGCACGCGCGTGCGGCGCGGGGCGCCGATCGACGTGAGCGAGTTCTCGCCCGCGGTGTCGAGGATCGGGTCGCCGAGGTCGGTGCCGCGCTGGTTCGTCTGCCCCATCCGGCCGTTCGCCGATGCGATCGTCGGGTCGACCAGGATCTCGCCGGCGAAGTCCCACGCCCCGTACATGCCGAGGTGCACGCGCAGCCACAGGTCGTCGTCGAACTCGAGGAACATCTGCTTGCCGACCGCACGAACCTCGGTGGCCGTCCGTCCGCTCAGGATGGCGGCGCCCTCGGCGAAGCGGCCCTGCGGACTGGAGGCGACCACCGGGCGACCGACGAAGTTGCGGTCGAACTGGCGTGCGATGCGGTGGACGGAATGGCCCTCGGGCATCGGGTCAGCCGGCTTCGGGGTCGAACGAGCTGTCGTCGGCCGCGAGCACGTCCGGGCCGCCGGCCGTCGCGCGCGGGTCGGGCAGCAGCGAGCCGTCTGCCTCGTACGCGGCGAGCTGCGCGATGCGGCGGGCGTGACGCTCCTCACCCGAGAACGGCGTCGCGATGAACCGGTCGATGAACGACACGGCCTCGTCGAACG
>PJUC01000540.1_pt1 | contig 14148 bp, 16 predicted proteins | sample 1512161 | NCBI WGS metagenome assembly PJUC01 (sample SAMN08177676, study PRJNA422409) | Soil metagenome, whole genome shotgun sequencing project. | isolation source: Soil enriched on filter paper | place: USA: Madison | collected 2015-01-15
AGCGCCCGGTAGATGGGGACGGCTAGCGGCGCCCACAAGTGCACCGGAGCGCCGTCAGTGAGAGGCCCGGAGTCAGCACCCGCCGGCTGCCCATCGTCGACCTTCGCCGGCGTCATTGGCGGTTGGCGTCAGTTTCGAGGACGACCGTGCCGATGACCTCGCCGGACTCGAGTCGTCTGTGCGCGGCCGCGGCTTGAGCCAGCGGGAAGACCGAGTCGACAACGGCGCGGACTCGTCCTGCCTCGATGAGGGGGAACACGTCCCGAACGACACCCGCCGTGATTCTGGATTTCTGGTCTGCGGGTCGAGCGCGGAGAAGTGTTGCCGAGAGGCTCGCTCGACGCGACATCAGTTCCCACAGGTCCAGGCGGGTGGATGATGCGGACCCCCCAATAGTGACTAGGTGACCGTCGGGGGCGAGGCATTCGATGTTCCGCGCGAGGTAGGGAGCGCCGATGATATCGAGCACCGCATCGACGCCCCACCCGTCGGTCGCGGCAAGAGTCTCTCTCACGAAGTCCTGCGCGCGGTAGTTGATGGCGACATCCGCACCGAGGTTGAGGATCGCGTCGGTCTTGACGGTCGATCCACCGGTGCTGAGCACACGTGCGCCGATGGCCTTCGCCCACTGCACCGCGAACGAGCCAATACCGCCCGCTCCACCGTGAACGAGCACGCTCTGGCCTTCGCGGAGACCGACAATCATGGACAGGTTCGAGTAGACCGTGCAGGTCACCTCGGGTAGCGATGCCGCCTCGACCATGGTGAGACCGGCGGGCACGGGCATCACCTGGACGGCGGGGACGACGACCTCCTCCGAGTAGCCTCCGCCGGTTAGCAGGGCGCAGACCTGGTCGCCGATGCGCCGTGCATCGACGCCGTCACCAACAGCGGAGATGATCCCGGCGCACTCCAGTCCCAGACCGGGTGGAGCATCCGGCGGCACGGGATACTGACCTCGCCGCTCGAGAAGGTCCGCGTTGTTCACGCCTGCCGCGTGAACAGTGATCCGGACTTCGCCGGGCCCGGGCTCGGTGAGCGGGACGGGGACAAGACGCAGGACGTCAGGTGGTCCGGGGTGCGTGAAGCGGACGGCTGATGTCATGACTTTCTCCTGGTCATCAATGACGAATGACCGGGGGCGGCACAATGCCCACCCCCGGCCTTTCGTGGTCAGTGCTCGTCGTAGTGGTCGCCATGCGCGGCGTGCCGGTGACCGTCGTGGACGTAGTCCACGTGGTCGTCATGCACGACGGCTTCGTGACCGCACGACTGTCCGTGCTCGTGGTCGTCGACCGTGTGATGCTCGACGTGGGCGGTGTCGGAAGGCATGTTCGCAATCCCTGTCAGGAAGCGGCGGCCGCGGAACGCGGGTTCGCGTTCGCATATGCGACGATGCTTGCGGCGTAGTGCGGCGTCTCGATCTCGCAGTGCTGGCCGGATGCCTTCTGGCGGGCCGCGGCGGCCTCCTCGTACGTCTGGCCGTTGTCCGCGATGAACTTGAGGAAGTCCTCGGTCGGGTGAGACGTGACCGTGTTCACGTAGCGCAGCTGGTCGCCCTCGAGCTGCTCCATGCCCAGCTCCCAGATCACCTGCGTGGTCGTCCAGCCAGCCGGCGAGAGCACATCGGAGATCGAGACCATCTTGCAGTAGTGCGGGCTGGCGACTTCGTAGCGGTACTGCTGGATGACCAGGCCGGAGCCAATCATCTCGATGTTGATGGACATCGGGGTGCCGTCGTCGTCGACCGTGTAGCCGGCGGCCTTGTGGTCACCGGGCGCACAGCGCTGGTACTCGTGGGTGGGGAGGTTCTTCAACCACGCCTCGATGTCGATGTCCTCGAACTTCGCCGTGACGTCTGCGGTGATGACTGCGTGCGAGAGCACCAGGTCGGAGCGGACAGTTGCGCTCATGAGTGGATCCTTTCGGTTGGCCGGATGTCAGCGACTCAGAGTCAAGCGCTGAGGTGTTTTCTCCCGCCTCGACAATTGACGAACGTCACGCCTTCAGAGGGGGCAGACCAGGGCTAGTCAGCCGCACCGACACCCGGTGTACGGTCAGGGGGTGCTTGTGGAGAGCGAGCAGGCGCGTCGGATAGGCCTCGACGCGGTCGCCGGGACTGTGGCCGGTCGCTTCCGCACGCCTCTTCATGGTCGTGTCCAGGAGATGGAGACGGTTGCGCGCGCCTTCACGTCGGTCGAAGCGGGCCAGACGGCGGTGACGGCCCTATCCGGTGAGCCTGGAATCGGGAAGACGCGCCTTGTCCAGGCCGCTCTTCACATGGCCGAGGACCGAGGCTGGTCAACCTTCGTCATCGCACCCGGACCCGACTCCAGCACCTCCGGACTGGCAGCGCTCCTGGAAGCAGCCCAGCGGACCACGCCGCGGCTCATCTCGGACGACGAAGTCTCTAACCTCCTGCACGGGCCAGCGCCCCAGTACTGGCTCACGCGCGTACTGGCCGACCGACTGGAGGCCGTAGCCGCTGAGGATCGACTGCTGGTGATCGTCGACGATCTGCAGTGGCTGGACGCAAGTTCCTTAGGGGTCATCACAACTCTCCTCAGCGACCTTCAGGGCATCCCGGTGTACTGGATGCTCGCCAGCCGCACGGGGAACTACGGTCCAAGCCACGCACGATTCATGGAGGTCGCGGCCTCGCTCGGAACAGTCATCGACGTTCTCCCCCTCGACGCGCAGGCAGTCAGTGCCGTCGCCCGTGACCGACTCGGCTTAGCCGCCGGCCCATCGCTCACGCGGGCGATGGAACGCGCTGGGGGCTACCCACTGATCCTGCTCGAGCTTCTCCAAGGAATGGAGGAAGAAGGTCTACTGCGAGTTGACCGCGGTGCAGTCGACTTGGAACGAGACGTTCTGCCCGCCCGATTCGGAACGTCAGTGCGGCAGCGCCTCAGCCGATTGAGTAGGGACGCGCTGCAGGTGGCTCAGGTCGGCAGTCTTTACGGTCGCGAGTTCCCCGTAGCCGGGGTGCTCGCCGTCCTTGGCCGCACGGCCGCTGATGGGGCGGCTGCGGTTCAGGAGCTCATCGACCTCGGATTCATCGTTGACACCGGAACCTCTCTCTCATTCCGGCACGACACCGTGCAGTTCGCGGCGCAGGAAAGCTTGTCACCCAGCCTCCGACGTGTGATGGCCAGGGAAGTGCTGGGCCGTCGCCTCCAAGCGGGTGAACACCCTGCTGCTCTCGCACGGACCATCGCGAGCATCGCCGACTCAGCAGATGACGCCTCAATCGAACTGCTGGTGGTCGCTGCGAGACAGCTTGCCGAGACGGACGCGCAGGGGGCATCCGAGTTCGCGGTTCTTGCCGCGGGCCTCGCAGGCGGTCAATCTCGGCACACCGAGAAAGTCGCAACTCTGGTTCCCCTTCTCCTCACCGGCGCACCGGTACATCAGGCGATGGAGATCAGTCGCGCGCTCATGCCCACTCTCTCCGCCGAGTCGCGGGCCCAGGTGGGTCTGGCCATCGCCCGGCGCCTCACCGAGTTCGACTTTGACGCTGCCATTACTGAGGCCACTGAAGCGCTATCGATCCCCGGTGTCTCTGACGTCACCCGCGTGCAGCTTCTCGCCGTCCGCGCCCTCAACTACGCCAACATCGCCGATGCGACCGGACTGCGCGCGCAGCTCGATCTCGCGCGAGCAGCGGCGGACGACGAACGCGACGGCTTCGCTTTGGCAACGTTGGACGCGAGCGAGTCCGTACTGTTCTTCTACCAGGGGCAATTCGAGGCGGCCGAACGTCTACAACGGCGCGCGGAACAGCGCATCGTCCACGCCGGCGCCAGCCCAAACCTGTGGCTTCCCGAGGGGCTGTGGCTGACGTTCATGCGGAACACCCTGGGCGATGCCGAAGAAGCGCTGCGCCTTATCGAAACGGGACTGGCCGAGGCGCGCTCAGGACGACACGTTACCGCTGAGGCGTACTGGATGATGGTCCGAGCACGAGCGCTCTACGACCTCGGAAGGCTCGAGGATGCACGAGTGCTTGCGGAGGCAGTGCTGGATCTTGCTGCGCAGCTAGGCTTGGGCGACTTCGCCAACGCGACGGCCGGCGTTGTCCTCCACAGGGTCGGTCTGCACACCGGTGACATCCACCTTCGAGAACAGTCCCGCCCGCTCGTGGAAGAACTCGCCGCCGGGACTACCCTCACGCGAACGGGTAGGTGGAGTCTGGCGCTCGAGTCCCTTGACGCAGGGCGCCCGGAAGAGGCCCACGGCTTCGCAAACCTGGCATGGTCGTCCATCGAAGAGCCAAGCCCGTCGATGACCACCCCTGCTGACTTCGGAGACCACATCACGCTCGCTCTCATCTGCCACGCGGTGGACGACGCAGAGTCGCTGGCGAAGATTGTGGACGTCACTGCGGTGCGTGCGGCGCGCCATCCTGCCAACCATCTCGTTCAGGCGGTGGCCGCCGCGACACGTGGCATTCGCGACGGAGACAACGCTGATCTCCGCAAAGCTGTCGAACATCTGCGACACGTCGAGCGCCCGTTGGTGCTTGCGCGAATGCTTGAGTTGGTCGGTCAACTCGATTCCGCCGACGAAGCTCCGGTGCGAGAAGCGCTCGCCATCTATGACGAGCTGGGCGCGGCGCGAGATGCTGACCGCGTCCGCCACACGTTGCGGCAACGCGGGGTGAGGACACGCCTGGTTGCGTCTGACCCGAACGACACCAGGAGCGGCTTGACGCAGCGGGAGTACCAAGTCGCGGAGCGGATCGCTGCTGGCCGCACCACTCAGCAGATTGCGGAGGACCTCCTCCTCTCACCGCACACCGTGGTTGCACATATCCGGCACATCTTCTCGAAGTGGGGTGTCAACACTCGGCGTGAAGTGAAGGAGCGGATGCTCGCAGCACGAACGCGACCGGAGCCGTCCCCATGACCCTTCCGCGGTGATCTCTCCGAACATGCGATGTCCCAGAGACGAGCGGGGGATGTGAAGGTGTGTGCGCCCCTCCTACCGTTGTCGAAGATGACAGGGCGGGAGTCGGAGATGGTGACGCACAGCACCACGTTGGGGGACTTTCTTCGTGCACGACGAGACACGTGCCAGCCGGAAGACGTGGGCCTGACACGTGAGAGGGGCCGACGCGTACCTGGGCTTCGTCGCGATGAGGTTGCAAGGCTCGCGGGAATGAGCAGCGAGTACTACATGAGGCTCGAACAGGGACGCGTTGACAGTCCATCCCGTCAGGTGCTGGATGCCATCGCGCGGGCGTTGAAGCTCAGTATCGTGTCGACCGATTACCTCTATCGTCTCGCCGGCATGGGTGCGCCGCGGGTGTCGGCCAGCGCGCCGTACCCGCGCGAGGCGCTCGACATGATGCTGCGGCGTTGGCGCTTTACCCCGGCCTACATCATGGACTGCAACTTCGACATCGTTGCCGCGAACGACCTGATGGTCGCCATCTCTCAAGGCGACATCAGAGCGGGTGTCAATGCGGTCCAACTCACGTTCTCCGACGACAGGCGGCGGATGATGGAGGACTGGGATCGAACCGCGAGGGAAACGGTGGCAGCATTCCGCTACCGCGCTGATGAGAAGTCCGCCCGACACCACGAGGTACTCCTGTCTGTCGCGGAGGACCCTGACTTCGCGCGATTGTGGAAACGGCATGAAGTGAATGTCCCTGTGAACTATGAAGTCCGCGCAACCGTCGATGGTCTTGGTGAACTGTGTGTGGACATTCAAAACCTCACACTGCCGGACTTCCATGGGCACACCGTGACGCTGTACACGGCCGAAGCGGGCTCGTTCACGGACAACGTCATCCGGGATCTCGCGTTGTCCCTCGGTGTCGCCGCATAGCGCGAGGCGGCTGCGTGAACGGTTGGACGAAAGTCGAACGCGCCGCGACAAACGCACAAGACTCTCGCTCCTTCGCACCGGTTGTCTGACGGCATGACCAACGACCCGAACTGGAAACTGCCCGACGTACCGACGTTCTCCCTCACCAGCCCTGCCTTCCAAGACCACGGCGCCCTACCCACCTCGGCACGCGGCGCCGCCGCGGGTGGCGAGGACCGATCTCCAGCCCTCAAGTGGAGCGGGGGCCCGGAGGGAACACAGAGCTACGTGCTCACTGTGTTCGACCCGGATGCCCCGAGCGGCTCCGGATTCTGGCACTGGGCTCTCACGGACATCCCCGCGGATGTGACATCGCTCGCTGCTGGAGCGGGCACAGACGATGCACTGTTGCCCACGGGCTCTGTGCGGCATCGCAATGAGTACGGCACAAACGTCTTCATCGGCGCCGCCCCGCCTCCTGGCACCGGATTCCACCGCTACACGTACACGCTGAGCGCGTTGTCCGTGCCCACGCTCGAGGTCGCCGCGGATGTCACACCGGCCATCATCGGGCTTCGCCTCCGGCCGCACATCATTGGGCGGGCGCAGCTCGTGGGCCTGACGGAGACTCCCGCATGATCCATCACCTGATGTCCTGGCCACTCCGTACCGAGGTGGACCGCCCGGCATCCATCGAGCGAATCCGGACTCTGCTGATGGATCTCGAGGGGAATGTCGACTCGATCCGCACCATCGAGGTAGTCGAGAACATCGCCTACCCGGACGTGAACAACGACCTCGCGGTCCTAGCGACGTTCGATGACGTTTCTGGGTTGGAGGCGTTCGTCACCCACCCGCTCCATCAGGCCGCAGTCGCCGAGATCCACACGCTGGTGACCGGCCGCTCTGGAATCGACTGGCAGACCGACGTCTGACCTGAGCCGAGGGGCAGAGCGAATCACGCGTTGCCCCTCACTGCTCAGTCTTGTTCCTCTGACAGCAGCCGCGTCTCCCAGTCGGCGGGGACCCGCCCTTTCGGCACAGGGACGCGTTGCGCGACCGGATGCTGCGTAGGCGGGAACAGCGGCGGCCCGGAGAGGTCGACCTCCTCGAGGTAGTCCCACCGCCACTCCTCTCCCGGTTCGAAGCTCTGAACGAAGCGGTGTCCGGTGTCGCGGAAGTGGCGAGCGGCGTGCATGTTCCGAGATGAGTCGCAGCATCCGACATGCCCACATGCAGCGCATCGTCGTAGGTGAAGCCACCACGATCCCTCGTCGAGGCACTCGAGGCAACCATTCCCGGTCGGCGGCACTGTCTGGTCGATCTGGTCGTCCATCCGGCAAAGGTAAGCACCCCGGGGATCGGGCGAGTCAGACAGGCGTCGCAATGACCTGACCCCACGATGTGGTCTGCCTGGTTATAGCAAGGACAGCCTGAGGGTAGTCCCATCGTGCCCACGCGCACTCCCCGGGCGTGCACGTACCGTTCCTCTATCGCGCACCTTCGAGGAACAGGAGACCACCATGGACAGCCAGCGAATCGTCGAACAGCTCGCATCTGAACTCGGTCGGTCTGTGGTGGTCGTAGACCGGGAGAACACTGTCGTCGGCGTCAGCTACCGCGCCGACGACTATGGGCTTCTCCAGCGCGGGTCCGTATCCAACCCGACTGACATCGTTCAGGACTGGCTTCGCGAGACGGCGCGCGGCTCTCAGCACCGGGGCCGGGGGGCGTCCGGTGCTGAGTCCGACGCATCCTGGATCACGGTGCCACTGCTCGTAGACGGTGACGTCACCGGGTGGGCCCTCATCGCACCGCGAAAGCAGGACCTTCACTCGACGGAGCTGGCGGTCGTAGACATCGCCGCCGAGTTGCTCCTGACTGCACGCGCCCGCACCATGCTGGGCGGAGAAGGTCGCCGGACTGTGTTCCGCAACCTCCTTGACGCGGACCCGGGCATTAGAAGGGCCAGCCTTCGCCGCGCGTCGAAGCAACGCTGGGTGGATCGCCACGACAAGTCTGATGTGCACGCGCTCGTCTACGACGACGCGGTCGGCCCGCTGGAGCGATTGCGGCTGACGCAGGCGCTCTGCCGGGCTCTCCCCGGTCGAGCCGAAGTGCTGAGAGAACGAGATGACGCGGTGTTCATCATCACCAGCCGCGTCAAAGCGGGTTCTGACATCGACGCCCTCATCCGCTCGTGGGCGCTGAGCCAGCAGGTTGCGTTGAACACCGTCGGCACAGCGGCGCTGCGCCCTGAGGACGAAGACCTCGCACGATCCGCCCACGCAGCGCTCACGGCGGCTGAACTCAGTCAGTCGATCCCAGAGCTCGCCGACGTCACCAGCGGCGACGGCCTGGGCGGGTGGGCGCTGCTCCAGGCGGTGAAAGGCCATCGGGGGCTGCTCTCGGTGGCGTCACCTGCAGCAGAGCTCCTTTGCACACTCGGGGATACCAACCGCGAAACGGTCGAGGCGTACCTCGATGCGGCCGGCCACGTGCGCGTCGCCTGCGAACAGTTGCACATTCACCGCACCACCCTCTATTACCGCTTGGACAACCTCCCCGAACTGGTGAAGGCCGCGCTTGCAGATGGGATGCAGCGGAGCACGCTGCACCTGGCTCTCAAGCTCGACAGGCTGTGGGCGGCCGCCGGCGTCTGAGTCATACCGCCGAAAGGTATCTGTGCACGAGAGTCACGGCCATCGCACCCTCGCCGACGGCGGATGCCACTCGCTTCACTGAGTTGGAGCGAACGTCGCCGGCCGCGAAGATCCCGGGCGCAGTAGTCTCCAAGTAATACGGCGCGCTAACAAGGGGCCACCTCTCGAGGTGATCCGGCGTGAGATCGATGCCGGTGACAATGAAGCCGCGACTGTCCCGGCTGACATCCGTCGTCTCCGCCCAGTCAGTGTTCGGTGAGCCCCCGATGCACACGAACAAGTGTCGAGTCGCCACGGTGGTGTCCACCCCGGCCTGCGCAAGAGTGATGCTGTGGAGCGCGCCGTCGCCGTGGAGGGCGGTCACCCGAGAGTTGAGCATGACAGTGATGTTCGGTTGTCCGGCAAGACGATTCAGCAAGTACGCGGACATCGTCGAGGACAGGGAGTCGGCTCGCACGAGCATCGTGACGTGGGTGGCGTGCGCTGAGAGGTTCATCGCTGCCTGCCCACTTTGTCTGAAGTAGGTCTGGAGACCAGTGCTTCAACGCGAGCAGAAGGCGGCTGAATCTCCAGTCCAAGGTAGATCGGCTTCGCCGCAGGGTAGTCCAGAGAAACTCTGGACGTGACATCCATGCCGCGGCCGGCGACACGTCGGTCAGCGCACTCGTGTGTAGGTCCCCCGGACGAGCGGCGCTAGTGCGGCGTCTGCGGGCACAGCGGTGTCGAGCTCCACAGTCAGGCGCTCGGAGTCGACGCGCAGCCGCATGACGGTGCGGCCCCGGTCCGAGCGACGGTCGAGCACGAGCGCGTCGCCCTCCCATACCGCGGTCCCTGGCGCCGCCGGGGTGAAGCCGTACGAGTCGAACCACCAGAACCCGGCCCCGGCGACGACCGCATGCGCGTCGAGTCGACCGCCGTCACGCACCTCGGCGTAGTCGAAATGGATGCCGTCCGGCCCCGGCCGCACGACGATCGAGCCCTGCGCGGTCCCGGCTGCCGTCCAGGCCGTCGCAGACAGCTCCTCCTCGCCTTTCCACTCGCCGAGCAGGGACGCGATGCGCGGGTTCGAAGTCACAGACCGAACCTATCGAGCCCCGCGATCCGGTCGCGAGAGGCGCGACACCGATCCGGGCGAGCCCGGGGATTCGCCCGCACGGGCACGGCCGGGTCGAACCATACTGGAGCATATGCCCGCCATCGCCGCCCACGAATACTCGCCCTGGGACTTCTGGCGAGAAGCCTCCGTCGACGACCGCGAGGCGCAGCTCGCACTGCAGCAGGCGCTCGTCGACGGGCACCCTCGCCACGCCCTCGGCGACGAGTGCTTCATCTCGGGCCTCGCGTCGATCGACAACGACTCGCTGCAGCTCGGTGACCGCACGTACGTCGCAGCCGGCGCCTACCTGACCGGTGATCTCGTCACCGGAGCGGACTGCAGTGTCAATCCGTACACGGTCATCCGCGGTCGCGTGACGATGGGCGACGGGGTGCGCATCGGCGCGCACACGTCCATCCTCGGTTTCAACCACTCGATGGAGTCGGGCACCCCCGTCTTCCGGCAGCCCCTGACGTCCAAGGGCATCGAGATCGGCGACGACGTCTGGATCGGCTCGCACGTCGTGATCCTCGACGGCGTGCGCGTCGGTTCGCACTCCGTGCTCGCGGCGAGTGCGGTCGTCACCAAGGATGTGCCGGAAGGCGCCGTGGTGGGCGGAAACCCCGCCCGCTTCATCCGCTGGCGCGTCGAACCCGACGACACCGGCATCGCGCCCACGGCCGCCGCCGAGGCGGCTGCGCGCGCCCCGGAGGATTCCGCGCCAGAGCCGGAAGAAGCGGCGGATGCCCCGGCCCTCGGCCTGCTGCCGGCCCTGGCCGGCGGGCATCCCGCCCGCACGTTCGCGCCTGCCGTGGCCGAAGACGACGTGGCGGGGCACGCAACGATCGATCCCGGTGCCGCCGACGAACTCGGCACGACTCGTGCACCCGACTCCTCGGGCCCGCACGCTCATGACGGCCTCTCACCGGCCGAAGCCGACGCGGGAGCCGACGGGGACGTAAGCACCGGCGCCGCGACGGACCCCGCACCGGGCTCGTCCACGCCAAGGTCACGCTCCGACATCCCCCGGCTTCGTGCCGGCGCCGCCCTCACGGACGCGCATGACGGCCTGGCCGAGCGGGTGGCCGAGTTCGCCGAACGGGCGCGGGGCGAGGCATCCGCTGTTCTTGACCGCGCCTGGCGGGATGACCTCGCCCTCTTCGCCGACAAGCCGGGGGCGACACCCACGGTGCGCGCGCAGTGCGACGCGATCGAGATCGCCGATCTGCTGCGGGGCACGGCTCCCGCGCAGGCGTCGGCGGCGGCGCAGATCCGCCGGCTTCAGGACTGGCAGGATGCCGCGACCGGCGCCGTCGCGCCGCTCGATTCTGAGAGGCGCCCCGAGGAGGGGCTCGGGTTCTCGCACCCCGATGTGGCGTACCACGTGCTGAGTGTGGGGTACGCACTGGATCTGCTGGGTTCGTCGTTCGCGGCTCCTCTCACGTGGGTGACGGCTGCGACACCCGAGCGGGTGGTCGCGTTCTGCGAGAGTCTGCCGTGGGCCACCGACGCGTGGGGCGCAGGGCACCACATCGACGGCTTCGGCACGGCGGTCCTGTGGACGAAGCGCGCGGGGCATGAGATCCCGCCCGGTGTGGAGGAGGCGCTGTTCGGCTGGCTGCTGCTGCACACCGACCCGCACACGGGTATGTGGGGTTCCCCGACGACCGACGGCGATCTGCTCCCGGTGGTGAACGGCTTCTACCGCGCCTCGCGCGGTACCTTCGCGCAGTTCGGGGTGCCGCTCCCCCGCCCCGAGCGTGTGATCGACACCGTCCTGCGACATGCCCGCTCCCCGAGGTGGTTCGCTCCCGGCGCCCGCAACGCCTGCAACGTGCTCGACATCGCCCACCCGCTGTGGCTGACACGCGGCAGCGGCTACCGCGGCGACGAGGTGCGCGACCTCGCCGCCCGGCTGCTGTCGGACGCGCTGCAGACCTGGACGACCCGTGCCGGGTTCTCGTTCCGCGAGCCCTCCCCCGCCACCCGCGGACTCGCCGAGACCGAGCCCGGGCTGCAGGGCACCGAGATGTGGCTCGCGATCCTCTGGTACCTCGCCGACCTCGCCGGCGTCTCGGACGCGCTCGGCTATCGTCCGCGGGGCGTGCACCGACCGGAGCCGGCGCTCACGCTGCCCTAGCCGAGGTCACTGTCCGGCGCCGCAGAGTGGGCGGCTCCGCCGGCCGTTCTGCCCGGACGACACCGCCGCCCCGCCGCACCGGTCAGGCCGCGCCTACCCCGGCGTGGAGGAGCACGGCCCCGGCGGCCACGAGTTCACGCGAGATCGGGTCGTCGGCCGGGGTGTCGGTGATGATCCCTGTGGTCGCATCGAAGGGCAGCACGCCGAACCGCGAGGCCGTGCCGATCTTGTCGGTGCTGGCGAGCACGTACGTATCGGCGGCGCGGGAGGCCAGCGCACGCTTCATCGCCGCCTCGTCGGGGTGCCCGGTCGTGAGCCCCGCCGTCGGGTGCACCCCGGTGACCCCGAGGAAGAAGGCGTCGGCGCTGACGCTGTTCGCCGCCTCGACCGCCGCGGCACCACAGGCGACAGCGGAGTGCTTGAAGAGCTGCCCGCCGATCAGGAAGACCTCGGCGGCGTGGTCGAGCAGGGCCGCCGCGACCGTGGGGCTGTGCGTGATGATCGTGCACGCCAGACTCTTCGGCAGCGCGTCGACCATCGCGAGCGTCGTCGTTCCGCCGTCGAGAATCACCGTGGCGCCCGGCTCGATCAGCGTCACGGCCGCTGCCGCGACACGGCGCTTGCTGTCGGGGGCGACCGCGGTGCGGCTCGCGTAGTCCACGACCGCCGGCGAGGCCGGGAGCGCGCCGCCGTACACGCGCACGGCGAGGCCTTGGGCGTCGAGTTCGCGCAGGTCGCGGCGGATGCTGTCTTCGGAGAGGCCCAGTTCGGTCGCGAGCTCCTTGGCGACGATGCGTCCGTCGCGGCGGAGGCGGTCGAGGATCAGGTCCTTGCGTGCGGCGGCCAGCATCCGATTCTTCCTGTTTGTGCACGTTCGTGCTGTATCTTGCCTGTTATGAGCCATCCTATGCTGATCCTGATCGCCGGCCCCTACGCCTCCGGGACGGGAGGCGACCCCGAGCTGATGGCACGCAACCTCACGCGGCTCGAAGAGGCGGCCTGGCCGATCTTCCGCGCCGGGCACGTGCCCATGATCGGCGAGTGGGTCGCGCTGCCCGTACTCTCCAGCGCCGGCGCGAGCGGCCCCGCCGACCCGCTCGCGGCGGAGGTCATGTATCCGACCGCCGAGCGGCTGCTGCAGCACTGCGACGCCGTCCTGCGACTGCCGGGCGACTCGCGCGGGGCCGACCAGGACGTCGCGATCGCGCAGCGCCGCGGCATCCCCGTGTACTACTCGATCGACGAGATCCCCGGGGCGCGGGCGGCCTGACCCGCTCGCCCGCTGGAATGCTGGTCGGCATGCCCATCACCGTCGTCCCGTACTCCGACGAGTGGCCGACACGATTCGCCGACGTCGCCGCCGACCTGGCCCGCGCGCTCACCGGGGTACCGGTCGTCGCGATCGAGCACGTCGGCTCCACATCGGTGCCCGGGCTCGCCGCGAAGCCGGTGATCGACATCGACGTCATCGTCGAACGCGAGGACGTGGATGCCGCGATCGCCGCGCTCGTGGCGGCCGGCTATACCCACCGCGGCGACCTGGGCGTGACCGACCGCCACTCGATGGCCGAGCCGGACGAGCCCCGCCGCAACGTCTACGTGTGCGTCGCGGGAACGCTGCACGTGCGCAACCATCTCGCGGTGCGCGACATCCTGCGCCGCCGCGCCGACCTCAGGGATCGGTACGGAGCGGTCAAGGCCGCGCTCGCGCAGGACCCCGACCTCGACATCGACGCCTACCTCGCCGGCAAATCACCGGTACTGCAGGAGGTGCTCGCCGAGTCCGACCTGACCGCAGCCGAGAAGGACGCGATCTTCCGGTTGAACACCGGCACGTAGGCGATCAGCGCGACGCGACGGCCGGGTGAAGGTGCACGGACGCGAGAGCGACGGTGGCCTGACGGGCGCCGGCGGCAAGGCATCCCTCGAGGTCCTCGCCGGCGAGCGACGCCGCGAGGAACCCCGCGAAGAACGCGTCGCCCGCACCGTTCGTGTCGACCACCTCGACCGGCACCGCCGGTGTCTCCGCCCGCTCCCCCGCCGCAGTCAGGGCGATGGCACCCCGCGCCCCCAGTGTGCAGACCGCGAGTCGCGGGCCGCGGTCGAGGCAGCTCTGCATGAGCGCCCACGGATCGTCGGTGCCGTCGTCGTTCATGAACACGACGTCGGCGGCACGCAGGAACGGCTCGTGGAACGCCGAGGCACCGTCGTAGTCGTGAAGATCGGTCCAGATCGGTGCTCCGACAGCGCCGGCACGCCGACGCTCGATGACCGCCGCCCCGAGCTCGCTGAGGTCGATCACGGCGATCTCAGCCTGGGCGACCGCCTCGTCGATCCGGTCGAGGTCCGACGGCACCGGCGACGACGGAGTGGACAGGTAGAGGCTCACCCGCTCCCCTGCCTGCGTCATCAGGTTCGCGTGGCGCTCGGTG
>PJUC01000542.1_pt1 | contig 14132 bp, 13 predicted proteins | sample 1512161 | NCBI WGS metagenome assembly PJUC01 (sample SAMN08177676, study PRJNA422409) | Soil metagenome, whole genome shotgun sequencing project. | isolation source: Soil enriched on filter paper | place: USA: Madison | collected 2015-01-15
GCCCTGCCGGACGACGGCGTCCCGACCGACGGTGCCCCGACGGACGACGGCGTCCCGACCGCCGACGGTGCCCCGACGGACGAGGGCGTCCCGACCGCCGGCGCGGGCGACGGGCACGACGCGAGCGACGCGCGCGGCGGGGACCGCGCGGCCACCCAGGGCTGAGCCGTGGCCGACCTCGACGACGTCGCCGACGACCTCTACGGGGCGTCGCCCGACCAGTTCGTCGCGCGCCGCGACGCCGCCGCGAAGGCCGCCCGAGCCGACGGCGACCGTGACCTCGCGCAGCAGATCGCCGCGCTGCGCAAGCCGACGGTCGCCGCGTGGCTGGTCAACGCGCTGCTGCGCGACGTGCCCGACCTCGGCGAGCAGCTCGTCGCGCTCGGCGACAGCCTGCGGGAGGCGGAGCGCTCGCTGGACGGCGCCGGCCTGCGGGACCTGTCGCGGCAGCGCCGGGCGTTGGTGACGTCGCTGGTGGGGCGCGCGAAGGTGCTCGGGCGGCAGGCGGGTCACAAGGTCGGCGAGCCGGTCGCGCAGGAGGTCGACGCGACGCTCACGGCGGCGCTCGCGGACCCGGAGATCGCGCGGGAGGTGACGTCGGGGAGGCTGACGGCCGGTCGGGAGTTCGCGGGCTTCGGCTCGTTCGCGCCGGGCAGCCCGGTCGAGGCCCCGCGCCGCGCGACGACGGAGAAGGCGGCGGGTCCCCGCTCGACGGGGGCGCCGAAGGAGAAGGAGCCGACGCGCGCCCCCGCGCGGAGCCGCGCCCACCTGCGGGTCGTCGAGGACGCCGACGACGCCGAGCCCGCCGAGCCCGCCGCGGAGGAGGCGCCGCGGGAGTCGGCCGCCGACCGTCGCCGCCGCCGCGACCGCGAGGACGCGGTCCGCTCCGCGCAGCGTGCGAAGGACGAGGCCGCCGCCGCGCTCGACCGCGCGCGCGAGCACCTGGACGACGCGACCCGCGACCGCGACGAGCAGCAGGAGGCCGTCGCGACCGCGGAGCAGGCGGCGGCCGACGCGCGTCGCGAGGTCGACGACCTCGAGGCGGCCCTGGTCGACCTGCGCCGCCGTCTCGCGGCCGCGCAGAAGGCCCTCGCGCGTGCGGACGACGCCGAGTCCCGCGCGGGGACGACGCTGCACGCGCAGGAGAAGGCGCTGACGTCGGCGCAGCGTGACCTGCGCCAGGCGCAGCACGCCGACACGGACGCGACCCGCGCCCTGGAGCGCGCCGAGCAGGCCCTGGCGGACCTCGGCACACCCTGAGCCCGGTCAGCCCGACGTCGCCGCCGACGTCGCAGCCACCGCGGACGCGGCGATCGCCGCCGTCGCGCCCTCGGCGGCCTGCAGGGCCCGGCGCACCGCCTCGCCGCCGACGTCGCCCGCGGCGATCGCCTTGGCCCGGCGCCGGACCTCGGAGCGCGAGAGGCCGACGTCGCCGACGACGGCGGGCACCCGGCCGAGGGAGTGCACCACGGCCACGAGCGTCGCGTCGCGGGGGTCGGGCTGCCGCGAGCCGACGACGACCTCCCGCAGCCGGTGCCGCAGCGCGGCGGACGGGCCGCCGGGGTCGACCGCGGGACGGCTCGTCGTCCAGGTGAGGCCGAGGAACCGGACGGGGACCTCGCGCAGCACGCCCGCGGCGACCAGCCGGCCGCCCAGGGTCGCGCGCAGGTTCTTCGCGAGGCCGGGCAGCGCCTCCTGCGGGCGGCGCGGACGGCTCCACGAGGCGACGAGGCGCAGCGCGTCGTCCAGCACGGGGTCGCCGGTCGGCGCCGTCGAGGTGACGACGACGCGGCCCGGCCGGACCTTCGGGTGGTCCTTCGGCTCGTCCTTCGCGGTGATCTCGACGTGCCCGCCCTGGACGAGCTCGACGAGCACCGCGCCGGCGAGCGCGAGGCCCGTGCGCTGGCCGGAGTCGAGCGGCCGGCCCGTCGTCGGGTCGGTGAGCAGCAGGAGCGTCTCCTCCGCGAGCAGCATGACGGTCACGGTAGCGCCGCGGGACGGTCGTGCGGAGGGCAGAATCGGCGGCATGGCGGACCTGGGCGACGCACCGCAGGTGCACGCGGAGACGGTGGACGAGTGGCGCGCGTGGCTGGTCGAGCACCACGCGACCGCGTCGGGCGTGTGGCTGGTGTCGTGGAAGCGTCCGACGGGCCGTCCCGCGGTGCCGTACCAGGAGGCCGTCGAGGAGGCGCTGACCGTCGGCTGGATCGACGCGACCAAGCGGTCGCTCGACGACGAGCGCAGCGCGCAGTACTTCGCCCGCCGCAAGCCGGGGTCGGGGTGGGCGCGGACCAACAAGGAGCGGCTCGTCCGGCTGGAGGCCGAGGGGAGGATGCTGCCCGCGGGCACGGCCGTCGTCGACGCCGCGAAGGCCGACGGGTCGTGGACGCTGCTCGACGACGTCGAGGACCTCGTCGTCCCCGCCGACCTGGCCGCCGCGTTCGAGGCGCACCCCGGCGCGCTCGCGCACTGGGAGGCGTTCCCGAAGTCGGTCAAGCGGCTGCACCTGGTGTGGCTCGTGCAGGCGAAGCGGCCCGCGACGCGTGCGACCCGTGTCGAGGAGGTCGCCCGCCGGGCCGCCGCCGGGGAGCGCGCGATCCGGTGACGACGGCACGCGCGGCCGCCCGGGTCGTCCTGCGGGACGTCGGCGCGACCGTGCGCCGGTCGGACGTCGCGCTCGTGTACGGCGGGCTCGTCACGCTCGGCGCGCTCGTCATGGCGTTCCTGCCCGACGCGACCGCCGCCGCGGTCACCGCGCACGTGAGCGGCAACCTCGACAACCTGCGGGAGCGTCCGGTCGAGGCGCTGGTGGCGAGCGCGTTCGTCCTGCCGCACCTGTCGAACCTGCTGCTCGTCGTGGTCCTCGTCGTCGCCGTCGGGTACGCGCAGCGCTGGCTGGGCCGCGCGGCGACGGTCGCCGTGATGGTGGCCGGGCAGGTCGGGGCGTCGCTCGTCGTCGGCGCCGTGCTGACGACGGGCATCGCACGCGGCTGGCTGTCGCCGACCATCGCGGGCGTGTCCGACGTCGGCGTGAGCTACGTCGTCGCGGGCGTCACCGGCGTGCTCGTCGCGCGCGTGCCCGGGCGGTGGCGCTGGTGGTACCTGGGCGTCCTGCTCGCCGTGTGGGTGCTGCCCGGGGTGTGGCAGCGGGCGTTCACCGACGTCGGGCACGCCACGGCGCTCGTGATCGGCCTGCTGCTCGCGTTCGTCCTCGGCCGGGCCGTCGCGGCGGCGGCGACGACCCACGGCTGGCGACCTGGCTGGGCCCGCGGTGACGACCGCCACAGCCCCTTCACCCCCGACCGGGACGAGCGTCCCGGGGGCTCCCGGGGTCCCGACCAGCCATGATGGGCACGTGCCGACCGAGCCCACCGACGACGAGCTCGAGCTCATCCGACGCTCGGGCGTCGCGCTGCGCGTCGGCCGCCTGAGCCTGTCCGCCGGGACCGGGTCGTACCGCGTCAAGGCGTCGATGGCCCGCATGGCGCGCGCGCTGGGCGTCGACCGGCACGAGGCCCACGTGACCCTGACCGAGATCACCGCGACGTCGCACCGCGGCCACTCGTTCCGCACCGAGGTCACCGAGGTCCGGTCCGTCGGCATCAACGCCGACCGGCTGTCCCGCCTGGAGGCCCTCGTCTCCCGCCTGGAGGAGCGCAAGGTCCGCGACGGCGTCGAGACGACCGTCGAGGAGGCCACCGCCGAGCTCGACGCGATCGCCGCTCGCAAGCCCCTGTACCCGGCGATCCTCAACGCGCTGTGGTCCGGGATCGCGTGCGCCGCGTTCGCGTTCCTCAACAACGGCGGGCCGATCGAGGTCGTCGGGGTGTTCGTCGGGGCGTCGCTCGGCCAGGCGCTGCGCCGCGCTCTGCTGCACCGCGGCTACAACCAGTTCGGCGTGACGATGCTCGCCGCCGCGCTCGGCGCCTTCACCTACCTCGGGTTCGTCACCGTCCTGCACGACGTCGGCGCGATCCCCGTCCGCCACGAGGCCGGCTACGTGTCCGCGGTGCTGTTCCTCATCCCGGGGTTCGCCCTCGTGACGGGGGCGCTCGACCTCGCGAAGCTCGACTTCTCCGCGGGCGTCGCACGGCTCGTCTACGCGCTCATGATCCTCACGTCGGCTGCGCTCGCGGTGTGGGGCGTGTCCGCCGTCGTGGGGCTGCAGCCCGAGCCCGCGCAGCCGCTCGGCCTCGACCCCGGCCTGCTGCTCACGCTGCGGTTCGTCGCGTCGTTCCTCGGCGTCCTCGGGTTCGCGCTCATGTTCAACAGCCCCTGGCCCATGGCCGTCGGCGCCGCCGGCGTCGGGATGGTCGCGAACGTCGTCCGCCTCGAGCTCGTCGACGCCGGGGTCGTCGTGCAGGCCGCCGCCGCCGTCGTCGCGCTGCTCGTCGGGCTGCTCGCCGCCGCGGTCGCCCCCCGCCTGCGGGTGCCGCGCATCACGATCTCCGTGCCCGCCGTCGTCATCATGGTCCCGGGCGTCACCGCCTACCGGGCGGTCTTCCACCTGTCCGACGGCCAGACGACCGACGCGCTCGCCTATGCCGTGCAGGCCGGGCTGGTCGTCGCCGCCCTCGCGATCGGGCTGGCCGTCGCGCGCATGCTCACCGACCGGGTGTGGGCGTTCGAGCGCTGACGCGCCGGCTGGGTGGCTCGGTCAGGGGGCGCCGGGCAGCGACTCGCACGCGACCCCGTCGTCGTTGCCGTCGAGCTCCGCGACGTCGCCGTAGAGCGGCAGGTAGGTCGTGTACCAGGCCTGCGCGTCCGCCCACGTGGCGAAGTCGCGGCAGTCCTTGCTGTTGCCGGGGTTCGCGGCGGCACCGGCCTCGGGCGCGGTGGGTGCGGGTGCCGGAGCGGGGGCGGCCTGCGCGGGCGGCAGGGCCGACCCCGCGGGCAGCGGCTCACCGGGGCACGACGAGAGGATCCCCGCGATCGCGTCCCGCTCGGCCGCGGTCACCCACAGCCCGTACGTGAACTTCACGGCGACCTGCCGGGCGACGTACGCGCACCGGTACGCCTTGTGCGGCGGCAGCCACGTGGCCGCGTCCCCGTCGCCCTTCTGCGAGTTCAGCGGTCCGGACACGGCGAGCAGGTTGAGCGGGTCGTTGCCGAGCCGCTGCCGCGCCGACGCGTCGAGCTGCTGCGCCCCCTTCTGCCACGCGTCCGACAGCGCGACCACGTGGTCGATCTGCACGTCGCCCGACGTCGCGGACCCGCGCGTGAACGGGATCGACGTCCCGGAGTACGGGTCGGCGAGCGTGCCCGTCAGGACGACGCAGTCCTGCGTGCCCGGCTTGAGCGTCACGCCCGTCAGGTCGCGGCGCAGGATGTCGTTGCGCGCGTCGCAGCCGTTGCCGTCGAGGTCGACCTCCCGGTACGCGAACAGGTCGCGGTCGTACCCGGTCTTCGGCGCCCGGCCCTTGACCGCCAGCAGCCCCAGCGCGACGAGCGCCGTCTGCCCCTGGGCCTGCGCGAGGACCGCGGCGGTGTCGCCGACGGGGGCGGCGTCCGGCGCCGGGAGGGCGGCCGCGTCGTCCGCGGCGAGCGACTCGTCGTCGGGGTCGGCGAGGTCGTCGGCCGCCGCGGAGGCCGTCGCGACCGGTGCCGCCGGGCCGCCCGCCGCGTCTGCCGTGTCCAGCGGGCCGCACGCGGTGGTCGTCGTGACGGCCAGGACGGCACCCGCGCCGAGCAGCGCGCGGCGCGGGTGCCGGGGTCGGCGCAGGGTGCTGCTCACGCCGAGAAGTATCGGTGCGCGGACGGGCCCGCTGGACCGTTTCCGCCCGTTCGCCGCCCGGTCGCGCCGCTGGTCAGGGGACGCTTTGCCGCCCGGTCGGCGGGCCAGGTACCCTGTGCTGCACTTGGAGACGTCGCATAGCCAGGTCTAGTGCGCGACCCTGCTAAGGTCGTGAAGGGGCAACCCTTCCGTGGGTTCAAATCCCACCGTCTCCGCTCGCTCTGCTCCAGCTCGAGGTAGTTCGTGCAACTGCCGCTGGTGAGTGTGGTCAACACCCGTCCGAGGTCTCCCTGGGCGGGTGTTGCTGTGTGCGGCGCTGCGAGCCGACGGGGTTCGGGCTCGTCACAGCAAGCCCGCGAGCCGATACAGGACCAGCGAACCGGCGACCGCGACGTTGAGGCTGGCGCCCGTGCCGATCATGGGAATCTCGACTGCGAGGTCGACGAGGTCGAGGGCCTCGGGTGGGATTCCGGTCTGCTCGTGGCCCAGGACCATGACCGTGCGCTGCCGCGCCGCCGGCAGGTCGCCCAGACGCACGGACTCCTCGGTCAGCTCGACGCCGACGACCATCGAGCCGCGGTCTCGCTGCTTCTCGAGCCAACGCGTGGGGTTGCCTGTCCAGTGCACGCACGCCGGGTGGCGCAGGGTGTTGCCCCGTTCGAGCGCCTCCGGGACCCAGGGCAGGCGCGGCACGGCGAGGCAGGCACCCACCGCGTCGCAGGTGCGCAGCAGCGTGCCGAGGTTGACGCCGTGCAGGGGCCACAGCGGCGCGGCGACGAGGTGGTCCCAGCACGAATGAGGACGGCGTCGGCGTTCACGCCGGAGGTCGTTCGGGGTGCGCACTCGCACCTGGGGCGTCACGAGCGGAAGAGGGCGGTCCCTCCGAACTCAGCAGTCATGATCGGAACGTGCTTCGCGGCGCACGCGGGCCATCGTCGGGAGCGCACGCATCGTCCCACGGCTACCTGCGCGAACGCGACACAGCGCGGATCTTCGAGATCGGACCGCGTCAGCGTCCCGTCAGCGAGCGAGACGTACCTTCCGCGACGTCGTCGCTGGCCAGTAACCTCCCGCCAGCACGTCGAGTCGCCGTCCACGACGACACCGAGGACCTCATGTCACGCACTCGCCGCACCCTTCTCGTCGGTGGTCTCATCGCCGTCTGCGCCATCGTCGTCGGATGCTCCGACACCGCCGTCGCCGACCAGGACGCGGCGGTGACCACGGGCGACGCGCCGGCGTTCACGGGCCCCTTCGCGGCGGAGTTCGCAGCGGCTTACGGGTCGGCATCGTCGGACTTCGTCCGCGGAGCGCTCGCCGACGAGCAGATCTCTGACGCCGAGTACGCCGAGATGACCGAGGGTTTCCGCAGGTGCCTCGCCGATGCCGGCATCGAGTTCGGCGGGTTCGACGCCGCGGGCGGGTACACGACGTCCATCGCGCCTGGGGGTGGCGACACCCACGCGATCGTCAGCGAGTGCGTGAGCTCCAGCGGGCAGGACGCCATCGGCATGCTCCGCGACGTCATGGCGGTGAACCCGCAGAACCTGGACGTCCCGACGATGATGGCCGAGTGCCTGGTCCGTGAGGGTGCAGTCCCTCCGGGATACCGGGCCGAGGACTACGTCCAGGACAGCAGCGGCCGGTTCGCCGACCCCTCCGGTCTGTCACCTGAGCTCGTGGACTCGCTCACCGCGTGCTCGGCCGACCCGCTGGACATCCTCGGTGAGTAGGCGGACGACACCGTCGGTCGCGCTCGTGACGGCCCACTGACGCGACCTGTTCCGCTACGCGAAGGACCGCTGACGGGCGGTCGTCGACGTGCTGTCGCTATCGGACCACCTGCTCGACCGGGGCGTCCGCGTCCCGCACGCCGGCCCGGGGCACGGCGCGACCGGCGGCGAGGGAGGCCGAGACGTCGAGCACGCGCTGGTTGCGGCTGCCCCGGAACGCGAGGGTGAGGTCGCGCTGCGCGAGCTCGAACCGGCCGTCGACGAGCACGTCGACCTCGGCGAGCAGCTCCGCCTTGTCGTCCTGCCCGGCGGCGGCCTCGGCAAGCAGCTCCTCGAACGTGTAGCCGGTCCAGCACCACACGTCCTTGGTGCGCCCGTGCTCGGCGCGGAGGCGGCGCACGACGCGCAGGCACACGCCGGTGCCGAGGAACGGCTCGCCGCCCAGCAGGGACAGCCCCTGGACGGCCTCGTGCGCGAGGTCGGCGGCGATCCGGTCGGCGAGCGCGTCGTCGAACGGGTCGCCGTACCGGAACGACCAGGCGGCCTCGTTGAAGCAGCCGGCGCACGCGAACGGGCAGCCGCTCACGTACAGGCTGCACCGCACGCCCTCGCCGTCGACCATGACGAACGGCTTGTAGTCCGCGACGCGGTCCTGGCTCAGCCGGTCGGCCTGCCACTGGCCGGGCCGCGGGTCGCGGCCCACGGCTCAGCCGTCCCGGTCGCCGGCCGTCGGGAGGTCCGATCCCGTGCGGCCGGCGAGGTGCTTGACCCGGGACGAGATCTCGACGTGCCGGCCGTGCACCATGGGTCGCTGCTGCGGGTTGCCGAGGTAGCCGCAGGTGCGCTTGACGACGTCGCACGTGCGCGGGTCGTCGTTGCCGCACGCCGGGCACGTGAACCCGGTCGCGGTGGGCGTGAAGTCGCCCGTGTAGTCGCACCGCAGGCAGTGGTCGATGGGCGTGTTCGTGCCGAGGTAGCCGACGCGGTCGTAGGCGTAGTCCCACACCGCCTCGAGCGCCTTCGGGTTCTGCTGCAGGACCGGGTACTCGCAGTAGTGGATGAACCCGCCGGACGACAGCTCGGGGTAGTCCTTCTCGAAGTCGAGCTTCTCGAAGGGAGTCGGCGCCTTGCGGACGTCGTAGTGGAACGAGTTGGTGTAGTAGTCCTTGTCGGTGATGTGCTCGACCGAGCCGAACTTCTTCTTGTCGAGGCGGCAGAACCGATCGGTCAGGGACTCGCTCGGCGTCGAGTAGACGCTGAACTGGTAGCCGTGCCGCGCGGTCCACTCCTTGGCGCGCGCCGCGAGGGTGCGCAGGACGCGCAGCGTGAACTCCTTCGCGTCGGGGTCCGACTCCCACGCGCCGCCGTAGAACGCTGCCGCGGCCTCGTACAGCCCGATGTAGCCGAGGGAGACGGTCGCGCGGCCGCCCCGGAACAGGGCGTCGACGTCGTCGTCCGGTGCGAGCCGCTGCCCGAACGCCCCGTGCACGTACAGGATCGGTGCGTTGGCCGGGACGGCCTCCTTGCACCGCTCGATGCGGTACAGCATCGCGTCGTGGACGGTCTCGAGCCGCTCGTCGAGCAGGGCCCAGAACGCGTCGAGGTCACCGCGGGTCTCGAGTGCGATGCGCGGGACGTTGAGGGTGACGACGCCGAGGTTCATCCGGCCCTCGACGACGTCGTTCCCGTCCTCGTCCTGCCACCCCTGCAGGAACGAGCGGCAGCCCATCGGCACCTTGAACGAGCCGGTGAGCTCGACGATCCGGTCGTAGCTGAGGACGTCGGGGTACATGCGCTTCGTCGCGCACTCGACGGCCAGCTGCTTGAGGTCGTAGTTCGGGTCGGCGGGGTCGAGGTTCACGCCGCGGCGCAGCGTGAAGATCAGCTTGGGGAAGATCGCGGTCCGGCGCTCCTTGCCGAGCCCGAGGATGCGGATCTGCAGGATCGCGCGCTGGATCTCCCGCTCGAACCACCCCTCGCCGAGCCCGAAACCGACCGACGTGAACGGCGTCTGCCCGTTCGACGTGAACAGGGTGTTGATCTCGTACTCGAGCGACTGCATCGCGTCGTAGATGTCCTTGCGGGTCTTCTCCTCCGCGAACGCGCGCCGCTGCGCCGGGTCGTCGATCCAGCGCTCGGCGTCCGCGAGGTGCTTGGCGAAGTTCCGCTCGGCGTACGGGGCGAGCAGCTCGTCGATGCGGTTGACGGAGCAGCCGCCGTACTGGCTGGACGACACGTTCGCGATGATCTGCGAGATCTGCGCGGTCGCCGTCTGGATCGACCGCGGCGGGTCGACCTGGGCGTTCCCGATGCGGAAGCCCTCCGACAGCATGGTCCCGAAGTCGATGAGGCAGCAGTTCGTCATCGGCGCGTAGGGGTGGTAGTCGAGGTCGTGGTAGTGGATGTCGCCCTTCGCGTGGGCGTTCGCGACGTGCGCGGGCAGCATCCGCAGGCCGATGGCCTTGCCGACGGCCCCGGCGGTGAGGTCGCGCTGGGTGTTGAAGACGTCGGCGTCCTTGTTGGCGTTCTCGTGGACGACGCTGTGGTCCTTGTTGACGAGCTGGCCGATCGAGTGGTTGACGTCGAGGGCGCGGCTGCGCGCGATGTCGCGCTGGACGCGGTAGTCGATGTAGACGCGTGCGACCTCGTACTCGTGCGACTCCAGCAGCGTGTGCTCGACGACGTTCTGGATCTCGTAGATCTTCACCTCGTCGACGAACCGCGCGGCGAGCTCCGTGCCGACGCGGTCGACCAGGTCGGCGATCGTCAGCTCGTGCAGCTGGCCGAGCGTGCCGTGCACCTCGACGAACGCCTTGGTCACGGCGGCGCGGATCCGGGACGCGTCGTAGGGCAGCACCCGGCCGTCGCGCTTGAGGACGACGGGGAGGGTGCCCGGCGTCGCGAGGTCGGGCAGAGCGGGCAGAGCGTCCGTCAGGGGTGTGGTCATGTCGCGTCTTCCTTGTCCCGACGCACCACATGTTGCGTCTGGGCAAAGGCTCCACCACCATATGTGGTGGCTCTGGGACCGAAGTCCTAGGTGACAGACGGCCCCGAGGACGGGTCACGCGGACGGCCGTCGCGCATCGCGGGAACCACCCGATCGCCGCGCGCGTTGACAGCGTCGACCCGGCTCACCGCCAGGCCCGCCGACCAGGAGAGAGATGGACACCGACAGTACGTACCCGCCCCGCCGACGACCGGTGAGGGCGGGTGAGGTTCTCTGATGTGGGTGCTGTCGCTGCTCCTCGGCATGATCGTCGTCCTGGCGATCACCGCCGCGACCGGGTACTTCGTGGCGCAGGAGTTCGCCTACATGGCGGTCGACCGGTCGCGCCTGAGCGCACGGACCGCCGCAGGCGACGCCGCCGCACGCCGCGCGCTGGCCGTCACGCGGCGCACGTCGTTCATGCTGTCCGGCGCGCAGCTCGGGATCACCGTGACGGGACTGCTCGTCGGGTACGTCGCCGAGCCGCTCATCGGTGAGGCGCTGGGCACCGCGCTCGGCGGGGTCGGCGTGCCGACCGGCGTCGGGATCGCCGTCGGCACCGTGCTCGCGCTGCTGTTCTCCACGCTCGTGCAGATGGTGTTCGGCGAGCTGTTCCCGAAGAACCTGGCGATCGCCCGGCCCGAGCCCGTCGCCGTCGCGCTCGCACGCTCCACGACCCTGTACCTGCGGGTCCTCGGCTGGCTCATCCGCGTGTTCGACTCCGCGTCGAACGCGCTGCTGCGGCTGCTGCGGATCGAGCCCGTGCACGACGTCGAGCACTCCGCGACCGTCCGCGACCTCGAGCACATCGTCGCCGAGTCGGCCCAGTCCGGTGACCTGCCGCCCGAGCTGTCCGTGCTGCTCGACCGGATCCTCGACTTCCCCGAGCGGGACGTCGAGCACGCGATGATCCCGCGCTCGCGGGTCGACGTGCTGCGCCCCGACGACACCGTCGGCGACGTCCGGCTGCGCATGAGCACCGGCCACTCCCGCTACCCCGTGGTGTCCGACGACGAGGACGTCCTCGGTGTCGTGCACCTGCAGGACGTCCTCGCGACCGACGAGCCCGACGACGCGCCCGTCGCGGCGCTGCTGCGGCCCCCGGTCCTCGTCCCGACGTCCATGGCCCTGCCCGACGCGCTGCGGGCCCTGTCCGGGGCGGCCAACCAGCTCGCGTGCGTGCTCGACGAGTACGGCGGCCTGGCCGGCGTCGTGACCGTCGAGGACCTCGCGGAGGAGCTCGTCGGGGAGATCACCGACGAGCACGACCCCACGTCCGCGTCGCCCGCGCCCGTCCTGGAGGACGGCGCCTGGACCATGGCCGGCGACGTGCACCTCGACGAGGTCGAGCGGGCCATCGGCCGTGACCTGCCCCGCGGCGACCACGAGACCATCGCCGGGCTGGTCATCGACGCGCACGGCGCGCTGCCGCCCGTCGGGACGAGCGTCGTCGTGCTGCTGCCCGCCGACCCGGGGGACCTCGCGCACCAGGCGCACCCCGACGAGGTGTGGATGCGGGTCGACGTCCTGAGCGTCGACCGGCACGTGCCCGCGACCGTCCGGGTCACCGTGCCCGCGGAGCCGCCGCCCACCGCTCAGGAGGTCGCCGCGGCGACGTCCCCGACGGGTGCGGCTGTCGTGCCGGCCGACCCGGCCGACCCGGCCGACCTGGCCGTCTCGTCGTCGCAGGAGGAGGACCGATGAGCCCGCTCACCGTCGTGGTCGTCACGGCCGTCCTCATCGCGCTGTCGGCGTTCTTCGTCGCCGTCGAGTTCGCGTCGCTCGCCGCCAAGCGGCACCGCCTGGAGGACGAGGCCGGCACGAGCCGGTCGGCACGCGCCGCGCTGCGCAGCTCCGGCGAGCTCACCGTCCTGCTCGCCGGGTTGCAGCTCGGCATCACCGCGTGCACCCTGGCGCTCGGCGCCGTCACCAAGCCCGCCGTGCACCACTGGCTCACCCCGCTGTTCGAGCAGTGGGGCCTCGCTCTGTGGCTCGCGGACGTCGCCGGGTTCGTGCTGGCCCTCGTCGTCGTGACGTTCCTGCACCTGGTCGTCGGTGAGATGGCCCCGAAGTCGTGGGCGATCGCGCACCCCGAGGCGTCCGCGACACTGCTGGCGCTGCCGATGCGCGCGTTCATGTGGGCGACCCGGCCGTTGCTGCGGGTCCTCAACGACGCCGCCAACTGGTGCCTGCGCCGCGTCGGCGTCGAGCCGGCGGACACGATCGCGAGCGGCCAGAACCCCGACGACCTGCGGCACCTCGTCGAGCACTCGGCGAACGTCGGCGCGCTCGACGCGGCGTACTCCGCGCAGGTCACGGGCGCGCTCGACCTGCAGACGCTCACCGTCGCCGACCTGGCCCGGGCCGACCACGACCCGACCGCGGTGCCCGCCGGGGCGACGATGGCCGACGTCCGCGCCGCCACCCGGGCGACCGGGCACCTGCGGGTGCTCGTGGGGTCGCGGGACGACCTGCTCGGCGTCGTGCACGTGCGGGACACCCTCACGCGCGCCGACGACGAGCCGGTCGACGACCTGGTCCGGCCTGTCCTCACGGTCGACGCCGCGACGCCCGTCTACGAGGCGCTGACGCAGATGCGCGAGACCCGGAACCACTTCGCGGTGCTCCGGGCCGACGCGCGGTTCGCGGGAGTCGTCACGCTCGACGACCTCGTCGCGCGGCTGTTCCCCCGGGACGCGGACCGGGTGGCCTGACCCGAAGCGGGACGTCGCACACGGACCGGCTGACGCCGTCAGGGCGCCGTGCGGGTCGTCCGCCCCGTCTCCGTCAGGCCGTCGAGCGACTCTGCCGCACCGTCCTGCAGGAAGCCGCAGGACGTCGTCGGCCAGCGCACCAGGACCGCGCGTCCGGCGGCGTCGACCAGGTACACCACCGGCTGGGACTGCCACATCGCCGGGCACACCTGGTCCGCCCGGGGGGCGTCGGACGGGCGCGACAGGGCGTCGAGCAGCGGTCCGAGGTCGCCCTCGCGGCGGACCTCGTCGACCGTGAGCCCGCCCCGTGACGCGTCCGTCCCGGGCGTCGTCGTGTCGGTGAGCGGGGCCGTCGGGGCGTCCGTCGGGACGGTGTCGAGGAGGACGGGCGGCGGTGCCGGCTCCACGACGAGCACCGGCAGCCGGCACTCGACGACCGCGACGGGCGCGAACCCGTCGGGCACGCTTCCCGCGTCCGGCACGGTGCGGCCCGTCGGGGACGTCCCGGTGCCGAGGAGCGCGAGGACCTGGTCGGCGAGGCAGTCGGGGGCGTCGGCGATCCCCGCGGGCGCGACCGGCACGGTCCCTCCGCAGCCGCCGAGAAGCATCACGGCGAGCACGGCAGCGGGGGCGAGGGCGGGCACCGCGTGGCGTCGCCCGCGGGTGGGTCGTCTCATCGGGGCCTCCTGACCTGCCTGTGTGCCGACGGCGACGGACCTTTCACCCGGCCGCCCGGTCGTCGTCAGGGGCGTGGGATCAGGAGTGCGCCACCGCCGTCTCGCCCTCGCGGTTCCGCGACCGGCGCCCGGCGACCACGTCCGCGACGATCACGGCGAGCAGGACGCCGTTCGCGAGCCAGCTCAGCACGAGCGGCGTGACCGACCCGGCCACCGCGACGAGCGCGAGCGCCGCCGCGACGCCCGCCAGGTGCCACGGCGACCAGCGGCCGCCCGTCGCCCGGCGGA
>PJUC01000543.1_pt1 | contig 14110 bp, 12 predicted proteins | sample 1512161 | NCBI WGS metagenome assembly PJUC01 (sample SAMN08177676, study PRJNA422409) | Soil metagenome, whole genome shotgun sequencing project. | isolation source: Soil enriched on filter paper | place: USA: Madison | collected 2015-01-15
CCGCGTAGGCGATGCCGTCTTCGACGAACTCGAAGTCGGCTGGCGCCCGGTCCAGCAGCGCCGCTGCTTTGCCGTCCAGTGCCGCACGACCCACGCTGGTGCCCTCGGGGTCCGTGAAGGCGACATCTTCGGTGTAGACCCGGGCGATAGCGGAGCGGCGGGCTTCGGCGTCACGGTTGTTGAACACCTCGTGCAGATTGGCGTGGAGCAGCTCGGTGACCGATGCCATGGCGCTTCCCTTCGTCTCGTCGTCCAGAACATACATGCGCGTCAGCGCGGGTCCGACCTGACACGAGCAGCGGTCCGCATCTAGGCCCACCCGAGCTCTCGCAGGCGCGCGTCATCCAGACCGAAGTAGTGTCCGATCTCGTGGACCAGCGTGATCCGCACGCGCAGCCGCAGAGCGTCGAGATCCGGACTGTGCTCCTGCATGTTGTTCTTGAACAGGGTGATCCGGTCGGGGAGCTCGCCGTAGCCGTACACACCACGCGTCTTCAGCGGGCGCCCGCTGTAGAGGCCGAACAGCCGTGGCCGCTCCCCTGCAGGCTGGTTCGCGATCAGGATCGCCACGTTCTCCAGTCCCCTGACCATGTCGGCGGGCAGAGCTTCGTACTCCTCCGCGACCATCGCGTCGAAGTCCGCGTCGGAGATCTCGACCATGCCACCATTCTGCGCGCCCTGAACAGAAGAAGGCCGCCCGGAGGGAGGAATCGAATCGCCCGTGGGCGAGTCCTCTCTTCCGCACCGGCCCGCCGAATCCACGGAAACACCCGGCTCAGCGGGGCATGCGTCGCACACGGACGAACCGAGCACCGGGGGCGACAAACGAATCCGCCACCTGTGGATAACCCCCTTCCCCGGGTGAGGAGGTTGGTAGCTTGAGTCATCCTCCGCCGGCATGAAGGAAGCTCCGTTGGTCAGAAGAATAGATGTGAGTGCCCGAGTCGACCAGCAGTGGGCTAGGTGGCTAGAACAACGAGCTGTCCGACTGCAACACCGGGACGATCTTTCGATCGAGCGAGAGACAGAGCACACGCTCTGCTTCCGATGGCGCGTTCACGCTTCCCGCGCAACCAAACTCCTGAGCCAGTCGCGATCTGTTCGCGTCTCACGAACCAACGGTCAACCCCGATACATCGTCGACGCAATCGCCCGAGAAGACCTTCTCGATGTCTCCGTCAGGCACTCGATGCAGTACATGCTCACCATCGCGGCAGCGTGCCACGGCAGCTACGACGGATTCGGCGCACCGATCATGAAGGCGGCCGAATCCACATAGCACCCGCAGTGCGCGGCAGCCAACCGTGCCACAGCGTGCATCGGAGCAGAGCGCCCCAGACGATTGTGGGCGATTGGCTGCGAGCCCGCCGACCGACGCACAACCAACGAAGGCCCCGACTTTCACGTGATGACGCGGAAGTCGGGGCCTTCATCCAGTGACAACGGCAGTGGAGATGGGGGGAATCGAACCCCCGTCCATCGCTGAGTAACGGCGGCTTCTCCGGGCGCAGTCTGTACGAGCGTTCTACTCGGCTCCGACCTTTGTCACAGACACCTAAGTCGACGAGCCCAGCCTGATAAGAGTCCCGCGTGACGCTCAGGCGTCGTCACACAGCAAGATCCCTAGATGACGCCAATACCCGTGACGGGATCAGTCACGGATTGACGGACTCGGGCTCGCTGCTCAGGCAGCGAGGGCGAAGTCGGACTGCTTCTTTTCGGCAGTTATTGGTTTGCAGGGGGCGTTCACGAGATAACCCTGCATCCTCGGCCCGCTTCTCGCAGATTCACAGGCGATGTCGAAACCGATCATCCCCGTGCCTCGTTAGAGGTGTTCCTTCTGTCGAAGGGCCGTTGTCACACTGTGGAGTTGCCAATCTCGGAACCGAAGTATCCGAGCACATCAGGATACAACGGATGCCGCCCTCTCGCCATTCCACGCCACCGGTGTTCCCCGCTCACTGGCCGGCGGCATCCGTTGCGGGGGCGCCATCGCCATCCGCCACCTCGCGGTCGAATGTCGACGCGGCCTCGCGTCCGCGTGCCCGCCCCTCCGCCAGGTAGGCGAGCCGGTGCAGGGTCTCGGCGTTGCGCCAATGCAGCATGACGTCCATCACCGCGCGGGGAACGAAGCGTCCCGGGCCGGCGACCGCTTCTTCCTGGATGCGCACGACCGCCTCATCGGCACGCGGCTTGACCTCGATCCGCACCCGGGCCTCCCCCACCGGCCATCCCCGCGCTCGCATCACAACAAGGCGCGACGGCACGAACTCCTCCATCACGGTCTTGTCGTTGATGAGCGCGGGCCACACGCCGAACGAGTGGTGCAGCTCTGCCCCGGCCATCGGCCAGGTCTCGTCCACCTCCCGCATGCGCGACGCGCCGACGACCCATGACGGATACAGCCAGCCGTCGCCCAGCACCTCGAACACATCGTCCGGCGTGCAGCGCAACACCCTCGCGTTCTGAGACATCGCTTCGCCCTCCTCCCGATGCCGCGACGATACGATGGCCGGCCCGCGCAGCGGACCGGGTTGCGCCCGCGGCCGGGCTGTGGCACAGGGAGCGGCGAGCGCACGGCGTACCTCACGTAGAGTCGGCGTCATGAGCGACGTCGTCATCACGGTCCGCGGGGAGCACGAGACCCGCATCGCGCCCGAGCGTGCTGTTGCGCACCTCACGATCCGTGCCGAAGGACCTGAGCGCGGCGCCGTCGTCGAGCGCATGGCCGCCCTCACCGAGCCGGTGCGCGACGACCTGGCCGCCCGCAAGGTAGCCGGCACGGTTCCCGAGTGGACGAGCCAGCGCGTGTCGGTGTGGTCGGAGCGGCCGTGGAACAACGACGGCAAGCGCCTGGCACCCGTCCACTACGCCAGCGTGGACTTCTCGGTCACGTTCACGGACTTCACCGTGCTGTCGTGGTGGGCAGGCGAGGTCGCCGAGCGCGAAGGCGTGCAGCTGGGCTGGATCGAATGGCTGCTCACGCCCGAGACCCGGGCGTCGACAGAGCGGGACGTCGCCACGCGGGCCGTGGGCGTCGCCGTCGCCCGCGCGGCGGCGTACGCAGGCGCTCTGGGGCTATCCGACGTGACGGCGCTCGAGATCGCCGATCTGGGGCTCCTAACGCGCCAGGAGCAGTCCCCGGCTCCCGCCCCGCGCATGATGATGGCGAAGGCCGCCTACGCCGCCGACGCCGGCGGTGCACCCGCGGTGCAGCTGCAGCCCGAAGACATCGTGGTGTCGGCCGCGGTCGAGGCCAGGTTCGTCGCCCGCTGACGCGGGGACGCGGCATCCGCTATTCGCCGAGCCGGTTGCGGCTGCGCATCGCGCGCTCCGCCTCGCGCTTGTCTTCGCGCTCGCGGATCGTCTGGCGCTTCTCGTACTCGCGCTTGCCCTTCGCGATGGCGATCTCGACCTTGGCCCGGCCGTCCGAGAAGTAGAGCTTGAGCGGGATGAGCGTGTAGCCGCCCGCCGAGATGGCGTGCGAGAGCTTCACGATCTCGTCCTTGTGCAGCAGGAGCTTGCGTGTGCGCTTGGACGAGTGATTGGTCCAGTGCCCCTGCGAGTACTCCGGGATGTGCACGGCGTCCAGGAACGCCTCGCCGTTGTCGATGTAGGCATATCCGTCCGACAGGTTGGCGCGGCCCTCGCGCAGCGACTTCACCTCTGTGCCGGTGAGCACCAGGCCCGCCTCGTACGTCTTCTCGATCGCGTACTCGTGGCGCGCGCGACGATTGGTCGCCACGACCTTCTCCCCGCGTTCCCTGGGCATGGGTGTCTCCTCGGTTGCTGAGCCTGTCGAAGCTTGCCGCACCTGATGCACGGCAGCCTGTCAGTCTATCCGACTCAGGCGCGCAGCCAGCGCCGGATGGCGAAGCCCGCCGACAGCGCCGCCAGCACGACGCCGACGAGGATCAGAATCGGTATCACGAGCCACGCGTCGCCGAGATCGACCCAGGTCGTGACGAAGTCGACCCGGTAGCGCAGGTACTTGTCGACGCCGAAGTAGACGCCCGCGAGCACGGCGCCGCTCGCCAGCAGCGATCCGAGGAGCGCCGCGAACACACCCTCCAAGATGAACGGCGTCTGGATGAACCGATTGGATGCCCCGACCAGGCGCATGATGCCCAGTTCCCGCCTTCGTGCGTACGCCGAAAGCCGGATGGTGGTCGCGATGAGCAGCACGGCCGCGATGAGCATGAGCGCGGCGATGCCGACGGCGATGTAAGTCGCGATGGTCAGTGCCGAGAACAGCGGGTCCAGATACTGCATCTGGTCCTTGACGTCCTCAACACCCTGCATGCCGCTGAACGCCTCGATCAGCACGTCCGACTGCGATGGGTCGACGAGCGTGATGCGGAAGGTCTCGTTCACCTGCTCCGGCGTGATGACGCTCGCGTTGTCTTCCCCGGCGAGGTCCACGTACTCCTGGTACGCCTGCTCGTGGTTGAGGAACACCATCTCGCGGATGAGCGGCGCCAGCGCACTGCCCTCGAGCTTGGCCTTGACATCCTCGACCTGCTCGGGTGTGGCCTCGCCGTTCACACAGGTCGCCGACGTGGAGATGCTCGTGCACATGTACACGGCGACCTGGGCCCGCTCGACCCAGAAGTCGCGCATCGTCGCGATCTGCATCTGCATGAGGATCGCCGCCCCCACGAACGTGAGCGACACGAAGGTCACGAGCACGACGGACACGACCATCGACAGGTTGCGACGCAGGCCCGAGAAGGCCTCCGACAGGATCAGCCCGAACCTCATGACGTCGGCCCCACTTCGTCGTCGCCGTCCGCGTCGTCGCGCCCGAGTCCGAGCCGGTCCGCCAGCCCCAGTTCCTCGACGTCGATCGGGCCGAGTTGAATGGGGATCGACTGCGTGTGCGGGGCCGGTGGCGCGGGAGGAATGGATGCCTCCCCCTCCGGCTCCTCGTCGGCCGCTGCCTCGTCCGTCGATGACGCGGTCGGCGCGGCCGCAGACACAGCGGTGACAGGCGCGGACGGTGTGCGGGGCTGCGGCGGAGCGGTCGGCGCCGGCGTGACGGCATCCGCACCCGGCTCGGTGACGGGGGCGTCATCGTCGTCGACGACGGCCGTGGGATCGAGGCCGGCCGCCGCGGCGATCGCGGCCTCGCGCTGCACCTCGAGCACGGCGGTGAGCGCGGCCACGGCCGCCGCTCCTCGCTCGGGTTCCGGAGCGAGGCTCGGCAGGCTCGAGGTGTCGCCGTAGCCGCCGTGGCGCTCGTCGCGCACCATCTCGCCATGACGCAGCTCGATCACGCGACGCTGCATCTGGTCGACGAAACCTGCTTCGTGCGTCGCCATCACGACGGTGGTCCCGCCGGCGTTGATGCGGGCGAGCAGCTGCATGATGTCGATCGATGTGCCCGGGTCGAGGTTGCCCGTCGGCTCGTCGGCGAGCAGGATCTGCGGGCGGTTCGCCAGCGCGCGGGCGATCGCGACGCGCTGCTGCTCACCCCCCGACAGTTCGTGCGGGAACCGCTTCTCTTTGCCCGCGAGGCCGACCAGGGCCAGCACCTCGGGCACCGCCTGCTGGATGAACCCGCGCGAGGACCCGATCACCTGCAGCGTGAACGCGACGTTCTGGAACACGGTCTTCGTCGGCAGCAGCCGGAAGTCCTGGAAGACGGCGCCGACGTGACGCCGGAAGTAGGGAACCTTGCGGTTCGACAGCGTGCGAAGGTCGCGACCGAGGACGACCACGCGCCCCTCAGTCGGGGTCTCTTCGCGGAGGATCATGCGCAGGCACGTCGACTTGCCGGACCCCGATGCACCGACGAGGAACACGAACTCGCCGCGGAGCACCTCGAAGTCGACATCGGTCAGGGCGGGCTTCGCAGTGCCGCGATAGCGCTTCGTGACGTTCTCGAACCGGATCATGGCCTATCGAGCCTATGCGGCTGCCTCGCGGTGGTGTCCAGCGACACTCACCGGCGCAGCATCCGGACGATCAGTCGTCGTCGTCCTTGCGCTTGCGCCAGCGGATGCCCGCCGAGATGAAGCCGTCGAGGTCGCCGTCGAAGACGACCGCGGGGTTTCCGACCTCGTGGCCGGTGCGGAGGTCCTTCACGAGCTGCTGGCCGTAGAGGAAGTACGAGCGCATCTGGTCGCCCCAGCTCGCGGTGATGACACCGGCGAGCTCCTTCTTCTTGGCCGCCTCTTCTTCGCGCTGCAGCAGCATGAGGCGCGTCTGCAGCACGCGCATGGCGGCCGCACGGTTCTGGATCTGCGACTTCTCGTTCTGCATCGACACGACGATGCCGGTCGGCAGGTGCGTGATGCGCACGGCGGAGTCCGTCGTGTTGACCGACTGGCCACCGGGGCCCGACGAGCGGAACACGTCGACGCGGATGTCGCCCTCGGGGATCTCGACCTCCTGCGCCTCTTCCATCACCGGGATGACCTCGACGGCGGCAAAGCTCGTCTGCCGCTTGTCGGCCGAACCGAACGGGCTGATGCGCGCGAGTCGGTGCGTGCCGGCCTCGACCGACAGCGTGCCGTAGGCGTAGGGGGCGTCGACCTGGAACGTCGCCGACTTGATGCCCGCGCCCTCGGCGTACGAGGTGTCCATCACCTTGACGGGGTACTTGTGACGCTCGGCCCAGCGCAGGTACATGCGCATGAGCATCTCGGCGAAGTCGGTGGCGTCGTCGCCGCCCGCGCCCGAGCGGATCGTCACGACGGCGGAGCGGTCGTCGTACTCGCCGTCCAGGAGCGTCTGCACCTCGAGCTGGCTGATGATGTCCTCCAGCTCGGCGATCTCGCGGCGGGCCTCCTCGGCGGAGTCCTCGTCGTCCATCTCGTTGGCGAGCTCGACGAGGACGTCGAGGTCGTCGAGGCGCTGCTCGACGTCGGTGACGCGCTTGAGGTCGGCCTGTCGGTGGCTGAGGGCGCTGGTGACCTTCTGCGCCTTGTCGACGTCGTCCCAGAGGTCGGGAGCGCCGGCCTCTTCGCTGAGACGGGCGATGTCGGCGGTGAGTGCCTCGACGTCGACCACGGCCTTGATGTCGGCGAACGTGGAGCGCAGGGCCTGGATATCGGCGGAGGGATCGAAGTCGAGCATGACACTCCAGACTAACGTGGAAGCGATGAGTGAAAGCGCCGAGACCCCCACCGCCCGCGACGTGCTGTGGCGATTCGGGCCCATGGTCTACGGCCCCACCGTACTGTTCGCGCTCGGCGAGGGCGCGGTCATCCCCCTCATCCCGGTCATCGCCGCGCAGCTGGGCGCCGACGTCGCCACGGCCGCGCTGGTCGCCTCGGCGCTCGTGATCGGTCAGCTGTGCGGCAATCTGCCCGCCGGCTGGGCCGTCGCCCGCATCGGCGAGCGGCTCACGATGGCGATCGCCGGCGTCCTCTCGCTCGCCGGGATCGTGGGCATGGCGTGGGCGCCGTCGCTCGGGGTGTTCGCGATCGCGGTGTTCCTCATCGGGTTCTGCGCGGCCGCCTTCGGCCTGGCGCGCCACTCGTTCATGACGACCCGCGTGCCGCTGTCGTTCCGCGCCCGCGCTCTGTCGCTGCTCGGCGGCACGTTCCGTCTCGGCATGTTCGTCGGGCCCTTCATCGCCGCCGGGCTCCTGGCGGTGTTCGGCGACGAGCACGCCACGATCTGGTTCTTCGGCGGATGCCTCGTCGCCACGGTCCTCCTGGTGCTCCTCGGTCCCGACCCCGAGAAGCAGCTGCCGACGCCCGCGGCCTCGCGCGCCGCATCCGATCTGACCGAAGACACCGGCGAGCCGGTGACCGGCTCCATCCCGACGTCGGAGCGCACCGGGGTGATCCGGACGATGTGGCGCCATCGACGGGTGCTCTCGACGCTCGGCCTGGCTGCGGCATCCCTCTCGGCCGTCCGCTCGGCGCGACAGGTCGTGCTGCCGCTGTGGGGCGTGTCGATCGGACTGGACGCGCAGACGATCGCGCTCGTCGTGGGCATCTCGGGCGCCATCGACTTCGCCCTCTTCTACGCGAGCGGTCAGGTGATGGACCGGTTCGGCCGGCTGTGGGCGGCTCTCCCGGCCATGATCCTGATGGGTGCGGGGTTCATCGCGCTGTCGCTCACCCACGACCTGCCGCAGGCCGCGATGTGGTTCGCGATGTTCGCCGCCGTGCTCGGCGTCGGCAACGGGCTGTCCAGCGGCATCCTGCTCACCCTCGGCGCCGATGTGGCTCCGACGTCCGACCCGGCCGCCTTCCTCGGGTCGTGGCGAACGCTCACCGATGCCGGCGGGGCGGTCGCCCCGCTCATCGTGTCGGGGCTGGCCGCGATCGCGTCGCTCTCGGTGGCGACGGGTGTCATGGGGGCGATCGGGCTGCTGGGTGCGCTCGCCTTCATCCGCTGGGTGCCGCGCTACGTCCCGCGCGCCCGCGCCTGAACCCTCACACCCAGGAGCGGCGCACCGCCTCGGCACCCAGCTGGATGCGGGTCGTGACCCCCGCGCGCGCCATCAGGTCGGCGATGCGGCGCTGGGCGGTGCGCAGTGAGATGCCGAGCTGAGCCGCGGCGGCGGCATCCGTCAATCCCAGCAGCAGCAGCTTCAGCAGCTCGCGGTCGGCGTCGGCCCGGGTCTCGCCCCCGGCAGGCGCGAGGAACTGCGTCGCCGCCGACCAGTACTCCTCGAAGATCGCCATGACGAGGTCGAGCAGGCCGCTCGGATGGATGAGCAGCGCCCCGAACCCGCGGCCGTCCTCGTGCGAGTGCATGGGCAGCAACGCCATGCGGTCGTCGGAGATGAACATGCGCGTCGGCAGGGACGGCAGCACCCGGACCTCTTCACCGACCAGCGCGCTCTCGCGGGCGAGCTGCAGGAATCCGGGGCGCTCCAGAACACCGCTCTCGACGATGACGCGGTACCGTACGCCGCGCATCAGCGCGCGCTCCTCCTCGATGTTCTCCTCAGCGGTGACGAGTGCGACCTCGCTCAGCACGAGCACGCGTACCTCGCGGACCGACGCCGCCTGCAGCTGTGCGACCCGCTGGCGCACCGCGTCGTCGCCGATCACCACGTCGACGACGTCTGCGGCGCTGCGCTGGTCCGCCGCCGAGCGGTAGACCTCGCTCAGTTCGAGGACCGCCTCGTGCGCGCGGGTCAGGCCCCGCTCACGCTCAAGCAGGAGCGGCCGCAGCGCGATCGCCGGCGGCGATGCCACGAGGCGCTCGGCATCGGAGGCATGCCGGGCGAGCAGCCCCAGCGCCTCGAGCTCCGCGACGATCGCCCGCACACGGGTGGGCGACAGATCGGTGTCGGCCGCGGCGGCGGCGATCGACGAAGACGGACGCTGCAGCACCGATCGGTACACCTCGGTGTGCGCGGCGTCGAGCCCCAGCGCATCGAGCATGCTGCTCCCGTCCCGCCTGGCGGAAGGGTGCCATGGCGCATCTCCGCCAACAGCCTACGAGAAGGCCGTGAGAGATTCGTGACAAATCCCCACACCACGGAGAGGTGCACATGTCACACCCCACCCCGTCGGGCCGGCGCCTGCGCGCCATCGTCGCCGCCACGAGCGGTCTCGCGATGGGCATCGCCGGCGTCGGCGCCGCCGCCCTGCCATCCGCTGCGAGCACGGAACCGGATGCCGCCCCCACGGCCACCGCGTCCGCCTCCGGCTCCCACACCGTCACGCTGCTCACCGGTGACCGCGTCACGGTCACCGACCTGAACGACGGCACCCACACGGTGTCGGTCGACACCGTCGAACCCGGCGCGGGCGTCCAGACCTTCGACGTCAAGGGCGAGCTGCACGTCGTGCCCGCGGCGGCCGAGCCGTACCTCGCATCGGGAGCACTGGACGGCGACCTCTTCAACGTCACCAAGCTCATCGCCTACGGCTACGACGACGCCTCCGTCGACGCGACGCCCATCATCGTCGAGCAGTCGGCCTCCCGCTCGCGCACGGCGGCCGAGCCGCTCCCCGGGGTCGCGATCACCACGGCGCTCCCCAGCATCTCCGCCGCCGCCGGAACCGCCGCGCACGCCGATGCCGCCGCGCTCTGGTCGGTCCTCACCGGACCGAGCGCCGCGCCGACCCCGCGCACCCTCACGACGGGCGCCCAGCTGGGCGGAAACGTGGAGGCCGTGCACCTCGACGGCAAGGTCAAGACCACGCTCGACTCCAGCGTGCCGTACGTCCACGCGCCTGCCGCGTGGGAAGAGGGGTACACCGGCGAGGGCGTGACGGTCGCCGTGCTCGACACCGGCTACGACGACACCCATCCCGACCTGGCCGGCCGGGTGCTGCCGGGCGCCACGAGCTTCGTCCCCGGCCAGGATGTCGCGACCGACGTGCAGGGCCACGGAACGCACGTCGCCTCGACGATCGCCGGCACCGGTGCGGCGAGCGACGGCACCCACCGCGGCGTCGCCGACGGCGCATCGCTGCTGATCGGCAAGGTGCTCGGCGATGACGGCTACGGGCAGGACTCGTGGATCATCGCGGGCATGGAGTGGGCAGCGTCGAACGCCCCCATCGTGTCGATGAGCCTGGGCTCGCAGGAGGCCTCAGACGGTACCGACCTGATGGCGGAGGCCGTCGACCGGCTGTCGGAAGAGACCGGCGCGCTGTTCGTCATCGCGGCCGGAAACTCCAGCGCTCCTGAGACCATCGGCTCGCCCGGATCGGCGGCGGCCGCCCTCACCGTCGGCTCGGTCGACGACCCGACGGGCGCGCTCTCGTGGTTTTCCAGCCAGGGACCGCTGACCCGCTCGGGAACCCTCAAGCCGGACATCGTCGGCCCCGGGAACGACGTGACGGCGGCACGGTCCGCCGACAGCGGCGGCGAGGGGTCGTACATCTCGATGAGCGGCACCTCGATGGCGACCCCGCACGTGGCGGGTGCTGCGGCCATCCTCAAGCAGCGTCACCCCGAGTACACCGGCGCACAGCTGAAGGCAGCGCTCACCAGCAGCACCGCCGACGTCGGGCTCACGCCGTACGAGGGCGGCACCGGGCTGCTCGATGTGCAGGCCGCGATCGACGTCCCGGTGATCGCCTCGGGTTCGGGCGACTTCGGCATGCTGGCGTGGGGCGAGTCCCCCGCGCCGGTGTCGCGCACGGTCGCCTACACGAACCGCGGCGACGCCGAGGTGCAGCTGTCGCTCGCTGCCACCCTCGCCGACACCACCCCGGGATCTGGCGGCGGGGTCGAGCCGATGTCGGCGAGCGCCGACGTGCTGACGATGGATGCCGACACGCTGACGATCCCGGCCGGAGAGAGTCGCTCCGTGACCCTGACGGTCGACCCATCGCGCATCGCCGCCGGCACCCAGCTGTCGGGCGAGCTCATCGCGTCGGCCGACGGGACGCCTCTCACCCGGACGGCGCTCGGCGCCATCGCCGAGGCGGAGCGCTACGACCTCACCCTCACGGTGACCGACTTCGCAGGCGAGCCGGCGTCGGGCTACGTGTGGCTCGCGAACGGCGCCAACGGGTGGTACGCGCCCGTCGCCGTCGACGGCGAGACCACCCTCCGGCTTCCGGGCGGCACGTACTCGGCGATGTCGTTCCTCGAGCTGCCGCGCACGCCCGACACGATCGCGAGCGTCCTCGTCGGCGACCCCGACGTGGTGCTCGACCGGGCGCGCACCGTCGCGCTCGACGCCCGCTCGACCACGCAGCAGACGGCCGACGTCGGCACGAAGGGGCTCGATGCCACCTTCCGCCGCGTCGACTACACCGCCGACGGGTTCTCGGGCAGCGCCATCATGCCGGTCTGGGTGGACGAGATGTGGGCGCAGCCGGTCACGGCCGACACGGCCGACTTCTCGTTCGCGACCCGTTGGCGCCTGCAACGGCCGACGCTGACGCTCACCGCCGGCAAGACCGCTCTCGACGTGATCCCCCAAGCCGGCTCGACCCTCCTCGACGGCGACCTCAAGGCGACGGCCGTCGATGCGGGCACGGGCAGCATCGAGGCGTTCGCCGCGGTGGACGTGCGCGGAAAGGTGGCGGTCGTCACCCGCTCCGATGAGGTCTCGGCCTCGCAGCGTGCGGCGAACGCAGCCGCGGCGGGCGCCGCGCTGCTCGTCGTCGCGAACGACGCCGACGGCGAGCTCAGCGAATGGGTCGGCGCCGAGGACTACGTCACCCCGGTCGCGATCCCGGTCGCAGGTATCAGCGGCGTGCAGGGACGCGAACTGGTGGCCCAGCTCGCGTCGAGGGCCGTGAAGGTCACAGGCACCGGCATCGCCGACGCCGACGAGATCTGGGACATCGCGCAGTACGGCGACGGCGAGATCCCCGCGAAGCTGGCCTTCACGCCGCGCAAGCTCGCGAAGATCGACACCACCTATTTCGGTCAGGCCGAGACCGTGGGCGAGTTCCGGTACGACTTCGTGCCCGGCGCGCTCTACGGCAGCGGCTTCGCGATGCGGGCGGCGCGGGGTGCCGAGCGCACCGAATGGGTCAACACCGATCAGCTGGAGTGGTACCAGGTTGCGACGGTCGTCGGCGTGGACTGGCAGATCCGCGACGTGAAGCGCACGTACAAGGCAGGCTCGACCACCGAGGCGAGCTACTTCGGATCGATCGTGCGGCCGTATGTAGGCCCCGGGTACTGGGCGCCGCACCGCTCCGGCGACGGCATCCAGTTCAACCTGCCCTCGTGGGCCGACGGCGGCGACGCGCTCCACACCGGCACCTTCGACGTGTTCGCCGGCAACCCCGGCATCGCGCAGCAGACCGAGGTCTACGTGAACGGCGAGCTGGCGGCATCCGGTCCCTACCAGGGCGCCACCGTCTGGGGACTGCCCGAGGACGACGTCGAACTGCGCGTGGTCAACACCGCGACGCACGACGGTTCCCACCTCGCGTCGTCGACCGCCACCACGACGCAGTGGACATTCCACTCCGCCGGAGCGGCCGACGACTACTCGCAGCGGATCATGCCGATGATCCAGGCGTTCTACGACGTCGACCTCGCCGCGGACGGACGTGCCGGCGACGGCCGGCGGAAGGGCGCCGGGGTGCCGCTCGGTCTCGAGCTCGGCCACCTCGGCGGGGCGTTGGGGGCCGCGAAGATCACCGAGGCGACGCTCGAGGTCCGTGGCGCCGACGGCCAGTGGCGCGCGCTCGCGCTCTCACCGGCGAAGACGGACGCGCCGGCGGGGGCGACCGAGCCGCCGGCGGGCACCTTCGCCGAAGGACGCTCGTTCGTGAGCGCATTCCGCGCCGACGTCCCGGTGCCCGACAAGGGCGGCTGGGTCGACCTTCGGGTGACGGGGAAGGATGCCGCAGGCAACACGTTCTCGCAGGAGATCGTGAAGGCGTTCGAGGCGGGCCCCGCCAAGGGCGTGCGCTGACCGCCTGAGTCGAACGGCCCCGGTGCGCGAGCACCGGGGCCGTTCTGCGTGCTGTCCCCCGTGAATGTTCACTTCTGTTCAGTTCGATCGCCTGAACGCACACGGGCTGAAACCATGAACCGTCCGCCGTCATCCCGGGCCGCGGACCGTGTGATTCGAGGAGGAATCCCTTGCCCAGCAAACGGACCACGCTGCTCGTGGCGGCAGCCGTCGGCGCGCTCTGCCTGACGGGCGCGCCGGCGCCCGCGCTCGCCGCCGACAGCCTCGCCGGCGCGGTGCACTATGCCAGCGATCTGGACTGGGTCTCGGCCGACAACGGCTGGGGCCCGGTGGAGCGCGACTTCAGCAACGGCGCCAAGGCCGTTCCCGACACGTCGCGGACGATCCAGTCGATCCGCGGCGTGCAGTACCCGAAGGGGCTCGGCACCCACGCGCCCGCGCGCGTCGTCTACGACGTCGCCCAGCAGTGCACCCAGCTGCTCGGCTACGTCGGCATCGACGACAGCCAGGCCGGCAAGGGCCGCGTCGACTTCGTGGTGAAGGTCGACGGCGCCGAGAAGTTCCGCATGGCACGCAGCGGCACCGACGCGGCCGGCCGCCTGAATCTCGACCTGCGCGGCGCGACCACCGTGGAGCTCATCGCCGAGCCCGGTCCCGAGGGCAACGGCAACGACCACGCCGACTGGGCCGACCTGCGCATCAACTGCACCGACGAGTACCTCGCTCAGCCGCTGACCGTCACGGCGAACGACGTGGACCTGTCGCTCCTCGCCCCGGGCTCGCCCGTCTCGGTGACGG
>PJUC01000545.1_pt1 | contig 14072 bp, 11 predicted proteins | sample 1512161 | NCBI WGS metagenome assembly PJUC01 (sample SAMN08177676, study PRJNA422409) | Soil metagenome, whole genome shotgun sequencing project. | isolation source: Soil enriched on filter paper | place: USA: Madison | collected 2015-01-15
GAGCGCCGGGATGGTGCCCGAGCGCACCTCGGCCGACTGAGGCGACACGCGGTCGTACGCGTCGACCGCCGCGACGGCGTACGCGTACGAGCCGCCTTCGGCCACCGAGGAGTCGGTGTAGGCGGCATCCGTCACATCTGCGATCGGCGCGAACGCTCCGGTCGTGCCGTCATGCACGTCGGCACGCAGCACGCGATACCCGGCGGCGCCGGCGACGGCCGACCAGGCGAGGTCGACACCGTTCCAGGCGACGCGCGACGCGGCGAGACCGGTGGGCGACTCGGGCAGCGCCGGGGCGATGACGAGCCCGTTCACGTAGGCGCCCAGGCCCGAGCCGGCGAATCCGATGGTGAGCTGGCCGTCGGTCACGACGGTCGTGTAGGTCGCGCTCGCGTTGACGCCCTTGCCCGAGGTGAGGCGGGTCTGCGCGACCCCTTCGAGCGTCACGGTGGCGTTGGTCCCGGATGCCGAGCTCAGCCCGTCGCCGATGGTGACGGTGACGGCGTACGAGCCCTCGGGCACGCCGTCGAGCTGGAAGCCCCAGTTCGTGCCGGCGACGAAGTCGTCCTCCATCGCGCCGGCGGGGGAGCCGTCGGCGCTGCGGTCGCGGTCGAAGAGGGTCGCGCCGTCGGGGAGCGTGACGCCCCAGCCCTTCTCGGCGGTGTACCGGCTGCTGGTGAGCACCTGCTGGTACCCCTCGGCGACCGCGCTCGTCGCGGTGCCGAAGTCGAAGCGCCATGCTCCGTCGTCGGCGGGAGGGAGCAGAGCCGCGGCGGGAGTCGCGGTGATGAGCGCCGCGACCACGGCGGTGGCGCCGGCGATCGCGGTGAGTCGCACTCCGCGCCGGGCGCGGGGTGCGGGGGCGTGGTCTGCGGGTCGCGTCGCGCCGTCGGCGCGTGCGGACACGTGGGGCACGGTTCCTCCTGTTGTCAGCATCGGCAAAGGATGACGGCATCCGCCTCCGCTGCATCGCGGGGACGGGTCGTCGTGAACCGGGCACGTACGGACTCGGGCCCTGTCCGGCGAACGAGCGGAAAGCGTATTCCGAGCGTTCGCCTGGCAGTCTGGCACGCGGCCGCGCCCACGGCAAGCGAATCATGAAACGTTTTTCTGAATCGTGTCATTCGCTTGCGGCCTCACACCCGCCTGCCCTATCGTCACCGGCGAGCGCTTTCCTGACCCCCGTCGCCGATGCGCATACGGACCGCACCGGCGACGGGCTCGCCGCGCCCCGCCGCCGCTCACCCCGGCATCGCGAAAGGGTATGTTTTCGCGGCGGGATCGTACCCTTTCGCGGATCCTCCTTAGGCTGGCGTCATGGTTCAGAGCATCGACGCTCCCGACGACCCCGCCGCGGCCTCGCGCGGCATCTCGCGGCGGACGCAGTCCGACATCTACCGCGCGGGCATCAGCGGCACGCGTCCGCGCGTCCCCGTCGACATCGAGGGTCTGGAGAAAACGGCGCGCAGAGCCCTCAGCGCCGAGGCGTTCGCCTACATCGCCGGGGGAGCCGGCGCCGAGCGCACGGTCGCGGCGAACCGTGCCGCGTTCGGTCGCTGGCAGGTCTGGCCGCGCCCGCTGCGCAACGTGTCGAGTCGCGACCTGTCGATCGACTTCCTCGGCACGCGACGCCCGACGCCCCTGGTGCTGGCGCCGCTCGGCGTCATGGAGATGGCGCACGACGACGCCGACCTGGCGGTGGCGCGGGCGGCAGCATCCCTCGGCATCCCGTACACGCTGTCGAACCAGGCGTCGTTCCCGATGGAGGAGGTGAGGGATGCCGCACCCGCCGGCTCCCGCCTGTTCCAGCTCTACTGGTCGGCGTCGGACGAGCTCAACGCCTCGCTGCTGCGGCGCGCCGAGGCGTCCGGCTGCGAAGCGGTCGTCGTGACGCTCGACACGCACCTGCTGGGCTGGCGCACGCGCGACCTCGACCTGGCCTACCTGCCGTTCACACGCGCGATGGGCATCGCGCAGTACACGAGCGACCCCGTGTTCCAGCAGCTCGTCCGCGAACGGGCGAGGGCGAAGGATGCCGCAGCCGAGCCCGCACCGGCCGTCCGCGTGACCCCCAAAGCCGTCGCCGCCGGCATGCGCATCGCCCGCAAGGGCGCCGTCCTGACCGGATCGTCGAGCGTCCGCGAGAACCTGCGCTCGCCGCTGCCGCGCGCGGCGGTCGAGACGTTCCTCGACGTGTTCTCGACCCCCGCGCTCACCTGGGACGACCTCGCCCGCGCGCGCGAGTGGACCTCCCTGCCGATCATCCTCAAGGGCATCGTGCATCCCGACGACGCGATCCGCGCCCTCGACGCCGGCGTCGACGGCATCTGGATCTCGAACCACGGTGGGCGCCAGATCGACCAGTCCGTGCCGACCCTGGAGGTGCTGCCGACCATCGCCGAGCGGGTCGCCGGGCGCGTGCCGATCGTGTTCGACTCGGGCGTGCGCCAGGGGTCCGACGTGTTCATCGCGCTCGCCCTCGGAGCGACGGCCGTGGCGCTCGGCCGACCGTACGCGTACGGGCTCGGCATCGCGGGGGAGGCGGGGGTCGAGGAAGTGGCCCGCAACGTCCTCGCCGAACTCGACATCACCCTCGGGCTCGCCGGTCTCACCTCGATCGCCGACGTCGACCGGCACGCGCTGCGCGAGGCGTGACGGGCGGCGCTGCCCCTATCCTGGGGCGGTGACCACACCCCCTCCTCCCCAGTACCCGTACGCCGCGCCGCAGCCGCAGCCGATGAGCCCCGCCGACGAGAAGCTCTGGGCGACGCTCGTCCACGTGGGCGGCATCTTCTTCGGCCCGCTGCCCGCGCTGATCGGCTACCTCGTGCTGAAGGACCGCGGCCCGTTCGTGCGCGCCCACACCGCGACGGCGCTGAACTTCCAGCTGACCCTCGTGATCGCCTACATCGTCGGCAGCATCCTCAGCATCGTCGTCGTCGGCATCCTCGTGCTCATCGCCGCCTACGTGCTCAACATCGTGTTCAGCATCATCGCCGCCGTGAAGGCGAACCGCGGCGAGTGGTACCAGTACCCGCTGACCATCAAGTTCCTCAGCTGAGGAGGCGCGTCAGCGCGGGTGCCCGTCCTCGGTGAAGCCGAAGACGGGCACCGCTCCTGGCGGCTCGGACGCCGGGAGCGGGTCGTGCGCGACCGGAGCGTCCGGCCACCCCGGATACAGGATCGCCATCAGCGCGTCGGGGTCGCCGTCGAAGCACGCGGTCGTCGCCCGGACGCCGATGGCATCGGCCGATCCCTCACCGTCGCGGATCTCGATCGTGAGCGTCTCGATCCCGAAGCCCTCCACAGACGCGTGCACCTCGACGGTGCCGTCGGCGTCGGCGGCGGCATCCCGAGCGGTCCAGCCCCGATCGGTGAGCCAGCGCGCGACCCGATGCCCCAGTGTCGGTGCGTCGGCGTGCGCATCGCCGTCGAGAGTCCAGCCCTCGGGCGTGGTTCGACCCAGCTCGAAGCCGTAGCCCTCGTCGCAGGCGACGGGGGCGTCGCCGTACTCCTGGACCTGCCAGTCGCCGTCGTACAGGTGCAGCAGGACGGTGGCGACCGTCTGACGGAACAGCAGATCGTGCTGCCGCGCCGACGCGTACAGGGCGTCACCCTGCGAGGCAGCATCCGCGCAGCCCGCGAGGCCGACCACCGTGGCGAGCACAGCGATCGCGGCCACCCCTCTGCAGGGGTGGTCGGTACGGCTGGCGGCGGCGACGGCCATCGGCTCCTCCGATCGACCGATTCAGGCTATGCCGCGCTGTGCCCGAGCTGAAGGGGCGGGACACGACGGCGTCGCCGATGCGCGGCTCGAAGAAGAAATGCCCGGATGCCGGCGCTGAACCGTCGCGTGTGCCGGGGGGACCGGACCCTTAGGCTTCTGCCATGCCCGCTCGAGCTCGGCGTTCGTCCGCCGCCAGCCCCCTCGCCAGGATCCGACTGCGCACGCTCGCCGGTGCGGCGATGGTGATCGGCCCGGTCATCGCCCTCACGGGGTGCTTCGCACCGACGCCCGACAACGGCGGCTTCGGCGACGGGGACTTCGCCGACGACGGCTGCACGAGCGTCGTCGTGGCGACGTCGTCCGAGAAGGTCAACATGCTCGACGCGCTGGCCGACGCCTTCAAGGAGTCGCCGCAGCACGAGCAGCTCGACGAGTGCGCGACCGTCCGGCCCGTCAACGTCTCCTCCGGCGATGCCACCCGTTTCCTCACCGCGGGCGGCGACTGGCCGGACGAGGACACGCGCCGCTGGCCGACCATGTGGTCGCCGGCATCGACGGTGTGGACGGATCGGGTCGCGGCCGCGGCATCCCCCTCCCTCGTCGGCGAGCCGGAGTCGTTCACGCACACCCCCGTCGTGTTCGGGGTGCCCGAGACCATGGCCAAGGCGCTGGGATATCCGGGGACGGCGATCGGAATCGGCGACTTCGAGCGGCTGTGCCAGGACCCGCAGGGCTGGGCGAGCGTCGGCAAGCCGCTGTGGGGGTCGTTCAAGATCTCGAAGACGAACCCCAACACCTCGACGACGGGGCTCTCGGCGATCCTCATGCAGTCGTACGAGGCGTCGGGCAAGGCCGCCGACCTGACGGCCGCCGACGTCGCGGCGGCCGCCGAGTTCTCGCGTGTGTTCGAGGAGTGCGTGATCCACTACGGCGACACCACCGGCAAAGTGCTGGCACGCCTCTACGACGAGACGCAGAACGGCGCCGGCGGCTCGGGCTACGTCTCGGCGATCGCTCTCGAAGAGACGTCGCTGCTCAACTACAACCAGGGCAACCCGGACTCCCACACGGTGCAGCCGGGTGAGACGCTCACGCCGCCGAAAGAGAAGCTCGTCGCGGTGTACCCGTCGGGGGGATCGATGTGGTCCGACAACCCCATCACGGTGCTCGGCGCCGACTGGGTGACCCCCGCGCAGGCGGAGGCGGGTGCGGCGTTCGCCGCCTTCCTGCAGACGGATGCCGCACAGCGGATCCTGCCCGAGTACGGGTTCCGGCCTCTGGACCCCTCGGTGCCGCTGGGCGATCTCTTCACGGCGGAGTACGGCGTGGATCCGGCGGGCCCCGCCGTCACGCTGCCGAAGCCCGCCGTCGACGTCGTCTCGGCGGCGATCGACCAGTGGACGCAGATCCGCAAGCCGTCGTCGGTGCTCGAAGTGATCGACATCTCCGGGTCCATGGACGATCCGATCGGCGACGGCCGTTCGAAGCTCGACGGGGCGATCGAGGGTGCGCAGGCGACCCTCGGCCACTTCCGCTCCACCGACGAAGTCGGCGTGTGGGCGTTCACGACCGGCGTCTCGTCGCCCGCCGGCGAGAACCTCGTCGTCCTGCGCGACGTGCAGCAGCTCGCGTCCGACCGCGAGTCGGTCGAGTCGTCGCTGGACGACCTCAAGTTCGCGACCCGTGAGGGAACGCCGCTGTACGACGCCATCGCGGCCGCGCACGACGAGATGCTGGCGCGCGCCGAGCCCGGGCGCATCAACGCCATCGTCGTCCTGTCGGACGGTCAGGACACCGACTCCTCGATCTCGCTGGATTCGCTGATCGCCAAGATCGGCAAGTCCGCGCGCGAAGGCGGCGACGATGCCCCGGTGCGCATCTTCCCGATCGCGTACGGCGAGGGCGCAGACACCGGCGCCCTGCAGCGGATCGCCGAGGCGACCGGCGGTCAGTGGTTCGACGCGTCGGATGCGGCGAAGATCGACCTCGTGTTCGCGTCCGTCATCAACAACTTCTAGGGCATCCCATGATCACGGTGACGGGCGCGCAGGGCTATGTGGACGACGCGGTCGACGGCATTTCCGAGGACGGCGTCTACGTCTCGTCCGAGGTGCCCGGTGCCGCCCAGCTGCATGACCAGCTCGTCGCGCAGATCGGCGACGAGTCGATCGGTGTCGCCGTGTTCTCCGACAACGCCGCGTTCGAGGCATCCGGTCCCGACATCGTCTCGCAGCTGGCCGCGGCGCACCCCGACTGCCAGACGATCATCGTGGCCGTCGGCGACGACCTGTCGGCCGGCTCCCACGTGCTCGATCCGGGTGAGGCGATGCGCATCGCGAACCAGGCCGAGACGGCGGCCGGCGACGTCGACACCGCGCTGACCGAGACGATCCAGGGCGTCATCGCCGCGTCGCCCGCACCGTCGGCGCCGGCACCGGACGCCGGACCCTTCATCGGGATCGCGCTCGGCGTCGCCGCGCTCGTGGCCGTTGCCGGGGTGGCCTTCGGCATCGCCCGGCGGCGCAGGCGCGGGCGGGCCGCGCCAGGCCGGCATCCGCTGCCCGAGCCCGTGCGCACGCACGTCCACACCCTGCAGGCGCTGACCGCGGAGTACGCGCGGGCGGGCGCCGCCGGCGTCCCCCAGGCGACAGAGGTCGCACAGCAGATCGACGTGATCGCGCGGAACACGACCGAGCTGTTCGCCCGCCTCGACCGCAAGGGCGAGGAGGGCCAGCGCGCGACGGCCGCCGTCGAGTACGGCGAGACCCTCCGCAAGCTCACGGGGGCGCTCGACCGCGACTACCTGCTCGACATCCTGACCCGCCCCGACCTGTGGGACGACCCCGTCGACCGGGTTCAAGAGGTGCGCACCGCCGTCTCGTCGTTCTCCACGGAGCTCGTCGAGAACATCAAGCAGGTCAACGCGCGCCGCGGACTGCACTTCCAGGTCTCGCTGGACGGGCTGATGGGCCGCCGCAAAGAGCTGCAGGAATGGGATCGCGCCTTCGAGCGGGCCGACGGCGACGCGGGCCCGACGCCGCACCGCGACTAGAATCGACGGATGCCGGATTCCCCGGCGTCCGCACGCTCGTGCATCCCCCTTCCCGACCATTGGAGCCACCGTGGCCGAGCAGTCTCGCCTCGACAAAGTCATCGCCCTCGCCCGTCACCGCGGGTTCGTGTTCCAAGCGGGTGAGATCTACGGCGGGTCCCGTTCGGCGTGGGACTACGGCCCCCTCGGCACCGAGCTCAAAGAGAACATCCGCCGCCAGTGGTGGCAGACGTTCGTGCGCGGCCGCGGCGACATGGTCGGCCTCGACTCGTCGATCATCCTGCCCAAGCGCGTGTGGGAGGCCTCCGGCCACGTCGCGACGTTCACCGACCCGCTGGTCGAGTGCCTGCACTGTCACAAGCGGTTCCGTGCCGACAACCTCATCGAGGACTTCGAGGCCCGCAAGGGCCGCAAGGCCGAGAACGGGCTCGCCGACGTGCCGTGCCCGAACTGCGGCACCAAGGGCCAGTACACCGAGCCCAAGGCGTTCTCGGGTCTCGTGAAGACGTACCTCGGCGTCGTCGACGACGAGTCGGGTCTGTACTTCCTGCGTCCCGAGACCGCGCAGGGCATCTTCGTAAACTTCTCGAACGTCCTCACCGCGAGCCGCAAGAAGCCGCCGTTCGGCATCGGCCAGGTCGGCAAGGCGTTCCGCAACGAGATCACGCCCGGCAACTTCATCTTCCGCACCCGCGAGTTCGAGCAGATGGAGATCGAGTACTTCGTGCCGCCGGCCGACGCGCAGGAGTGGTTCGACCACTGGGTCGAGGAGTGCTGGAACTGGTTCGTCGACCTCGGCATCGACCCGGCCAACATGCGCCGCTTCGACGTGCCCGAGGACGACCGCGCCCACTACTCGGACGGCACGATCGACGTCGAGTACCGCTTCGGGTTCCCGGGCAAGGTATGGGGCGAGCTCATGGGCGTCGCCAACCGCACCGACTACGACCTGAGCAGCCACACCGAGGCGTCAGGCCAGAGCCTGACCTACTTCGACCAGGCGTCGGGCGAGAAGTACACGCCGTACGTCATCGAGCCGTCGTTCGGCCTGACGCGCAGCATGATGGCGTTCCTCGTCGACGCGTACCACGAGGAGGAGGCGCCGAACGCGAAGGGCGGCACCGACACCCGCACGGTGCTCAAGCTCGACCCGCGCCTCGCGCCGGTCAAGGCCGCCGTGCTGCCGCTGAGCCGCAACGAGCAGCTGTCGCCGATCGCCCGCGAGGTGGCCGAGAGCCTCCGCGGCGACTGGAACATCGACTTCGACGACGCGGGCGCCATCGGCCGCCGCTACCGTCGACAGGACGAGATCGGCACGCCCTTCTGCATCACGGTCGACTTCGACTCGCTCGACGACCGCGCCGTGACCGTCCGCGATCGCGACACGATGGGCCAGGAGCGGGTGCCGCTCGAGGGCCTGCACGCCTACCTCGCGGAGCGCCTGCGCGGCGCCTGACGCCACCCGTTCGACGCGGAGAACAGCGGATGCCGCCACCCGGCCGGGTGGCGGCATCCGTCGTTCTAGCGGGTCTCGTGCGCCGCGATGCCGCGCCAGACGGACGCGATCGTCGCGGCGGAGGCCCGCTGCCAGGGCACGTCGTCGAGCAGATCGTCGGTGGCCAGGGTCGCGACTCCGTGGACGGCGGCGAAGGTCACGAGAGCCAGTTCGTGCGCGGGCCCCTCGCGCAACTCGCCCGCTTGCTGTGCTGCTGCGACGAACTCGACGAGTGCCGCGAGCGCGACGTGGCTGAGCTCGCCCAGCTCGGGGGATGCGGCCTCGTGGTGCTTGACGCTGTACATCGTGCGAAGGATCGCCGGATGCTGCACGGCGAAGCCGACGTAGGCTTCGCCCGCGGCGCGAAACCTGTCGGCGTATGACCCCGGTGAGGCGACAGCGTCCAGCAGAGCCCCGTTCAGGCGCGAGAAGCCCTCGACGGCGAGGGCGTCGAGGAGCGCCTGCTTGTCGCGGAAGTGTCGCGCCGACGCACCGTGGCTGACGCCGACGTCGCGGGCCAGCTGCCGGAGCGAGAGCGCCTCGACCCCGTCGGCGTCGACGACCGCCCAGGCGCGCTGGAGCAGTGCGGCGCGCAGGTTGCCGTGGTGATACGTCCGCTCCGTCACGAGATGAGCCTATCGCGATGTAGACGTTGACAACAATGCTGTCAGTGTCTACATTGACAGGTATGACGATGATCTATCGCGGAACGACCGCCCTCATCACCGGCGCCAGCGCCGGGCTCGGCGCCGAGTTCGCCGAGCAGTTCGCCGCGCGGGGTGCCGATCTCGTGCTCGTCGCCCGCCGCGAAGACCGCCTGCGCGAACTCGCCGGCCGTCTCGCGAGCCGGTACGGCATCACCGCTACGCCGATCGCCCTCGACCTCGCGCGGCCCGACGCCGCGGCCGACCTGCGCCGAGCGCTCGAACAGCGCGGAATCGTCGTGCAGACGCTCGTCAACAACGCCGGTTTCGGCATGAAGGGTGCCTTCGTCGACGCGGATGCCGAGCGCACGGCCCAGATGGTGCAGGTGAACGTCGCTGCACTGGTCGCGATCACCCGCGAGTTCCTGCCCGACCTCGTCGCAGACGGACGGGGAGCCCTCGTCAACATCGCGAGCAGCGCGGCGTACCAGCCGTGCCCCAGCATGGCGGTCTACGGCGCGACCAAGGCGTTCGTCCTGAGCTTCACCGAGGCGCTGGCCCATGAGACCCGCGGCAGTGGGCTGCGGGTGGTCGCAGTGAGCCCCGGCGCGACGCGCACCGAGTTCTTCGACGTCGTCGGCACCGAGGACGCCGCGGTCGGCCGGTTCCAGACCCCCGCGCAGGTGGTGTCGCTCGCCGTGCGCGAGCTCGATCGGCGCAAGCCCCGGCCGAGCGTCGTGTCGGGGCGGGCCAATGCGCTCAACGCCAGGCTCGCGACGCTCATGCCCCGCCGGCTGACGCTGGCAGTGAGTGGTCGCGTGCTCGGGCGCTGATTTCGCCCGGGGTAGTACAGAAGAGTGGATGCTGCACCCGGCAGGGTGCAGCATCCACTCTTCGACGTTCGGCGGATCAGCGTGCGGCGTCGGCGACCGAGGCGGCGGCCTTCGCGCCCGCCCCTGCGGCGGTGTTCAGCGCCGTCGCGGCGTCGGCCCCGACGGACTTGATGGCGTAGGCCTGCAGGATCGTGTTGAGGTCGAGGCCGGTGAGGCCCTTCACGACCTCGGTGCCCTCGCTGAGGACCTTGCCGACGGTTTTGGTGACCTCGGACGCGCCGTCGGTCGAGACGACGGTGAGCTTGTCGATCGAGGCGATCGGCTCGGCGGCCGCGCGCACGATGTCGGGCAGGCGCGAGATGATCTCCTGCGCCAGTGCGGCCTCGCCGTACTTCTGCAGCGCGAGCGCCTTGGCGTCCGTCGCCGCGGCCTCGGCCAGACCCTCGGCCTGGATCGCGGAGGCGCGGGCGTCACCCTCGGCCTTGATACCGGCGGCCAGAGCGACCTGCTTGTCGCGCTCGGCCTCACCGGCGACGCGCACGGCCGTGGCCGATGCCTCGGCGTCCTGCACGGCGGCGACCTTGTTGGCCTCGGCGATCTTGGTGCGCTTGAACGCGTCCGCCTCGGTCGCGGCGTTCGCCGCGTCGCGCAGCGCGGTCGCACGCTGCACCTCGGCGTACGCCTGCGCCTCGGCGGGCTTGCGGATCTCGATGTCGAGGCGCTCCTGCGTCACGAGCGCCTGCTCGGTGAGCGCCTCGCGCTCCTGCACGGCGACGAGCTTGTCCTGCTCGGCGGTCGCGAGCTGTCCGGCCGCCTGCGCCTCGGCGTTGGCGCGGTCCGTCTCGGCCTTGATGCCCGCCTGCTTGAGGGCGAGGGCCTTCTGTCGCTCGGCGATCTGCTCGGCGGCCTCGATGCGGGCGAACTCGCTGGCGCGGGATGCCTCTGCCTCGCTGATCTCGGCGACCTGACGAGCGCGCGCGGCCTCGGCGCGACCGAGGTTGGCGAGGTAGTCGCTACCGGGCGTGGAGATGTCGCTGATGTTCAGCAGGTCGACCTGCAGGCCCTGCTCGACGAGGTCGGTCTTGGTCTCGGCCACCACGCGGTCCGAGAGGCTCTTGCGGTCGGAGATGATCTGCTCGATCGTCATGTCGCCGACGATGGAGCGCAGCGACCCTTCGAGCGACTCCTTGATGATGTCGGTGAGCGCCTCCTGCTGCGAGAGGAAGCGCTGCGCGGCACGGCGCACGCCGTCCTCGGTGCCCGAGACCTTGAAGTTGATCGACGCCTTGATCGCGATCTTGATGCGGTTCTTGTCGACGCCCTCGACGGTGATGCCGATCTGGCGCTGCTCGAGCGAGATCGAGAAGCCCTGCTGGAGGATCGGCCACACGAACGTGCGACCGCCGATCACGACGCGCTGGCCGCTCCCGGACTCGCCGGGGGCGGGCTTGCCGGCGCCGCGGCCGACGATGACCAGCGCCTCGTTCGGGGGAACGCGGCGGATGCGACGGGCGATGAAGGTGATGAGGCCGAGCACCGCGACGATGAGGGCGACGATCGCGATGACCTGGATGAGGGTCGAGTCGAGCATGGGTTCCTTCTGGTGACGGGGGAGGGACGGGATGCCGCTACTCGGCGACGACCTTGACGCGGGTGCCGGAGTGCTCGATCACGCGGATGCGGACACCCTCGGCGATCGGCGCGTCCGAGTACGCGAGGCGGCGCTCGACCTCGGACGGCCCGTCGAGGCTGACCTCGCCGCCGGAGGGCGAGATGTCGGATCGCGAGACGCCCGACAGCCCGAGGGCCGACGCCGGCACGCCGTCGGAGCTCTTGGTGAGCCGCTTCACGAACAGCACCGCGATGAGATAGGCCACGACGGCCAGCACCGCGGCGAGCACATAGGCCCACACGGTGTCGAGGCCTGCGGTGTAGGTGATGACGCCGGACGCGCCGAACACGACCGCGGCGATGCCGAGCGCGGTGCCGGAGATGGCGCCGTCGCCGATGTCGAAATGATCGAAGATGTCGCCGATCAGGAGCGAGATCAGCAGCACGGCGAGGCCGACGCCTCCGACGATGAGGAAAGGCAGCATGGTGTCTCCGTGTCGGGGGGACGAGGGGCGGGTCCCCCCACCCTAGTGGTGCCGACGCCGCGGCGCCGGGACCTGTGGAAAACCTGTCGTCCCAGATCAGGGGCCGGAAACGCCGGATGCCGCGACCCGATGGGTCGCGGCATCCGTCGTCCTTCTCAGGAAGCGGGCGCGGCCGGCTGGAATTGGGGAACGACCCCCGACCGCGCCCGCGGCCTCAGTCCTGCACCTTGCGGCGGCGCAGCAACAGTGCGACCAGTGCGCCGGCGGCCAGCAGGCCGGCGCCGGTGAGAGCGAACGGCAGCACCGGTCCGGCGCCCGTCAGGGCGAGTCCGCCGCTCGGGCCGCCCGCGGTCGGCGGGGCGGGCGGCGTCGCGCCGCCCGGCGGGGTCACCGGCGGCGTGGTCTCGCCCGGCGGGGTCGGCGTGGGCGTGGGCGTGGGCTCCTCGCGCACGAAGCGGTTGTCGACCGTCAGCGTCGCGGGGGCGTCGGCGGTCACGACGGCGGACGCGGCCGACACCGTGTAGCCGTCCCACGCGAAGGTGTCGTCGGCGAAGTCGCCGGTCGTGGCCGACACCTTCTCACCGGTGACCGCGCAGTCGGCGCCGACGGGCAGGCCCGACACGGTCGCCGGGGTCCCTGTCGTGACGGCGGCGGTGCCGCGGGCGACGGTCTCGCCGCCGAGCGTGCACGCGTAGGCGATGTCGAACGAACGCGTCCCGCCGCCGGTGAACCCGGCGACCGGGGTGCCGTCGCGCGGCGTCACGGTCTTGGCGATCACCAGGTCGCCTCGGGGGTCGTACGTGTTGGAGTACGTGCATGTGATGGGGGCGGCTGCGGCATCCGTCGCCGACAGGTCGCCCGCGATCTCGATGCGCTGACCCGACGTGATCGGCAGCGTCGCGCCGGCGCCATCGACGCACACGAGGCTCGTGAACGACCAGGGGTCGGCGGTCGCGTCCTCGGCGATCGTCAGGTTCTCGCCGACCACGATGTCACGCGTGATCGAGGCGGCGCCCTCGGCGCCGACGGCGGTCGGGGCGAGCGCGAAGTCGTCGGTCCAGGCCGACCCCGGCGTGCGGGCGTCGGTGGTGAAGCCGAACGACGGGATGGCATCGGGTGCCGAGTGGGCGGCCGCGGCGGCCTTGACCACGGTCAGGCTGCGGACCTGCTGGATCTCGCCGTAGAGGCATCCGTAGGTCGAGGTGCGCTCGACGGTCTCGAACCGGTTGATGGCCTCGCCCGGATCGGCGAGGGTCGCCGCGCACGTGCCGTCGCCCAGCGGCGAGGCGAAGCCGCTCACGACCAGCGTGTAGCGGTTGCCGTCGGGGCCCACGAACGAGTGCTCGCTCACGGTGCTGACGAACTCGAGCACGTCGTTGTTGGCGGGGTTCTCGGGCGGATCGGCCTGGTTGGGCGTCTCGTGCAGCTGCCACGCGTACGACAGGTCGAGGCCGAGCAGGCGCACGTCCATCTCGCCGCGGAACCACTGGTTCGTCGTGTACACCGGGTTGTTGCGGTGGACCATCCGGCCGAGGTTGAAGGCGACGCCGGTCTGCACCGACGCGATCGACGCGGGCGAGAAGCCCACGGCGCTCTGCGACGACAGATCGAGGCCCGTGCTGCAGTTCGAACCGCCACGGCCGTGCGCCGAGTACGCCGTCGTGCCGGTCGCGACCCAGCCGGTGGCGCCGTCGGCCCAGGCCGCCGTCTGTGTGCCGGCCGCCCCGCCGGGATTGCCGATCGCTCCCGAGGTGACCGCGTCGGCGGCCGAGCCGTAGCGCACGCAGTCGCCGGTGCTCGGACTCGCCGCGGTGGAGCCGTTCCACCCGGTGTGCGAGGTCAGGCGGGCCTGCACGTCCTCGTCGAGCGGGATCGACACGGCCGCCGCGGCGGCGGGTGCGGCATCCGTCGCGACCCCCGCGACGACGGATGCCGGAGCCACCAGCAGCACGGTGGCCAGGGCCGCCGTCAGCAGGCGCCGACCTCGGCCCGCGGCCGATGAGGGATGGGTGAAGGCGCGCGGGCGCGCAAAAGCATCGTGCATGGAACTGCCCCCAGTGGCGCCCTCGGGTAGGGCGCCTTCGAATCTGTGCACGTCGTGGGTTTCGGGTCCGCCGACATGCGCTTGCACTGTGCAGGACGCGCGGTGTCCGGTTTCATGACGCGGATGCGCAGATCCGATCCCGCAGCCGCCGGAACGCCCTGACAGCGGCGTGACAGTGCGA
>PJUC01000549.1_pt1 | contig 13905 bp, 10 predicted proteins | sample 1512161 | NCBI WGS metagenome assembly PJUC01 (sample SAMN08177676, study PRJNA422409) | Soil metagenome, whole genome shotgun sequencing project. | isolation source: Soil enriched on filter paper | place: USA: Madison | collected 2015-01-15
CCCATTCGTAGGCGAGTTCGCAGATGCGCGAGCCGGTGGCCGGCGGATGCTCCGCGCTGAAGGCCACGGGGTCGGCCTTGTCGACGGTGTAGCCGCCCTGGCGCGAGCGGATGCGGTACTTGTAGGCCTGCCCGGGCACCGCGTTGGGCACGTGGCCGATCCAGATGCCGGTCTGGTCGGGGCTGGGCGCCAGCGGGTCGGCATCGCCCGACCAGTAGTTCCAGTCGCCCACCACCGAGACCGACTCGGCATTGGGCGCCCATACGGCGAAGCGCGCGCCGCCTTCCGGCTGCACATGGCATCCCAGCAAGTCGTAGAGCCGCGCGTGCGTTCCTTCGTGGAAAAGATAGGCGTCTCGCTCGCCTGGGAGTGAATGGTTCAAAGGCACCGGCATTCCTTGATTGAAGGCCAGCGAGGCAGTGGTTCATGGCCGTCGGGGCGACGGCCACGCGGGGAACGACTGCGGTTCTCGCTTGGCTTGAACGCCAATTTGCTGGGATGCCGGTGGCCGTGGTTACGGCCTGAGCCGCCTCGCCTTGTCGGAGAGTTGCCCGTGTCCCTTCAGGCGCCGCGCCGGCTCAGGCGTGCAGCGCGAAGTCTTCGGTGGTCAGCGTGATCGGCCGGCGCGGCGCGTTGCGGTAGCGCGCGATGGCGGCGGGCTCGATGGCGTGGAAGTGCTTGCGGCAGGCTTCCAGCAAACGCTCGCCGATTTCGCGCGCGCCGAACTTGTCGTGCAGCGTTTCCTCGGAGATCTGCGCGAGCACGCGTGGGCCGCCGGGGCCTTCGGGATAGAAGGCGAAGCGCACGCTCGCCATGTCGAAGCAGTAGATGCCTTCGAAGTTCATCTGTCTTGTCTCCTTTAATTCGGCGCAGATTGAGCGCGCGGCGCAGGCCGAAGAAGAGCGGAATTCCGCGCATGCGCATGCAGGAAATCTCCTACAGCAAGGGCGGCCTTCGCTTGCAGGCGGACGCGGCTTGGGCCGTGGCTTTCGGGCGCGGATGCGGCGAAGATCGGGCTGCGCTCCCGCACCTCCCCTGGAACATCCGCCTCGATGACTGCACAGAAGATTCCGAGCACCCTGCTCCTGCATCGCCGCGCCGCGGCCTTCACCCTGGCCGCAGGCGCGCTGCTGCTGGGCGCCTGCACCGGCCCCACCGAGGCCCAGCGGCAGGCCACCGCCAGCGCCCCGCCGCCCACCGATTGCACCGCCTGGGTCGGCACCGACCGCAACGCCATGATGGGCGGCTACCTGCTGGGGCAAGGTCCCAAGGGAACCGGCGCCAAGGAGTGCGTGCCGGTGCTCATGACAGCCAACCACCCGCCCCCCGACTATGCGGGCGGCGACTACTACATCAGCGAATTCACCGACAACAAGCTCAAGGCCCGCTGGCGCGCCTGCAAGGAAGACCCCGCGTGCTTCAAGCGCATCGACGCGCAGATGCAGCGCTGGCTGCCGCCCAACAAGGAACGCGCCACGCGCTCGACCGGTGTGGTCGACCCGTCGGGCAGGATCGATCCGGACGGCAACGTCGACCTGAAGCAGATCCGCCGGCCCGCCTTCTTTGCCAAGGCGCCCTACCGCGAAGGCATCGCCGAGGCCGACGCCCGCACCTGGATCGTGGAGTTCACCGCGCCGCGCGACGCCTTCGAGCGCATCGACCTGAAGATGACCGGCGACATCAAGCTGCGCGGCTGGTACATCGAGGGCGCCGGCATCGACGACGGCAAGGGCAAGAAGGTGCGCGCGCTGGCCATCATGGCGCCGGGCGGCGGCGGCCAGCTCACGGCCATCCAGCATCCGGACGAGGTGGCCTACCGCATCGACGAGAAGACCGGCAAGGCCGTTCCGATCAGCTTTCCCAACGCGACCACAGAAACCATGGGCCAGCGCTGGTGGCGCGAGAACCTGCATGCGTTGAACCAGGCCGGCTTCGACGTGCTGGCCTACGACCGGCGCGGCGAAGGCCTGTCGGGCGGCTTCAGCGACACCAACACGCTGGAACAGGGCGAGGACGTGTTCCGCGCGCTGGCGGCGCTGGAAGGCGGACGCGGCCTGCGGCTGCTCTCGCCCTCGGGCGAACTGTTCGAAGGCGAGACCGCGCGCGGCCGGCTGCTGGCGGGCATGAAGGCCAACGAGATCCCGCTGGTGCTCGGCGGCTATTCGCGCGGCTCGATGTCCACCGCCTGGGCCATGACCAAGAACTACGTGGCCGAATGCACCTTCGACATGCCGCAGCCCAGCTGCACGCCGCCCAAGGGGCTGAAGAACATCCACGGCGCCATCCTGCTGTCGTCGTTTGCCAGCGGCGCGGGCTACGTGGGCGACTCGCCCGACCTGGCCGACCGCAACCTGTTCCTGGGCGGCATGGCGGCGGACCATCACATCGTCTTCTATCCGAACTCGTCCACCCTGGCGGGCATGGACCGGTGGCCGGCCGCATTCTTCGGCAAGGGCCTGTGGGACCGCGCGGAAACGCTCGAAGGAACAGTGGCCGCCTACAACCGCATTCGCGGCGTGAAGGAGATCGTGCTGGCTCGCGGGCCGCACTCCATCGAGACCTGGCCCGCGTCCGACCGCGACTACCTGCGCGAGCGCATGGTGCTGTTCGCGAAGACGGTGATCGTCGGCGGACGCACCATGCCCGGCGCGCGGCCCTGGAAGGACTTCAAGTCGCTGGTGGCCACCACGCCTGATTCGTGGGAGCCGTCGTCGCGGCCGAAGGGACCGGCGCAGGCCGCCATGGCGCCCTGAGCGGACTTTCCACAAAAAAGAACCCGGCGGGAGCCGGGTCCAAGCCTCGTTGCTGTCACGCAGCGAAGCCCTCGCAAAGGGAGGAATACGAGGGACGGCACAACCGTCGACCCCAAAGTTATAGAGGGCGCGCGCGGCGGATTCAAAGGGAATGCCGCCTCCTCGGGACAGACAAGACCTACGGCGCCTGCCGCATGCGCGCACAGCCATGTCGGCCTCGGACGACATGGCTGTGCGCCGTGCGTCCTCAAAAGCGCCGTACGTGCTCCGTTACGGTGCTGGCATGCGCAACAGCCCCAGCAATCGACGCCATCCATCGAGCCCCGACGCCCTTCCCTCGCACACGCCGCACCGCTGGCAGTTCATCCGCACGGGCGGTGCCGACCAGGTGATCTTTCGCTCCGGCGAAGACATCGCCCGCATCGCGGAGCTCGACCAGAAGCTCTGGGTGGCGCTCGCGTGCCCGACGCGTGGCATCGACTTCGACACACGCACCCTCGACCTGATCGACACCGACCGCGACGGCCGCGTGCGCCCGCCCGAAGTGGTCGCGGCCTGCGAATGGGTCTGCGCGCGCCTGCGCAACCCCGACGTGCTGCTGCAAGGCAGCGACGTGCTGACCCTGGGCGACCTTAACGACCGCAACCCCGCCGGCGCGCGGCTGCTGGAGGAAGCGCGCCGCCTGCTGCAGATCAAGGGCAGGCCCGATGACGACACGCTCACCCTCGCCGACATCGCCGACCGGGGCGAGCTGCTGGCCGCCATGCGCTTCAACGGCGACGGCGTGGTCACGCCCGACACGGCGCAGGACGAGGCGGTGCGCGCCACCATCGCCGAAGTCATCCGGCTGCACGGCAGCGTGCCCGACCGCCACAAGCAGACGCCCGGCGTGGACCGCGCCCGCGTGGAATCCTTCTTCGCCGAAGTGCAGACAGCGCGCGACTGGCATGCCCAGGCCGACGCCGGCAATGCCGAGTTGATGCCGCTGGGCGAGCCCACGCTGGCGGCGGCCGACGCGGCGCTCAAGGTGCAGGCCAAGCTCGACGATTTCTTCGCGCGCTGCCGCGTGGCCGCTTTCGACGCCCAGGCCGTGACCGCGCTCAACCCTTCCGCCAAGGCCTACGACGCGCTCGCCGCGAACAGCCTCGACCTGCATGCGGACCCCATCGCCGAACTGCCGCTGGCCCCGGTCACGCCGCGCTGCGTGCTGCCGCTGAGCGGCACCTCGCTCAATCCCGCGTGGGCCGATGCCGTGGCCGCGTTTGCCGAACGCAGCGTGGCGCCGCTGCTCGGCGCGCGCGAAGAACTCGCGGAGGCCGACTGGCTCGCGATTCGCCGCAAGCTCGCGCCGCTGCAGGCCCTGATGGCCAGGCGGCCCGACAACTGGGCCGCCGCGCTCCCGCTCGACAAGCTCGACGCGCTGCTCCGGACGCGCGATGCGCTGCTTGGGCTGATCCGCGACGACGAAGCCGCCGAGGAACACAACGCGCTGCTGGTCGACCTGGAAAAACTGATCCGCCTGCAGCGCGACCTGGTGGTGCTGCTCGACAACTTCGTGTCGTTCAAGGCCTTCTACCGGCGCGAGGGCGCGATCTTCCAGGCGGGCACGCTGTACCTCGACGGCCGCAGCTGCGAGCTGACGGTGCAGGTGCAGGACACGGCCAGGCACGCGGTGCTCGCGGGCCTGGCCAAGACCTGCCTGGCCTACTGCGACTGCACTCGCCAGGGCGCGAAGATGAGCATTGCCGCCGCATTCACGGCGGGCGACGTCGACTTCCTTTTCGTGGGTCGCAACGGCGTGTTCTACGACCGCCAGGGCCGCGACTGGGACGCCACCATCACCAAGCTGATAGAGAACCCGACAAGCGTGGCGCAAGCCTTCTTCGCCCCGTACAAGAAGTTCGTGCGCGTGATCGAGGAGCAGGTGGCCAAGCGCGCCGCCGCACAGGACGCCGCCGGCCAGGGCAGCCTGACCAGCTTCGCGACAAAGCTCACCACCGCCGACCAGGCCGCGAACGCGGCCAAGGCACCGGCCACGGCGCACCGCCCCGCAGGCCGCGTCGACGTGGGCACGGTGGCCGCCATCGGCGTGGCGCTGGGGAGCATCAGCGCGGTGCTGGTGGCCATCTTCGGCAAGTTCATCGACCTCGGGCAATGGATACCGGTGGCCCTGCTGGGCATCGTGCTCGCCATCTCGGGGCCGAGCATGCTGATCGCGTGGCTCAAGCTGCGCCAGCGCAGCCTGGGGCCGATCCTGGACGCGAGCGGCTGGGCCATCAACGGGCGCATGAAGGTGAATGTGCGGCTGGGCGGCATGCTCTCGCAGACCGCGCGGGTGCCGCCGGGCGCACGGCGCATCGTGCGCGACCCGTACCGCGACCGCCACGGCGCGACGGGCGTGGCCGCGCTGGCGGTGCTGGTGCTCGCGGTGACGCTGCTGGCCTGGCGCATGAACTGGCTGGACGACCGCCTGCCGGCCGCGCTGCAGCATTCGCCGACCGCGCAGGCCGCGGAGCGCCCAGGAGCCGCCTGAGCCTTCCCAAGCCCCGGCCCGGGCGCTTGAAAAGCTCTTTCGCGCCGCCATTTCTGCTGGATTCCCGGAGATGCCGGCGACTGAAAGAGGTGCTCACATGGGCGCGCGCGAAGACGAATTCCTGCTCGATTCCTACTCCAACACCGTCACCCGCGTGGCACACACCGCCAGCGCGGCGGTCGCGCACATCAAGGTGCGCAAGCAGCCGCAGCGCGGCAACGCGGGCGGCCAAGGCAGCGGCTCGGGCTTTCTCTTCACGCCGGACGGCTTCACCATCACCAACGCCCACGTGGTCGAAGGCGCGAGCGAACTGCGCGCGGCCTTCGCTGACGGCACCGAGAGCGTGGCGCGCCTGGTCGGCATCGACGCCTCCACCGACGTGGCGGTGCTGCGCATCGAGTCGCACCCCAGCGCCTTCCTGCCGCTGGGCAGCTCGGCGGCGCTGCAGCCCGGCCAGCTGGCGGTAGCGGTCGGCAACCCGCTGGGTTTCGACTTCACCGTGACCGCCGGCATCGTGAGCGCGCTGGGCCGCAGCCTGCCCTCGCGCGGCGGCCGGATGATCGAGGACGTGATCCAGACCGACGTGGCGCTGAACCCCGGCAACTCCGGCGGCCCGCTGCTCGACAGCGGCGCGCAGGTCATCGGCGTGAACACGGCGGTGATTCCATCTGCCCAGGGCCTGAGCTTCGCGGTGGCCATCGACACCGCGCGCTGGGTGGCCGGCGAGCTGATGCGCCACGGCGCCGTGCGGCGCGGAAAGCTGGGCGTGCAGTGCGCCGCGATGGCCCTGCCCCGGCGCTGGGTGCGCGAGAACGAATGGCCCGTCGCCACCGGCGTGCGTGTGGTCGAGGTGGTGGCCGGCTCGGCGGCGGCACGCGACGGATTGCGCAGCGGCGACATCCTGATCGGCTGCGACGGCACGCCGCTGGCGCAACTGTCGGACTTGCTGAAGCGGCTGGCCGGCGAAGGCTACGGGCGGCCGCTGCTGCTGAAGCTGCTGCGGCCCGTGGCGGGCACCCTGACGACGCTTTACCTGACGGTGACGCCCGGCGGTTGATGCCTGCCGGAAAATCGGCGGGACGGCGAAAGCCCGGCCCGACCGACAATCGGCACCTAGCCAGGAGAAAAACTTGACCACTGTCACCATCACCCCCAACGTCCACGCCCGCAACGACGGCCCCTTCGTCCTGTTCGGCGGCGTCAACGTCCTCGAGTCCAGAGACCTGGCCCTGCGCAGCGCAGAAGAGTACGTGCGCGTTACCGGCAAGCTCGGCATTCCCTACGTCTTCAAGGGCAGCTTCGACAAGGCCAACCGCTCGTCGATCCACTCCTACCGCGGCCCGGGCCTCGACGAGGGGCTGAAGATCCTCCAGGCCGTGAAGGACGCGTTCGGCGTACCGGTGATCACGGACGTGCACGAGGTCGCGCAGGCCGCGCCGGTGGCCGAGGTGGTCGACGTGCTGCAGCTGCCCGCGTTCCTCGCGCGCCAGACCGACCTGGTGGTGGCGCTGGCCAAGACCGGCCGGGCCATCAACATCAAGAAGCCGCAGTTCCTGAGCCCGCCGCAGATGCTCAACATCGTCGAGAAGTTCAAGGAGGCCGGCAACGACAGGCTCATCCTGTGCGACCGCGGCACCTGCTTCGGCTACGACAACCTGGTGGTGGACATGCTGGGCTTCGGCGTCATGAAGAAGGTCACGCAGAACCTGCCCATCATCTTCGACGTGACCCATGCGCTGCAGCAGCGCGAAGCCGGCGCCGCGGCCTCGGGCGGCCGCCGCGAGCAGGTGGCCGACCTGGCGCGCGCCGGCATGGCGGTGGGGCTGGCCGGGCTCTTCCTGGAAGCGCATCCGGACCCGGCGCAAGCCAAGTGCGACGGCCCCAGCGCCTTGCCGCTCGACAAGCTGGAGCCGTTCCTGACGCAGATCAAGGCGCTGGACGACCTGGTCAAGTCGTTCGCGCCTCTGGATATCTGAGGACGCGGCCGCTCAGGCGATCATCGTCTGGATATCTGAGGACGCGGCCGCTCAGGCGATCATCGATTCGAGGTCGGCGGCCAGCACGCGCGGTGCCGGCATGCCCTGGACGATGTCTTCGGTGATGCCCACGGCCATCGCCGACTGGGCCGGCCAGAAGGCGCCGAAGTTGCCCAGGTCCATGCCCTGGCGCTCCAGCGCCACGCGCCACACGGCCATGTGAAGAATGCCGCCGAGCGCATCGGGCCGCTCCGCCTTCGCCTGGGTCACGAAGCTGGAGAGCGCACCGACCAGCTCGGGCGCGAACTCCCAGCGCCGCGCCAGCGAGGCGCTCACGTCGCCGTAGTGGTAGCCGAATTCGACGAGTTCGAGCTGGGCGCGCCCCAGTGCATCGAAAGGGTGGACGGTGTTCAGTTCGGCCATGCGCCCGGGCATGGCCTGCGCCATGATGAGGTGGCCGATGGCATGCATGCTGCCCGCGGTGAATGCCAGGTTGGGGTCGACGCGGCGGGTCTTTGAAGCGAGATACCGGGAGACCGACGCGACGCGCAGGCTGTGGGCCCAGAACTCCGGCAGATTGACGCCTTCCACCTTCCTGAAGGAGCCCGACAGGCCCGAACTCACCACCAACGACCGGATGGCCGAGAGCCCGAGCATCAGGATCGCGCCCTGGATGGACGAAATCTTGCGCGGCAGCCCGAAGAACGGCGAATTGACCATCTGCAGCACCCTGGCCGCAAGCACCTGGTCGAGCTCGATGCGATGCGCGATGGCCGCGAAGGGCACGTCGTCGTCGCGCAGCATCTCGATGAGGTCGGACACCACCCTGGGGACGGTAGGAAGCGACTCGTCATTGGCGAACAGTTCGTCGAGTGTCATGGCGCTTGGGCGGTGTTGCCTCGTTGTATGTATGCAAAAGATTTTGCTCCAGTACCCCGGCCGGTCAACGCCGATTCGGTGCGAATCTGTAATTTCTACGGATTCCGGTAGGCCGCCCGGCCAAGCGACGCCATCACACGTTGCTGGTCGCGCGCACCTCCTCGATGGTGGTATGCCCCGCAAGCACTTTCTCGATGCCGTCCTGGCGCAGCGTGCGCATGCCCTCCTGCAGTGCCGCCTGCTGGAGTTCTTCGGCGCGCGCGCCGGTCTGCACCAGCCGGCGCAGCGTCTTGGACATCACCATCAGCTCGTGGATGCCCACGCGCCCCTTGAAGCCCGTACCCGAGCAATGCTTGCAGCCGACGCTGACGTAGGCGTGCAGCTGGCCCTCGCGCCCGTAGCGGCGCAGCCAGACGTCGCGCACCGCGTCGCGCTGCCGGCCGGCGTCGTCCTCGCGGGTGCCGAAGGAATGCAGGTAGTCGTCCAGCAGTTCCTCGACCGTCTCGGGGCTTGCCGGGCTGCTGCTGGTGCAGCGGCTGCACAGGCGCCGCACCAGCCGCTGTGCCAGCACGGCCAGCAGCGAGTCCGCGAAATTGAACGGGTCCATGCCCATGTCGAGCAGGCGCGTCACGGTCTCGGGCGCGCTGTTGGTGTGCAGGGTCGACAGCACAAGGTGGCCTGTCAGGGAGGCCTCGATCGCGGTCCTGGCGGTTTCCCCGTCTCGGATTTCGCCGACCATGATGACGTCCGGGTCCGCGCGCACGAACGCGCGCAGCGCCTTGGCAAAGGTCCAGTCGATGCGGGGATTGATCTGCACCTGCCGCAGGCCGGGCTGGGTGATTTCGACCGGGTCTTCCGCGGTCCAGATCTTTCGCTCGGGCGTGTTGATGTGCATCAGCGCCGAATGCAGCGTGGTGGTCTTGCCCGAGCCCGTGGGGCCGACGCACAGCACCATGCCGTAGGGCCGCTCGACGGCCTTGGTCAGCTGCGCGAGGTTGTTCGGCGACAGGCCCAGCTCGCTCAGGGGAATCGGATTGGACGACGCCAGGATGCGCATCACCACGTCTTCCAGGCCGTTGTTGGTCGGGATGGTCGCCACGCGCAGCTCGATGCGGTGCTGCGGCGAGTACTTGGCGAAGTTGATCTTGCCGTCCTGCGGGTTGCGCTTCTCGCTGATGTCGAGGTCGCACATGATCTTCACGCGCGCGACGATCGCATTGCGGTAGCTCGGCGGCAGCTCCAGGTGGGTGTAGAGCTGGCCGTCGCGGCGAAACCGGATGCGGGTCTTTTCCTGGCCGGGGTAGCTTTCGATGTGGATGTCGGAAGCGCCCTCGCGGTGGGCCTCCTGGATCATGCTGTTGATCATGCGCACCAGCGAGTTGTCGGACTGCTCGCTGGAAGCCTCGGGCGCGGGCGCAGACGCGGCGGGGCCTTCTTTCTCGAGGGTCTGAAGCAGCTCGCTGGTGCCGGCCAGGTCGAACTCCAGCGGACGCCCCGGGTCCGTGCTGATGGCGAAGGGGTTGGCGGAGGTGTCGCCGATCTTTTCGTAGGCGGCGTTCAGCACGCCGTCGAGGTCCAGGCACTGTCCCACCACCGGGGTCACCTTCATCTGCGCGATGAACTCGATCTCGTCCAGCGCCGAGTGCCGGCTGCTCGGGTCGTCGATCGCGACCACCAACCGGCCGTCGTGCAGCATGAGCGGCATGACCTGCAGGCGCCGCGCCACGCCGTGGCCGACCTTGCGCAGCGCTTCGGCCGTCGCCGGAAAGTGGTGCAGGTTCACCAGCGGATAACCCATCTTGCGCACCAGCGCGATCTGAAGCTGGGCACGGCTCACCACACCCATGCGCACCAGCATCTCGCCCAGCGGCACCTGAGGTTCGCGCCGCTGTCGGGACAGGCCGGCGCGCAGTTGCTCATCGCTGACCATGCCCAGCGAGACCAAGGCCTCGCCGATTCGCGCGACGGGCGCGTGGCTCTGTAATTCGAGCGCGCGCAGCAGTTGCGCCGGCGAGATGACTTCGGCGGATGACATGGGTACCTCCTGGCTGTTTTAAATTGCATCACATCGTAAAACGCAACGCGGGTACCGGCCAGCAGTTCAATTTTTCAGCACACAAGTTAACACTTTAGAAGAACAGCGAAACTCGGACCTCGCACCCTCTCTCGGAGCACATCACTTGCCATCCAAAGTCTCCCGTATCGCGCTCTCGGCTTCTGCCGCGGCCATCGGCAGCATCGCGGCGTACTGGACCCTGCTGGCAACGCGCCAGGGCCAGATCCTCTTCAATGCCCGCAAGCTGCCGGTCGTCCATCTCTCGGACGACTTCTCCACCTACTCGCACACGGTGCCCGGCGGCATGGTCCGCGGCTACGTGTACCACCCGCAGGGCGAAGCCGCGCTGCAGGACCTGTTCGTCTATTTCGCCGGCCGGGGCGAAGACGTGCGCGCCACCGCGCAGATGCTGCACTGGCTGCCGGAAGGCTTCGGCTTCGCGGCGCTCAACTACCGCGGCGTGGCCGACTCGCAAGGGCATCCGTCGGAAATCGCGTCGGTGGAAGACGCGAGCCAGTTCGCCAGGCACCTGCGCCGCGCCTACCCGCAGGCCCGCTTGCACGTGGTCGGCCGCAGCCTGGGCACCGGCGTGGCCATCCAGCTCGTGGCGCGGCAGGACTTCGCGAGCCTGCAGCTGGTCACGCCCTACGACTCCATGCTGGAAGTCGCCAAGCGCCGCTTTCCGCTGGTGCCGCTGTCGCTGCTGCTGCGCCACCAGTTCAATTCGCTCGAGCATTGCAAGGAAGTGGCGGCCAAGACCCAGGTGCTGCTGGCCGCGAAAGACGACGTGGTGCTGCCCGAGCGCTCGCAGAAGCTCATTGCGGCCTGGCCCACGCCGATCAGCGTGCAGACGGTGCCCGACTCCGACCATCACAACATCATGGGCCTGGAGGCGACCTGGCTCTACCTGATCGATTTCGCCCTCACGGCCATCCTCCCGAGCTCGGAAGCCGCCTGAATCGCATTGCCGGGCGCATCGTTTACCTAAAGTTTGCAATTGGACTGCCGATAACCGGAAGTGGAGCGCGGCGACCGCCGCCCTTCTGCCCTTTCAAGGCTGCCCGCCACGACCAACGGGGCGGCCTTGCCATTTCCCGAGTATTGGAGACCGACCATGTTCCTGAGCAACATCTCAATAGGCAAACGCCTGGCCATCGTGCTGGGCCTCATCCTGGCGCTCTTCCTCGCCACCAGCGTGGCCGCGATATTCAAGCTTCGCCAGTTGAGCGTCGAGATCGACACGATGATCGAGGACAACGTCAGGACCGAACGCGCGGGGGCCGACTGGCTGCGCCACACCACGGCGGGCGTCCAGCGCGCGGCCGCCATCGCCAAGAGCAGCGACTCCAGCCTGATCGACTACTTCGCCCCGGCCACGGCCGCCTCGATCAAGGACACCAACGAGCTGCAGAAATTCGTCGAGAGCAAGCTGGTCAGGCCCGAGGAGAAACAGCTGCTCGACAAGGTCGCCGCCCTGCGCAAGAGCTACCTCGCATCGCGCGAGGCGGTGAGCAAGGCAAAGATCAGCGGCGACCTCGAAGGCGCCAACCGCCTTTTCGACTCGCAGTTCCAGCCCACGTCGGTCAGCTACATCGAAGGCGTGCAGCAGGTCGTGAACCAGCAGCGCGAGCAGCTCGACGCCGCCGCGGCGCGCGCCAACGACCTGCGCGCACAGACCAGCACGCTGCTCATCGTGTGTTCCACGGTGAGCCTGGTGCTGGGTGCGCTGCTGGCCTGGTTCCTGGCTCGCAGCATCACCCGCCCGCTGCACAACGCAGAGACCATCGCCCAATCGATCGCCGCCATGGACCTCACCGGCAAACCCCAGCAGAGCTACGCCAACGACGAAACCGGCCACCTGCTGCGCGCCCTCGACCTGATGCGCGACGCCCTGCAGGGCTCGCTGACGCAGGTGCACGGCGTGGTGATGAACGTGTCGACCGCCAGCACGCAGATCGCCAGCGGCAACCAGGACCTTTCGTCGCGCACCGAGGAACAGGCCAGCTCGCTGGAAGAAACCGCAGCGTCGATCGAGGAGCTCACCTCGACCGTGAAGCAGAACGCCGACAACGCCCGCCAGGCCAACCAGCTGGCCACGTCGGCATCGGAAGTGGCCATGCGGGGCGGCAGCGTCGTGTTCCAGGTGGTGGAGACCATGGGCTCGATCAATGCGTCGTCGAAGAAGATCGTCGACATCATCAGCGTGATCGACGGCATTGCGTTCCAGACCAACATCCTGGCGCTGAATGCGGCGGTGGAAGCAGCCCGCGCGGGCGACCAGGGACGCGGCTTCGCGGTGGTGGCTTCGGAGGTCCGCAACCTCGCGCAACGCTCGGCGGCGGCGGCCAAGGAAATCAAGACGCTCATCGGAAACTCCGTCGAGAAGGTCGAGGAAGGCAGCCGCCAGGTGGCCGACGCCGGCCGCACCATGGACGAGATCGTCGGCAGCGTGAAGCGCGTGACGGACATCATGGGCGAGATCAGCGCGGCAAGCCAGGAGCAGACCTCGGGCATCGAACAGATCAACCAGGCCATCACGCAGATGGACCAAGTGACGCAGCAGAACGCGGCGCTGGTCGAGCAAGCCTCGGCGGCGGCGCAATCGCTGCAGGAACAGGCGGGGAGCCTCGCGCAGATCGTCGGCCGGTTCAGGCTGGAAGGCGGTCAAGGCGCGCCCGCGGCGGACAAGGGCCTTCGCGCCATCGCCGGCGAGCAGAAGAAGGCATCGCGCGGGCTGGCGATGCCGGAGCTGGGGTTCCAGTAAGGCCCTGCCCAGGGATTCGGGGAGACCGAGCCGCGCCCCGGGCCTGCTCCCCTCAGAATGGCGGGATGCAGATACGCCAGATCTCCGAATCCGAACTCCCGGCGTTGATGGCGCTCTACCGCCATCTTCACGAAGCCGACGACCCGATTCCCGACGAAGCGCATGTGGCCGCCGTCTGGAGAGAGCTGCTCGGCAACCCGCGCTGCCGCTACTTCGGCGGCTACGTCGGCGATCAACTGGTCTGCAGTTGCACCATCACCGTCATCCCGAATCTCACGCGGGGCTGCAGGCCTTATGGCCTCATCGAGAACGTGGTGACGCATGCCGACCACCGAAAGAAGGGCCATGCAAAGGCGGTGCTGCACGAGGCGCTCGCCTTCGCATGGGCGCAGCGCTGCTACAAGGTCATGCTGATGACCGGCCGCAAGGACGAGGCAACGCTCAGGTTCTATGAGGGCGCGGGCTTCGACCGCCACGGCAAGCAGGCCTTCGTGGCCAGGGCGCACCCCGCGTAGCTGGGCTCAGCGAAAGTCCGCGGAGCCCGCGACCACCTTGCCGATCTCCTCCATCAGGGCACGCGCGCCCGGTGAGGGAAAGGCGCCCGGGCGCTGCGTCTCGTCGAGCGGAAAGTCCAGCACCACCAGACCTAGACCCGCACCACCCGCCCCGGATTGAGCGTGTTCTTCGGATCGAGCCCGCGCTTGATCGCCCGCATCATCTCCAGCGCCACCGGCGACTTGTGCTTCTCCAGCTTGTCGACTTTGAGCGAGCCCACGCCGTGCTCGGCCGAGAACGAACCGCCGAACTTCTCCACCGCGTCGTACACCAGCGTGTTGATGCGCTCTTCCTCGTTCTTCAGGAACGCCTTGGTGTCGATGTTCTCCGGCGCCTGCACGTTGTAGTGCAGGTTGCCGTCGCCCAGGTGGCCGAAGTTCACGAGGCGC